>Ga0180437_10008336_pt1 | contig 13195 bp, 21 predicted proteins | sample SS_ome_4_FD_132410 | JGI IMG/M metagenome (GOLD analysis project Ga0180437, IMG submission 132410) | Hypersaline lake sediment archaeal communities from the Salton Sea, California, USA - SS_3_D_1 metaG | ecosystem: Environmental > Aquatic > Non-marine Saline and Alkaline > Hypersaline >...
AAACGGTTGGTGTGACTTCCACCATACTTGGGGTTGCCAACCTTCGTCATCGTGGCTTGCTTCCCACCGGTATCGAATTCGGGAATCTGATCGAGCCGACAGGGATGGGTCCACTTGATCTCGGTGATGAAATTGGGATCGTCCTTCGTCATTCGAGCCCAACCCTTGTACGTCTTCATCGGATACTCTTCCCGCAAAACCGGGAAACAGTACCAGTCCTCGCAGTCCAAATATTCAGTGTTCCAGAAGTTCTTGATACACGCTTCAAACGTGTTGTTTGGAGCATGCATCAAACAGATCTGAAGCGAAGGATACCAAACATTCGGAAGCGGAGGAAAGTAGACTTTCGTCTTGATCGACTTGATCGGTTCGTTGGTAAACGAAACGTGTAGACTTGTCCCTTGATTGCCCGCGTACCTTGCAAACTGCATGTACGGCATTGCAAGGTGATGTCTTGTACGTTGCCCATGAACCTTGAACTTACAGACACGAATCTGGGGAGGATACTCGACCACATGCATTTTCTTAGTGCGATACACTTCGCGGCAAGATTCCCTCTCTTTCACCCGCACAGTCGCCTCCTGGAGAGTCAGCGGGTCCTTTTCGCTGGGGGACTTCAGAGCTTTTTTGGAGGTCTTTTTGGAGGTCTTTTTGGTAGCGGGCATCATATTCTCCCTAATGGTTCTATTTCCGGCTCACTGATTATAGTCTACTTATTTGGTTTGTAAAGCGAATTTGAAATTTCTCACTCTATTAAGGTGGATGAGAAATTGGCCCATATTCCTGTTCGCATTCTTGATGCTTTTCGTAGTTTGCGTAGACTGCCTAGACATCTACTTTTCCATAAGGCATCTCGACTACGAAGGTGAATTGAATCCTGTTGGTCGGCTGTTGATCGCGGCAGATGGTGGGAGCGTAGCCCTCTTCATGTCGATCAAAACATTCGTCTTGTCAGTAGTCGTAAGTACACTTCCTTTGGTTTACGCACTTGTGAATCGTCTAGCGTGGTTCGCGTTGGGCATCCTGGCTTTTTCCCGAGCCGCTCTGCTTGTGATTTTACTTTGGGGCCATGTTCCTTGGATAGCTAGTATCCTTCGCGGGCTAGGGCTCTCTTAATCTGGCTTAATCATCTGGCTTAATCTGGCCTCAGCAAGCTTCTTCGCCTCCTCCTGCTCCTTCTCCAGGAACATTCGTCGTTTTTGTCTGGCGGCTTCATTGATGCAAAAATGTTTGAGGGACAAAGAAGGACTCTCAAATTCATCTAGAAGCCTCTGCAAACCCTTCTGTTTTGTCCGCTGTTCCCATCTGGTCCAAGACCCATAAAGAGTGTGCATGTCTTTGAGGCCGCCCCAAGTCATTTCATCCGGTGTAAAAACCGCATGCCAAAAAAATTCTATGGCCTGTTCGGTCGATTTCAAGGCAAACGCCTCTTTCGACAAACAGACATGACCATCAGAATATATGTTGGGTAAAGGCGGCATCAAGAGTCCTGTGTCGTCAACAATGTTCTCTACGGTAAGAGGCCTCTTGCTAGCCGATACGAAAAACCCTTGCAGATAACGCACAAATTGCAAGTAAGGAAGACCGACATAGTAGTGTCGTGTCTCGTTACCCCAATCGGGCTTTACGCGGACGGTTCTTTTTTGAGGCTTTGCTTCTAGAATCTCTATCTCTTGATATAAACGCGGATCTATTGTCCCTTTCAGGTCGGGAAAGAGATCCACAACATTCATCATTGCAATCCGTCGCAAAGCCTTTCCTTCGATAGGCAATACCACAGGTGCTTCTCCTAAGAAGTGAAATAAAAAAACGCACCCGGCAACCAACCCACCTATTTAGGTGGAGGGACGAGTTAGTCAAAGAGGCAACAAAGGCTTATTCGATCAATCTGACCCACCTGAGTCGCAGTCACCTCGTCCAATAAGTTTTTGGAATGGGTGTTGGCTAACCGGGTACGTGTGTCTCCAATCTATTTATGAGTTCAGCATCAATATGTTCCCAAGGAAAATAATCCTTGCCAAAGTGCCCGCCAAAGGCAGTGCCCTGATATCCCCCGAAATTCTTGGGGACTCGCAGTCCAAACCTATCGATAATAGCTTGCGGAGAAAGGCCGATCTCTTTGATGACCGCCTCCGTGAGCTTGTCGTCTTCGCACTTACCAGTGCCAAAGGTTTGAACACGAACAGAAACGGGATCGACCTTCCCAATCGCATAGGAAAGTTGAACCCTGGCTTTGTCAGCAAAATTGCCAGCAACTAGGTTCTTCGCGATGAACCTAGCCATGTAAGCGGCAGATCGATCCACTTTCGTAGGATCTTTGCCACTGAAAGAACCACCACCAATCGGACAATCAGCACCGTAGTTATCCACTACGATCTTCCTGCCACTCAAGCCGGTGTCCGCAGCAGGACCGCCGACATTCCAAGTGCCAGAGGGATTGATGATGTATTTTGTGTCTTCGTCAAAGTATTCAGCCCCGACAATCTTCGGAGCGAATTCCATCACGTTGGCTTGAACCTCTTCCAAAGTCAAACCTTCCCGATGGCAAACAGAAACGACGAGAGAATCCGCTCTCACCGGACCATTCTCGTCGTAGACAATCGTAGCTTGCGTTTTCATGTCGGGGCGGAAGTTGCTTCCCCAGCTTCGGAGGTCGCCATTGCCCCGCTTCGTCGCCATATCCAATTCGAGGAAGTCAATCATGCTGAAGGACATCGTGTGGGCCAAGGGCATGTAGCCCATGGTTTCGCGACAAGCATAGCCAAACATCAGCCCTTGATCGCCAGCACCAAGCTCCCCCGACTCCTTCACAACCGCGTCCCCAATTTCAACCGATTGGGCTCGAATATGATTTTCGATTTTGACAGTTGTGTTGCAAAATCCGTGTTCGGGCCGGTCGTAACCGATTCGAAACAAAACGTCCCTTACGACTTTGTCGTAATCAACTTCTGCTCCCGAAGTGATTTCTCCCGTCAGAATAACCAAGTCCTCTTCATCGTGTGTTACCACAACTTCACAGGCCACTCTGGCTGTGGGATCTTGATTGAGATGGGCATCAAGAATTGCGTCGGCTATCTGATCTGCCACCTTGTCTGGGTGGCCCGCAGATACAGCTTCACTCGTCCAATGGTACATTGTTTTCCTCATCGTCGGTGTCTGCCCCGTCCTTGAGGTAGGTTTCAATCCACTTGTATCTTGCTCTGTCTAGTGCTTCGTGGGAATCCTCCTTAAACAAATCCATGTCCACGTCAATATATTTACCCTCCGTACCGATTTTTATGCTAATCTGTCCGTCTTCATCAGCCTTCAATACATGCGATTCAATGACGGTTCCTTCGTATGCTTCATCCACTCTAGCAGACACTTTGGCCAAATTGTTCTGCACCATCTGGTGAGCGATCTTCTTGAGTTTGTCCGCTGTATCTTGCCAGAAAAGGGCTTCCTGTGAGTGCTTGTTGGACTTGTCTGCCCAATACCTAGCCTGTTTCTCCCAATGGTTTGCTTTGTCTCGGGCTTTATCGATCTCCTGACACGAAGCTCTGTGTCCTGCATAGAACAACAAAATCAGCAATAAGCAGTAGATCAGGGCTATGAACGGAAGCCAACCCATTATGAATGCTCTTTGAATTGTTCCACGAATTTCTGTGCTGCTTTGACAGCGTCAAGTTCTGCTACTGATAGGTTTTGCTCCCAGCCGTCCTTCGGTTCTGCAAACGAGCCATCTTCCTGGATCTCATTTATGTTACCACAATCCCCACACACAATGATAGCCCCTGGTTCGGGTTTTTCCTCAGACCCTTCCTCCAGGTTTGTCCAACCATCATGGACTTCCCCGCATTTGGGGCACGTTACAGGCGGCATTTCTCCTGATTGAGTCATACTGCTAGCTTTTGATAGGGCTGGCCGGGGCCGGGGCGAACTGGCTTTTGGGGAAGATCGCAGATCTGTGGGATATTGCCTCGGGTAATTTCGTCCCACTTATCAAACAACCACTTATCTACCATCTTCAGCAAATCCGCATGCATTTTTGGATCGTATTCAAGTTCCTGAGTAGCGTGAATTCTCTTTACGGCTATACGGGCAATAATGGGATCAATCAACCACGTCACTTCAATCAAGAAATTCAGCCATATCGCAAATCTATCACAGCGATCCTCTGCCTTGTCTGCTTTGATTTTAGTGGACTTCCAAGCCTTTTCGTAATTGGTGATCTCATGACGAATAATGTCAACCAAAATCTTGTAGTATTCTTTCCAGTGGCGATCCCCAAGAAGATGTACTTGGGAAATTCGCTTCTTGAAGTTTTGCATGTGCTGATTGACTTGCATCAACTCCTTCAGTCGCCCAACCTGAGATTCGGCATCTCCTCCCTTCTTGTAGGAAATTACGACTTCGCTTAATAATTCGTCTTCTAACCATTCACGGAAATCCATGAAGGTATTTATCGCTGAACCTCCTGAAATGCCACAAAAACATGTGAAGGAGTGTTGTCGGGAATCGCACACCCTTTCTCGCTGTCTAAGAAGCGATCTGCAACATCCATCGCTCCCTCAGCCAGTGGAATTTTGTAACCGTTAATGATCTGTAGCTGACAAAACCACTGATCGTCTTCGGTGCGGAATTCCATGTAGGCGACTTGGAGAGTTTCCCCGGCCCATTCGATCAGCTTGGTGTAGGGGGCCATAGAGGGCAGAAGTTCCTGGCCTCGGGTGCGGATTACTTCCGCCTCCTCGCCCTCAACAGAGAGAGTCACCGACTCTGACTTACCCTGAAGGGCCTCCTTTTTGGCCGCTTCGTAATCAAATTCGGTGGAGCGGGCGTATTTCTTCATCCCATCAACGAGCCTAGCCAACTCATCGCTAGACCCGATGGGCTCGTAGAATATCTTGGACATGGAAAGGCTCCTAAAGAAAAGCAAATTCGGCTGGCTTCGCCAGCCGAATTTGCCTATTAGCCTTTCTGGCCCGCTTCTTTCATGAATTCCAAGCGTTGACCGCCCTTGAGGGTCGTACCGCTCTTGTTGTCGATCTTGCTGCCGTCCAAGTAGGCTTCGGCACCTTTCTCAACACCAAGAAGGTCACGCAGAGCATTCTCTGCTTCCGCGACGGTCAAGCCCGCGAAGTCCATGGCGACATCGTGAGGGCCGTAAACAACCTCGACAGTGCCGAGTTGCTTTTCGGCCTTGTTCACCATTTCCATGGCGTTAGGTCGTTCTTGTTCCTGACCCTCGGAGCCACTACCAGGACCACCCTTGGGACCGAAATCGGGACCCGGCTTCATTTGGTCTTTTCCAGCCACGCTCACTCTCCTTTTTCACTGGTGGACGGTTCTTTTTCGGAACCGGAAATATTGCGAGTCACTACCTTGTTGCCTCGCAAGTCAAATCGAACTTCATCGTACCGAAAACCCATTTGTTCGGCTAGAGGATGTTTATCTATTTCTGTCAGCAAGCCATGAAACGTATTCAACATCAAGGTTGCGGCGAAGTTGTTGGAGATCAGGAGTTGGGCAGCACCCATTTGCTCTTCCAGGCACCCGATTCTCTCTTCGGCTTCAACTTCCTCGGGATGTTCATCGTCTTCGGGCGGATTTTCAATGGCATCGTGGTATTCGTGCGGCGGCAGAGTTTGATTCTCTCCATCTTTCCGAACAAACACTTGAACATCGCCCATCTGGCCTTGTGATCCGTCTTCGCTTGAATCGTTCCCTCCACTAATCAAAATGATATTGTCTTGTTCAGCACAGAAGTGTGACACCATGCGTCGAGTCTTGTGGTTATCAACACACATGAATACCACGTCGGCACCGCCCAGAACAGTATCGATATTTTTGTCGTTGATGTAAAGGGGAATACTTTCCAAAAAAAGATCGGGGAATTGTTCCTCCAATCGCTTCACCGTGACCTCGGATTTGTTGCCACGCTGTTCAAAGCGTTGTCTGGGGAGGTTTTTTTCTTCGTATTGGTCCCCATCGACTAATCCCAGGTACACTTCATCGAAGTTGTACATGCTGGTTCCGTAGTTGAGGACACGGCAGAGGTTGTCCAGGAGGCACGTACCGATACCCCCTGCCCCAATGACTTTGACCGTGAGCTTATCAATCTCTCTTGTCATCGTCATCCTCATCGTCCAGGGCATCCAGGGCGGCGTCAGCGGCAATGGCTTGGTCCTTCTCATCCTCACTGACAACCCCATTGGGATCGGTGTAGGTTTCGAAGTTGGCAGGATCGAATTCACCCTGATCGCCATCGTCGTATTCTTCCTCTTCTTCCTCTTCCGCCTCATCCTCCACGAATTCCCAATGGCCGTTCACCAGCGTCCATTCGCCGTTTTCGTCTTCCTCTTCGAATTCGTACTCGTCTTCGAAGTCGTATTCATCCTGGTGCATTCCATAGCTGCCACCCGTGAAACCAGCGTGTCGATTGGAGAAGGTTTTGTAGTGAACACGCGGGAACCATTCGCCCTCAATTCGGGGCAAAAGGTCTTCATCGAAGATGGTTTGCTCCTGTTCGGTGAGACTGATGGCGTAGAAGTCATCTCTCCAGGTCGTGCTGATATGGAACTTCCGTTTGGCTGCCTTGTCGTCAATTCTTTCAACACCCAACAGGATATTTTGGACCGGAAGCGTCCATCGTTCTCCCCCGATCATTACCGAGGCCGAAATTGTGAAGACTTCCGACTGACCGCCCACGTCACCGATGGTGATATGCACACCATCTTCGTCCTGTTCGTCGTCGTGGTCCACATTGCTGTGGTAAGCTCCGAAGTTCGCGTGGGAGTGATAGGTGCCGATCCACTGCCAATCCGTAGGAGTCCCGGCCAACTCTTCCGACATGTCGTACTTGACCCCGGCCATCGACACTTCTTGTTTCGGACACCAAAGGTCGTACTGCTTTTTGGCCTTGTTGTACAAAAGCATCACTTCGCTTTCGGTGTGGTGCTTTTGGTAAATAGCCCGAAAAAACCGAAAGGCCATCGCGGTCACAAGGGGAGGGATCTTGGGCAACGATACCTTAGGAGGAATCTCCACGTCGGCCAAAAAACCACAAGTCTTGGCCGGAACCAGAGCATTGATGAGCCCTGTGTCCTTGCTGATCTTCATCCCCTCCGAGGTCAAAGCGTAATAGCGACCATCGGGAGGCAGTTCGCTAGGAGTGACAACTTCTACCTTCGCCGTAGGCAGCACAACAGCATCTTCCTCAACCACAATGTAGATGGGAAGGGCAACAACTTCTCGGTCTTTGGCCATTACTTTTTCTCACTTCTGTTGGCGGAACAATAGTCCGTTTGGCTATCCGATTATAGTCTACTTGCGGAATCTGTAAAGCAACTTTACTCAACAAGCTCCGAAAATCTGGACCGTAGAAGTTCCAGACCTCGCTTCCTTGCCAAGCAGACTCCCGAAGGAGAAATGCCCATCTCGCCGCTAATTTCGGCCAGAGTCTTGCCTTCCAGATAGTGCTTTTCCAAGATCTTCTTGTTCCTTCTGTCTTTCTTGGAATCTTGAGGATGGGGCTCAAGCATGATGGGGATGTAGGAGATCAATTCCCCAAGTTCACCCATTTCCTTACCGACGATGGTTTCGCTGGTGCGTTGCGGTAGCTCAGACATCCGCACAAGAGGAATGCGAACTTGCCGACTTCGCTTTCTGTGTCCTTCTACGATGAAGTTCTTAATCAGCTTCCAGGCCCAAGTAGAAAAAGCCCCAAGCTCACGCTTGTAGGTTTTGACAGCCTCCAGAAGACCCAAGCACCCATCACTGTAAGCGTAGCTGTCTTCTACCGGGCACCGGCTCGAAAGAAATTTAAGAGCTATCTTCCGAACTAGGTCCAAATGCTCTTCGGGATCTTCACCTATTTCAATCAACGCATCTTCGACAATGCGTAAATCAGGTTCAGAAAGCGGGATTGGTTGGGGAACAAAACTCATCAACAAACTTCAAAGGGGGGATGTTTCTCTCTCAACACAATGGCATTATAGACTAGATTGTTTGTACTGTAAAGTGGTAAAACTCAAAAATTCCACGAAAAAGACCCACTCCTTAGAGGGGCCTTGTCCGCAAACTTGACCTATATCGCTTAGATGAAAAACCTAGCTCACAAACCTTCTTCCAGTTCGATTTCTTCGCCAGATTCTTCAACACTTTTCTCCTGAATTGAAGGGTCGTTCCGTTCCCGCACAACCCGCATTTCGAAATCGTAGCGTTTTTCCTTCAGTTCCGCAAGTACCACCCAGGACATTTCTCGAATCAATGCCCGATGAAGCGGCTTCTCCGTGTGATAGCCGCCATTGGCGATCTTCAAAACTTCGTCGCGATTGTCGTAGAAGTGTTGATAGAGCCGTTCGCGAGCGTCCCGCTCGCGAACGGTCTTTTCAATTCGATTGATTTCTTCTTCGACCTCTTCGAAGGAACTGATTGTTTGTGTATCGAGGGGATCTTGCACCGGTTTGCAGCCGCTAGTCAAAAAAAGAGCCACGACAAGCACTGCGACTGTGCCCCAGCCACAGACTCCGCATACAACGAAAGTTTTCACGTCCTTATTCACCTTCTCATCCTTTCATTATGTTGAGTATTGTAAAAGTGGCTAACTGTAAAAGCCAAATGGGGAAACCAACAAGCGAGGCAATCAAAGTTGCCTTACTAGTGACTCCTGTTCCAATCATGATTCCCACAAAAACAAAAAGCATCACTATCGATAGGACGCTTAAGATCGCACACACAAATTCTAATACATACATCACTTGTGCCTGAAGGTGATCCGACCTTTCGTCAGATCGTATGGAGACATTTCAACGGTAACCTTGTCCCCTGGCACTACGCGAATAAAATGCTTTCGCAGTTTCCCTCCCAGGCGACACAACACTGTATGGGCCATGTTTTCTACTTGAACTTGAAAACCGCCCTTCACGGCCTCAACGACCGTTCCCTCCACTTCAAGTGGTTCTTCTTTTTCTTTGGTCATATTTCTTTCCCCACATCTATACTGATTCCTGGTCTTTTGTTCATAATGCCCAAAAGTTCGTCAAGCGAAAATGGGCGATACTCCCCCAAGACTTTGAATGCGTTATCTACTCCGACATCTATCGATCTTCGACCGGGCAGGATCTTATCCAAATACTCCTCAGCCGTTCCATGCGAATGACCGTAAAGGTTCCAACCTCCCCGGTGAGAATCATACCAAACCGCTTGGGCGGTATGGTGCAAGTGCATCGGGATTCCCTCGATGCTTCTGTTGAATTCAGGATAACACTTTGCAAAAACAGGGGCAATGGCAGATCTATCGTGGTTTCCCCAAATCAAATAGACTGTCTTGCATTCTATCTGCTCTCGGAAGTGGGCGGCATGCTCCCGCAGCTTGCTCCAGGGGCCAAAACAAACGTCGCCCAAAATCCAAAGTGTGTCTCCAGGTTTTACGACCGCATTGATTTGATCGATCAGATAGTCGTCATGCTTTCTGATCGACGCATCCGAAGGCAACCAACCACCAGGATTGTTTCGCCTCTTGATCGGTGCCCCACTATCCAAAAACTCTAGTTCCTGGGAAGAGAGACAAAATCGCCGCTCCGTATAAACAGGTATTCTCTTATGCGAAAAATGTGTGTCAGCAGTAAAATGAATCATGGCTAGATTATAGCCTATATCTGTAATTATGTAAAGCTAGAAAAGCCATTCCTGGTTCTTCATTGTCCACTCAATGATGCTTTCTAGGCTCTGTCGGAGGTTCAGCGGCGGGACCCAGCCCATTTCTCTCAATTTGGACCCATCCAAAGCATATCTTCGATCATAGCCAGGACGAGCCGATTCACTGGGAACTAGTCGGTATTTGAGTTCCTTGCCCATGATCTCAGCAACTAATTGGGCAAGTTCTAGATTCGACAGTTCATCCTCTCCACAAATGTTGTATCGGTCAGGCCTTTTTGCCCCTTCGGCATATTTAGCAATAGGATCGTTACACAAAAGGAAAATGAGGGCATCAGCCTTACTCTTTGCGTGAAGATAGACGCGGGTGCCAATACTCTCGGGAGAATCTCCGTAGATTGGCATTTCTTTGTCAATGTAGACATATTGAATTAACTTGGGCAAGAATTTCTCCGCGTCTTGCCATTCGCCAATGATGTTCATGCAGTTCGTCAGAACAACAGGGACACCGTAGGTTCGCCAGTAAGCGATGCACATGGCCTCTTGTGCTGCCTTGCTGGCCGCGTAGGGATTAGAGGGTAGAATTGCGTCCCATTCCTTGTGCCCTGGAGAATCCGGTTCGGCTTCACCATAAACTTCGTCCGTAGAGATATGGAGGAACTTCTTCGGCTTGATCTTACGAGCCAATTCAAGCATATTGATGCAAAGCTCGTAATTGTTCCTCAAACAATGCGTGGGATCGGTCGTAGATCGCTCGACCGCACTGTCACTTGCCATATTGATAATGTAGTCAATTGGCTTCTCTGTAATGTTGCCTCTCTCATCTATACGTCGTTCCATCAACAAATTTTCAAGCTGATGGTCTATTGGAACAGAAAGATCATGATAGTAGATCTTAACCCTATCCCCAACACAACTAACCCTCTCAAGATACTCTCTCCCCTGAAGTCCAGAGCCATTCATTACCCAACAAAGGTGTTGATCTAACGCAGAATCGACTCTTCGCAGCACTCCTTTGTGCCGAAAAGAATCTATGCCTATAATTTCCCAGTCGGTATTCTTCAGGAAATACTCAAGACAATGTGCCCCAATAAAGCCGCCGATTCCAGTTAAAAGTACACGCTTCATTCGATTTGATTCTCCAATTTGGTCCTAAGCATAGCCTCTGGATGCACCCCTACGAGAGTTTCAACCACTTCCCCGTTCTTGAAAATCAAAATGGCGGGAATCGCAGAAATGCTATACTCAACAGCAAGTTGCTTCTCCTCGTCCACATTGACCTTTGCAACTTTAGCCTTGCCCTCAAACTCTTCCGCCAATCTATCCATAACCGGCCCCATCGCATTGCAAGGCCCACACCAAGGAGCCCAGAAATCGACCAGAACGGGTATGTCGCAATTGATTTCTTCTTGGAAATTCTGCTCTGTCAAAATCATCTTCGTTCCTTTTCAAATAATAGAGTGTAAAGGTCGTTTAAAACCTCCATCACCATAAACCAAAATGCCATGAAAAACCAAAAAGGGAAAAACCCTATCAAATACCCGAACACAAACTGCTGCCACGGGGGACCAACAAAAAACCCTGGTAGCACCCCAAGATCTGTCACCCATCCTGGGTCGATCCCAATCTGATAGGTCAAGTATTTGCTCCAAATGGAAAAGAATACAATAATTCCTAACCACCACTGTATAAAGCTCGGGTTTTCATTCTCCATAGGCCTCCATTATAAAAAAGCCGCTCCCGGCGAAGCCGGGAGCGGCTCCTATCTGACACGACACCTACTTATAGGTGGGTCCTGAAATTTCATCTGCTGTCTTGGGAGTGGCCTCCTTGGGATAAGACGGGCCAGATGGCAATTCATAAGATTCAGTTTTCACTTTTTCGATTTCTACTCTGGGTTGCGGCAAAGAGCTTGTTGCTCCCTCCACAATTTCCATTGCGGAAATTCTCTGTTCCAGAGCATCCACCCTTTTCAGTACCTCTCTATTCATCTCCAACAGCTTGTCTATTTGATCGTCGCTGGGAGGTAGAGGAGCGGATGGTTGCGTGTTGGTCGGGGGAGCCTTCTCAGGTTCACCCAAAGGCACCCGACTGACTCCTGGCGGAAGGTCGGGCAATGCGGGCGGCAATATCGGGGCCGGTGCTGCTGGCCTTTTCGCGGGAGTTGGCTGTCTTGCCGGTGTGGGTTGTCGGGGAGTGTACTTCACCAGCGTTTGTTGATTGTAGGCTGCTCCTCGACTGTAATCCAAATACAGGATTCGACCCGTAGTTGTGGTTTTCTGCTTGATCGAGGGCAGTTTACAGTTGATGACTGGGATCTGGGTCCTGTATCCGTCATTCAATACGGCAGACACATAGAACTTGCTGCATACCGGCCCCGTATTTTGGAGAACCTGTTCCTCAGCGGGAGCAACGTAGGTTGCTGGGGTGCAGTAATCATACGAATAAAATTGGCCTAGCGTCAGTGCGGCCATCAAAATAGCACCATTCATTTTTTCTTCCTTTTCTTCTTATTGATTTTCAACAAACTAGACGACATAGAAACATCCTGCACCTGGACCCATCGTCGCTCCTCTTCTCCCCAGACGAATGGGCCTTCGGGCACGGTGTCAAGAATATCGAAAAGCTCACCCGCTGATTCTGCATGTTCTACTGAACGTTGAAAGACAAGCGGATGAACTGGAAATTGTTTTCTAAGAGCCTCGATAGTATTATGATCGATCATTTTTTCTCTTGGCTCAACTTATACCGACGATAGATCCAACAACAGATGACACCACCGACGATACTCATGATGATGCCGGAAGGTTGAAATGGACCTCCCCAACTCAATAGCCAGTTGATTATACCTCCTATGAAAGATCCTGCAACCCCGATAGACAGGGTTGGAAAGAATCCCACGGGATCATCGCCAGGATGAATTGCTTTGGCAATCAAGCCAACTAGCAAACCAAAAAGTAACCATCCAAGTAACCAAAACATTTCTCTGCTCCTTATTGACTAGGGGTAATTTGCAAATACTTGTCGGGCGTGATGCCCTCTACAATATCAGAGGCAAGGTTTGTCAAATATCGCATAAAAGCCGCATCGAACTTTTCCTGGGACGAAAAACCGAAAACTTCCTTCAAATCTTGCCCGGTATTGTCCGTCAACAGAAAGGTCAAGAACTTCGACTGCCCAAATTCTTTTCTAAGCAGCAAACAGACGACTGCGGCCTGTTGGTCGAAAATTAGCTGACTTTTGGGCTGGAGGGTCTTCCATTCTTCCTCCGTCATTCCAAAGAGGGCTTCGCTTGTGAATAAGTCCCTCCGGTCCTTTTCGTGAAGGGGGGCAATCTCCCCTTTGATTTGGGGTAGAGTGCCATTTAAAATTGCCATACCCCTTCGGGCCCAAAAACCGATTTTTATGTTCCTTTGACAAAGTTCGGCCAGACAGACTTCCGTCAATCCGACCGGAAGGACCTCGGCTGGCTTTTTATCTAAGATCAGGAACAACTGGGTAGATTTGATTTTGTCTCCGTCCCTTTGGATCTCGGAACATGAACGATCCAATCGAT
>Ga0180437_10008337_pt1 | contig 13193 bp, 15 predicted proteins | sample SS_ome_4_FD_132410 | JGI IMG/M metagenome (GOLD analysis project Ga0180437, IMG submission 132410) | Hypersaline lake sediment archaeal communities from the Salton Sea, California, USA - SS_3_D_1 metaG | ecosystem: Environmental > Aquatic > Non-marine Saline and Alkaline > Hypersaline >...
GCCAACCCAGAGGATTATGAAAAGCCCTGTGGTGGTGGCATACCAAACGACTGTCTTAAAGAATTTCCCTTTCTGAAGCGAATAGTCCGGCACAAGACGAATGAGATTGTCGCCAGATACAAGGATACCGACAGACCGTTCCCTATTGAAATCAATATGGTTCCGAGGATGTCAATGCGTAAGTTGCTTTTTCGCCGTCTGCGCAGCCTCGACACACCGGATCTCGCTCTCGGTTATATGTTCAATACACGGGTCACCAAAGTGAAGAGAAAAGAACACATGGTGATCCTCAACGATAAGTTTGAAGTAGAATACAAATGGCTGATCGGTGCCGACGGGGTCAACTCTGTTGTTGGTAAATCCATCGGCTTCAAGATTCAGAAAGTCCCCATAATCGTGGCTCATGCAAAAGTAGAACCCGCCATTCACAAGAACACCCGCTGTGTGATAGAGTTCATCGAGGACTTCCGCGGCTATTGGTGGGTCTTCCCAAAGGGATGTCACTCTAACATAGGGTTGGGTGGCGACGTCAAGGGCAGGATCCTAAAACAGATGTTCGATGAACGTGTTAAGGAGCATGCAAAACTCGGTCCGTTTGAAGAGATATACCGAAGTGCTCACCTGATACCCTCCGCCTATAATACCGAGCAGAAGCCATACCAGATTGACGACGGCCACATTCTCTTGTGCGGAGACGCCGCTTCCTTCATAAACTCCATGACAGGTGAGGGCATCTACTATGCGCTCGTCGGCGGACGAGAGGCCGCCCAGGTTATACTTGGTGAACGCCTCTTGTCTGAATACCCATCTTTCCACGAATATCTTACCAGAATCCAGTCTCTAAAGAACGACCTGGATAAACAGTCAATTAAAGATGCGTTTGACCGGATATTCTGCGATGAGCGGACGTCCAGAGACATGGTCGATTTCCTGTTTAGCCACTCGATTCCAAAACCGAAAGCGCTGAGCGATGATGAGAAGAAAGCAATATACTCCAAACTATGAGGTATCCCTATGGGTAGAAAATTAACTATAACTGAGCAGATGCTTGCAAACGAAAGCAATTCCTCTCCACCAACTCCCGACACCAAGTTCATCGCGTGGAAGAAGCAGAAGGCCAAGGAGATGTTCGAGAAGATGTGCATCCGAATAAACCAGCGGATCGACGTCAAGAAGTTCCGAAAGAGATACAACATTATCGAGGACCGGACTCTTGAATTCTATATAAAGGGCATGGAAGACGTCGACACCGGTTTTGTGTTTAAAGACGGACGGGTGCGCACCATAAAGAAGATCGCCGATAAACCCACGGTTGTGTTTAAATGCAGTGAAGACGTGTTCCTCAGAATGGCAACTAAGGAGATCACACTCGCACAGGCATATTTCTGGGGATGGATTGACGTTATCGGCGAAAATGCACTCCGCGATTATGAAATATTCAACGAGATGTTCAACGAGTATGGATCCGAGATATTTGAATGAAGGTGTTATGATGGCTAAAGTAACAGACGAAGAGATACGGGCCAAGCTATCAGAGGTTTCCGATGGTGTCGACGCATCACTTCAGAAATATCTCAAAGATGATCAGCTCCAGAACATTGTGAATATTCTCCTATACGAACAACAGACCTCCGGCAAGCGCCTGAGACCGGCGCTCGCTACCTTTGTAGCACAGACCCTCGGCGGAGATTTTGATAAGACTGTCGACATCGCGTCGGCTTGTGAACTTCTCCACTCCGCCTCCCTTATGCTCGACGACGCCATCGACGGCGACGAGTCTCGGCGTGGAAACCCAGCTGTCCATGTCGCGTTCGGTGGTGGGATGGCCATGATGGGCACATATATACAGGCCATGATAGGTCTCGAGATGGGCATCCTCACCGATGTTGATATCGGCCAGCTGCTCATACACACTGTTCGGCGGCTTGTTGTCGGTGCCACGGATGAAATGTCGTGGAACGATTGGGATCCCGACAACTATTTCAAAGTCATTGACAACAAGACTGCTGCGTTGTTTGAAGCGCCTTGTTTGATAGGGGTGATCACCTCTGGAAAGAAAAAGACCCACTACACCCTTGGGAAGCAATACGGCAACTGCCTTGGTATTCTCTATCAGTTGTGCGATGATTATGTAGACGTAGCAAAGAGCATAAACCTCAGCGAACCAGTCGGAGACATAAAGGTCCGCAACACTACGATACCAATCATCCACGCCTATGAGCATACCGGGAAGGCTGAGATAAAGATGCTGCTTCAGCTGTATCGGAAGAAGGTCGACCTGCCAGACTCTCATCTTAGGATGATCATCAATGAACTCGCCCAGTGTGAGTCCTTAGAATATCTTCATGGTATAGTCGAGCAATACAAAAACAAAGCGATCGAGCTTGCTCAGCAGTTCCCAGATAACGAACATAGAGCATATCTCGAATCTCTACCAGAATACATGCAGCGGGCCCAGTTCGACGAAATAGACATGCCCAATTTCAATGGGTAGTCGAAGGTGTTAAATAACCACGCCGTCCATACTGATACTGATGCCGTCGCAATCTATTCATGAGATAATTGACGTCGCTCTTTTTGGAGAGACATACCCGGATATCCATCTCAACAAGGATCAGGCCATCAGGGATTGGGGACCCCTTCATCGAATCATCGCCCATGAGCCCTTTACAAACCTTGCGACGCCGTTCCCTCCCTCTGCTTTTGTTCACGATGCAGCCGACCTGCTGACCCTGCCTCTTGTCCCCCTGGCTCTTATGATAGATCCAAAACTTGTGCTCGACTGAAGCATAAAATCTGTTTTATCTTGATAAAACCGATAGTTTTATAACCATAAAACGCATTTGGTATTTTGATACGATGCCACGAAAGAAGAAAACCGGCGATTCAATGATCAAGGAAACCGCCGAACAGCAACAGAAGATGATGGAATCTCCGACCTCGGAAGACGCCGAATCCGTTGTTGAAGAGGGCGGTGTTATGCGGACACCGGACCACGAAGGAGGTATGTTCGTTCCTGGTGTTGCTAAGCCTCGAATGACCGAAGATGCTGTGGCCGATCAAGCAGCCGAGTCCGAAGCGCTGAGCTCGGAACCTGTGGAGCAAGACGGACAACCCGTGAACCTTCCCGACCTTTCTGAAGGCGCAGAAGCGCCCGCTCCGGGAGCGCCAAGCATAGACGCAAAGACCGATGCTATCAATCAGGAGATCCGGCGACTTGAGGCCGAGAAAGTTCGCTTAGAGGCCGCCATACACCAGAAAGAAGCGACGCCCACCGCTCCGACTGCCGAGACACCTATGTTCGGTGCAGAAGCAGCAAACCATGTCCCGCTTCAACCAAGGCCCCAAGGACCTCAGCAACCTCAACCACAGGAACCGTCTGCTCAGCCCGCTCAAGAGGGGTTTCAGCCGGATCCAACTTTACCTGCACACGGATACATCGCCATGAGCCGGAAAGGACAGGGATATGTCGCCCTGGTCATTGATGGTCTCACACAAGCCGACCTTGATTACATCGACTTCATGGCTAAGTTCATGCATTCGCATTACCCTGAAGCCGTCAGGGAGGCGCACCCCGCGCCACTCGCTAAATTCGCGCTTAACCACCTTCTCCGAGATATCCGACAGGAGCTTGCGGAGTCGGTTCACTGCAACAACTGCAGACAAGAATATCCTATCAAAGCATATGCATGCCCGCACTGCGGCACCGCCAACCGGTGCACACAGTGTGGCCTGCTGATCGGAAACGGAAATATATACATTTGAAGAATAACACCTCACAACATCTCTGCGATGGATTTGCTTAACACCTCAACTATTGCGGGTCCATCGCAGTTCTTTTCCGTTTCCAAACATCAAGATCAATAACCACGGAAGAATACAACGGAGGAACCCTTCGGAAACAAATGACGGAGCAGCACCACGGAACTCGGCGTAATATAATAATATACCGTCTTTCTTAAGGTGTTGTTCCCGAGCCCGATGATAACACGGTAAAAGGTCATAACATGGAAGGAGATGAAGAAGACGAAACGACCGTTGAGGAAGAATCCGACGAGCCCGAGTATCTGTTGTGCCCTGTGTGCGCAGAGAAGGGGAAAGAAGTCGGATTCATAAACATGCAGAAGATGTCCTCTCACTACAATTGGCAACATAAACATGAATCCGATCCTCCCTGGGCAGAAGTAAAACCGAACATAGTTCGAACAACCAAGAAGCCTCAGAATCTAATCGATGCCGATAAACCAAAATCGAAAAAGCCTTCAAAATCTAAACCAAAAGGTGTAAAGATGTCGTCAGAAGCAGATGAAGAACGTATCGCACCGGAGCTTGGTGACGCCGCTCATGTTCGCGGCACTATCAAACAACTCCTTGTTAAGCTCGGGAAGCTTCCCAAAGATGAGCGTGATGCTCTTCTGCCGGAGCGCGAAGAGCTCATGGAATACATGAAGACCCTAACATTGAAAGACCTCTCCATTGATGTCATACGGGAAATCGAGGCCAAGTTGGAGCTCGACATTATGCCGAAGGTAACATCACTGACGGGCGATGTTGCGAAAGCCGTAGATGCCGGTAGCGATGACGGCGAGTCTTCCGATGAAATCAGCATAGACGTTCGGATGAAGAAAGAGCAGCTCCGTTCAAATATTAAGAAAGACCTGCAAACGATCGCAGACCTTCCAAGCGACGTCTCTGAGAGCCTGTCGGTCGAGCGAGAAATCCTTGTTGAATTAAACAGGAAGCTTGTTAAGGACGATATAAGCAAGAAAGCTCTGCGTGAGATGGAAGCCCAGCTCACGTCGTTCCGTCCTTTCATCGAGTCTGCAAAGAAGAAGGCTGGTAAGAAGAAAGGCCGCAAAGATGAAGATTGGTATGATGATGAAGATGACGATGATGATGCCGACCGAGATAGCTTGAAAAGAGTAAAACAACGCCTGAAGCGAACACAATATCTCAGGGACTTGAAGGAAGAGCAGCTCGCTCTCGACAAGCTGAACGAAAAAGAAAACCAACCACAACAGGGACAGATACAAATGGTTCCGATAACCCGACCGAAGATAGATCCTCAGACGGGACAGATTATGGTCGGAGAAGACGGAAACCCAATAACAGAAACAACCTACCAATATGCTACACAGACTGGTATGGACCCGCTGATGCAAACAATGTTTCAGACCTTGATGATGACCATGATCAACCAAGGTAAGGGTGGCGACGACACCATGATGAAAATGATGATGGAGATGAAAAAGGAAGAATATGAGTGGAGGCGTCACCAGCTCGAGATGGAACTAAAGAGAGCTGAGAACAACCCGGCTAATGAGGAAATCAAAGAACTCAGAAGCATGAATCAGCAAATGCAAAATCAGTTCTTCCAAAGCCAGATGAATCAGATGCAGAATCAGCTCAACAACGCGAGAGCGGCCGCAGGCAGAGATCAGCTCTCCGAACTACTCGAAGAAAAGCAGCGCCTGATAGAACTCGGACTTGTCTCTGATCCTGGGATGTCGTCTCAACAGGCAAAGTCTGAACAGTATGCCCGAGAAGTGTTGAATGAGGCGAGCGGGAAGCTCGATAGAACAACTCACGATCTCAAAGAGCTCGCACAGCCCTTTGTAGATATGAACGCTCAGATAATGAGAAGGCGTCTCGAGAAAATGGATGACGAGGAGGAGCGTCAGAGTAGCGGTGGTTCATCAACTGAACCGCCGCCTCTGACGCAAGACGAACAGAAGAGAAAGTGGAATAACATACTTCACCACATCGATGAGACACAGGAGGCCGGATAATGGGTAGAAAGTTAGAGAAACGGATAGAGGATCTCGAAGCAACCGTTCAGCAGCTTCGGGGAGGAGGTGCGCACCAGGTTCCAGTTGGTGAGCCCGCCCCCGATCAAGTCGTGATTGATCGTGTAGTCGCCTTGGAAAGCGAGCTTAAAAAGACCGAAGCCACCCTGAACGATATAATGAAGAATCTCGCAAAGGAGATTGCGCTACTAAAAAACACAGGCTCTGAGTCTGCCGAAGAGAAATTCGATCCCCAGGTAGAAGAGCGTGTTAAAAGCGCTGAGATACTTCTCCAGGATATAGACAGCCGTGTGAAAGTGATCAAGGCAGATGTCGGATCTGTCAAAGGACGTCTCACAAAGCTTGAGAAAAAGAAGTAACCACCATCTATGATAGATCCTGTAACGGCACAAGATACAACGTGTGTCACACCCGAAAAGACATGTCCAAATCAGATAGAAGGGAAGTGCAACTTCCCGCCTCTGCGTGTGATCTGCAGCATTCTTAAAGCGGCTGATATTAAGTATGATATTGTGTGGCCAGACGAAGAGAAAGTCCATAGGAAATTAGAAATATCATAAACCCCTTTACTAATAGCAGGTGAATTGATATGCCTGCCATGCCAATTATTCTACCGAGTGTGCTCAGGGCTCGGGTAAAGCCCGAGTATTTTCAGGCCATCCCTATCATTATTGAGGCCGAACCAGATATCGGTGTCAACTTCCTGGCCGGAACTGTATCGGAACAACTTAGCACGAAGATCGGAAAGACCATTCCGTCTATGAACATGTTCTCTATGATTCTTCCGAGAGACATGCTCGGAGATCTCGCTGCTATTGAAGGTGTTCGCTCAATCTCTCTCGACAGAACACATTTTGCACTTGAGGTCCCAGCTATGGGCCTCCACCAGACTATCCGAGCAACGATGGAAGGCATCATACCAACGTCAGAAGCCATTAAGAGGGTAAATGTTCCAGCCCTCCATAGAGAGAATATAACCGGAAGAGGAGTAAACGTAGCGGTCCTCGACACCGGAATAGATCTCACCAATCCACAGATAGCTGGTGGAGCAGCCAAGATGAGCACGATCAAGGCACAACCAACCGGTGATGACGAGAACGGACATGGGAGCTGGTGTGGAACTTGCATAAAAGGGAAGCCGTTCCGAGACAGCTTAACTGGTCTGTTAGCAACCGGTGTCGCACCAGACTGCAATCTAACGTCCATAAAGGTCCTTGGTTTTGGGATAGGAACTGGTATGACCTCCGATATAATGGAAGCTATGGAGCTCGCGGTGGCCCAAGGCAACGAAATAATATCGATGTCTCTGGGAAGTGAGGGGTCGGAAGATGAGGATCTCGATCCGATGGTCCGTATGATTAACCAATATGCAGAGACACACCCAAAGGTCATATTCGTTGTTGCAAACGGGAACTCTGGTCCCGGACCAAGAACGGTTGGTATACCAGCCGTAGCGGAGAAGGCCGTCAGTGTTGGATCCTGGGGAATCATCGATAATGATATAGCCTACTTCAGTTCACGCGGACCGACTGTCCAGGCCGCCCGAATAAAGCCCGATATCTGCGGGTGTGGCGGAGGACGGCGCCAGGAAGGGACCAAACCAGAAGAGAACCTGTGGTCTGGGACAGCGTTTGGATCAATGCTTGATCCAATCGTAGACCGTGTAGAAAACGGCTTCACAGCGATAAAGGGCACGTCTATGGCCACGCCGCAGGTAGCGGGGATACTTGCCCTGTGGAAACAGATGTTCCCTGAGCTCACCACAGACGTCGCTAAGGGGATATTTCAATCGATGAGCGGACGTGTAAAGGACCCGAACATAGGATGGGGCCTGATCGACGCAACCTGGATCCTATCAGCAAGTGAGTCGCCGCAGGCACAACCATCTAAAATAGCACAGACCTCAGCAACGCCGCGCTTCTAAGCATCCGGGTCGGTATACTGCTCTCCCGATACCATTCTTAAGGTAAAATCTTGAACTATAAGATCCTCGGAACAGATGTCGGGATATAGCTTCTTAAAGAGCTCTATTTCTGCCCTGCATATAAACTCTTCACAGCTGTCCGTTACTATATAAGAATTCGGAGTGTTCCTTCGTATCCATATATGAAGCCATTCGTGAAAATCTATACACACGAATGCAGTTATTATCTCCGGTTCTTTTGTAAGCCCCTCCTCTTGTAACCAATCCCACATCTTGTTCCAGTTATACTGTATGACATTTTCTATGCCGTTCCAGGTCCAATACGCCGCTGCGATCCGAGTCCGACCACGCATGCTGGAGCGACGGTGGATCAGAAGACGATCGCTCATCACAGGCGCTCCCCTATTTCTATTGCATAATAACTATCGTAGGTCTTGCCATCTATTTTCCCCTCCTTATCCCACCAGATTATGCGTGGCACGTCAAACTTGACAGCCTCTTGGCCACATAAGAGATTGATGCCAATAGGACCATCATAATCTAACAGCTTGTCCAGGCGTGTTTTCCAGAACTTCGTCTTGCCCTTAAATTCGTGGGTCTTCTCGCCACTTATTATCTTGTCCAGATAGACACGTTTAATCGTCGTTGTTATCCACTTTCTTTCCTTCATCAGCCCACTCCCACACACCAGAATCGGTCATGTCCTTAACACGCTTCATAACCTGCAGATCCCCAAGTATGCTGGTCTCGAGTCGCTCCTGGAGCTCCTTGATAGACTCGACCTCGGCTACCGACATAAACTCTATCATCGTCTCGGGGAACGCACCAAGAATACCATCGGTAGCCTCCTTGTATAATTTACCATATAAACGAGTAGCCAGATACATTTTCTTCTTCGCGGAAGATCCATTGAGCTTTCGAACATTTATAAAGCGGAAACCGTTGCCAATCATTACCTCAAGGACCTTTGTTACATCATCGGCCAGATACCATATGAAACGACCTTCATCTGGATTTCTGACATGATATCCGTGTTCCTTCCCGAGCTTTGTGATGACAAGCCCGGCCTTCATGTCTATATCAGACATCGATCCAGAATACTTTGTGTTAGGTCTCGGGACAGAGGCATATTTCATGGTCCCAAATATCTCCTGACTGAGCCCACTCTCCATACTATTTCTGTGCTCCTTGACTGATACGAAACGGACCACCTTCTTTAGATCTGGATACTCCTTTGCCAGATCCTCAACCACCTTCTCCATAAACGGCTTGTCAAGTCCTGTAACAAGGTATATTTTGTGCTCACAATCGGACTCATACAGAGCCTTAAGATCGAACTTTCTTATGCCATCGCCGATCTGAAATCCATAAACAGACTTACAATCCTTTATGAACTTTATTGGCAGATCGTTGTTGAGTGCAGACACATCATATTCTGCCCGCTTACCGAGTCGCCTGAGAGAATTCACTACCTGAGACCGCATAGAACATGTCACCTCCTCGTAAAACTATCCTATCGGTCACTCTTCTTTTTTCTCACGTTCATCAAGTAGTCGGTTGATCAGGTCATCATAAGATTCGTTCTTCCGGCCCTTGCTCATAAGTCTATCCCTGGTTGATGCTCTAAGTTTTATTGTAGTTATAGAATCCTCTTCACCTGCCATAGTATCATCATACCCCGTATGCGATACGGATACTTAAAGATACCGGTGAAAACCAAGGTGCTCACCTAAGATGAAGGTTTGAAAAAACTATCAGTCCTTATGGAACTTTTTTTAAAACATGCAGATTTCTCCCATGTATAATAATATTATCCTTATGGGAAAAAACTGCTAATTTTATAGAATGTTCCATAAGGGCTGATAGCCACATATTGATATTTCCGAAAACAACGAAATTTTAGCAGTTTTTTTAAACACATCCTGATAGGTGAGCACCAATCAACGACAACAACATATTTAAATACTATCAAAGTTATGCTTATTTCATATAAGGCTGATAGTATGGACATTGAAAGAGCTCAGAGACACGCAGTCAAACGGGGCGGCAGGTTAGTATCGACGGTATTGAATGGTGATGGAGAAAAAGTTCTGTGGGAATGTCGGGAGGGGCATCGTTGGGAATCCACTCCTAACAACACGGTTTATATGAAGAGGTGGTGTCCGAAATGTTATCGTGACGGCTTAGGATCGGGTGAAAAGAAGGAAGTGTTTTTGAGATGGCTGTCTGAGAACGGTTATATTGCAATATCTGAATATGTGAACAGAGTTACGAAGGTTGTGATACAATGCGGACGCGGGCATGTCTGGAATGTTCGGCCTATGAACATAGTTGAGAAAACGAAGTGTCCATACTGTTCGGGTCGGATACCAACAGCTGAAAAACTTGACGAGCTTATTATGGAACGGAAGTGGTTTTTAATTGGTGAATATATCGAAGATCACAACACGAGGATGTTATTTCGGTGTGAGCGGGGTCATACAGTAAAGGCTTCGTTTGATGAAATCAGGCGAGGGAAGAAGTGCCGGGCGTGTGTTAAACTGGACAAGCCAGTATCTAAAACGAAAACTCATTACGATCATGTTTCCGAGAGGCAAGAGGGTGATGATATTGGATGATAGAAAGGCAGCAAGAGCCGAGAAGCGCCTGAAGAAGAGGAACATCATGTTCCGCGTTATTGGGGTTGACAGCAACACGGACGGCATGATGACATTTCAGTGTCAAGAGGGGCACCTGTTCGAAGAGAATATAAAACGGATTTTATACAAAAACAAGGGATGCCCGGATTGTAATTATGTGCATTACGAAAAACTTGCCGACGACCATGATTTCGAGATATCGGAATGGTGTGGAAGGGATGCAAGGTCCCACAAAATTCGGTGTAAGAGATGTGGCCGTTATTATAGAATGGGAGCGGAGAAACTAAAGCGATTCATGTGTAATTGCGATAGCAGTAAAGTAGCACGATATCATCGGTATTTATGGGAGAATCATGAGCTGGTGTGCACCAATAAATATCCATTTGCCACCATGAGCACGAACAGGAGATGGCGGTGTAGGAATTGGCATGTGTTTTTCGCATCATTGGATCAGATATTGCGTAGAAGACACAAGTGTCTGGATTGTTGGAATATTGAGCGTCGTGACGAGATGAATAAATATTTGATAAGAAAAGATATTGTTTGTCGATCTGCGCAGCATAGTAGTAAGGTCAAACTGGAATTTGAGTGCTTAAATTGCGAGCGCATGTTCAAGGCACGAGCCGGACGAAGTGTTTCTTGTCCATATTGCAGCCAACCAAAGCCTGTTCAACAATGTTGGAGAATATTTGAATTGTTATTAGGGAAGCCGTTCATCAAGAGCAGACCGGATTGGCTGATCAATCCAGAGACGGGATATCGGCTGGAACTTGATGGCTACTGTAAAGAACTTGGTGTTGCATATGAATTCCAGGGAAGGCAGCATTATCAGACCGTGAAGTTTCTGGATGGTTTTTCGGATGTTGAAAAACAGAAGAAAAGAGATGAGTTGAAACATGAAATATGCAAGCAAAAAGGTGTGGATTTAATACGGGTCAGCTATGGTTCGTATGAGGACATGCTTACAGAAATCTATAAATCACTAACAGAACTCGGTTATATTCAAGCCGACGGAAATCGCAATATTTAAATGGTTATAGTAACATATCCTTGACCGATGCCTGAAGTTAGACCTCCAATAGAAGATCTAATGGTCTTGGCTTTTAAACCAAGCAATCTCAACGCGGTGATGACAATAATGCAGAACCCCGTTAGGCAACTCGCTGAAATGCAGTTTAAGGCAATGGAGTCTTTTGCGTGGAGTCTCTTAGCTATGGAAGGAGACCCCGCAAAGCTTCCGATTGCGGCGGGTGCATTCATGGCCGAGCGCATAGAGGATCCGATGAAGGTGATGAGAATAGTCATGACGAACGGCGTCAATAGAGGAGGAATACCTGATGTCTGATGAAGCCGAAGACAACAAGTTCTTCGTGACCGTCAAGGGCGGGACCGAAGGAGAGAGAAACGCTATAAGGGAGAAGTTCAAGGGCTTGTCCAGCAACGACGAGGTCAATGTTGACCTTGTCAATGTGAGCGGTGTCGAGGAGGACCTATCGGTCCTCATAAAGACAAAGTGCGGAGAGGTTGAGTTATCTTCCAACGATCTCAAGGGAGATGGAGCTGTTCTGGAATCTGCTTGTAACGAGGTCCGATGCCCGGTCCCGGAGGTTCCGGCAGTGACGCCCATTGCAGTAACACCCGAGCCCGAGGGAGAGACGAAGACGGAAACCAAACAAGTGATCGAGGAGGAGGAACCCGTTGGTGACTCTACGGGAGATCAAGGTTGACGTAACTGGCGACGAGACAGTCGTCGACCTGTGGCCGGGGATGTTTGCAAAACCTTCGTATGAGCGTGAGCCGACGAAGTCGAACCCGAGTGTGAAGGCAGACCTGGGCATGGTCGGTGGCAAGTTATCCGCGCTCAAAGTATACTATGATTCAGATGAGTTTGAGGTTGAAGACATCCTGGACCTGACAGATAGTATCGATAATGATAATTCTCTTTTTGAGAAGACAAAGCACTGCCCGATGTGTGAACGGAAGCGCCGGGAGATCATCGAGCGGATCCGCGAGGCGATCAAGCGTGGGAACACTGATGATGAGCGCAGATCAAACATGAGAGACGAGGCGCTCAAGATACGCAGTGAGCTCCGGGCAGAGGGTTACATAGAAGACGACGAGGACGAGGAAGATTACGACGAGGATGAGTATTACGAGGACGATGACGAGGACGGTGAGGAGGTGAGCACCTATCCCGGAGTTCCTGTGTTCGAGCCGACAATACCAATACTACCGGAATTCCAGACGCGGCGTCGTTATGAGGCACCGCAGCTGCATATCTCGGAAGAGGTGCAGGAGGTCATGGAGCCGCAACAACAAGAGATAGTAGGAAACGTGAATCATGCACTATCGGATATTCACCGAACTGTCTTGATGTTGATCAACACGCCTGGACAGATAAGACTTCCGTTTTCAGACGAAACGGATTATCAGCAAAGATAAATTTAAATACGTTAAAGGACATAAAGGTTCCAACGAGGTGTTATTGATGAATGACCCGATTGCCAAAGCAATAGACAAGGTCGACGAGATTGTTGGCCAGGGTGTTAATACTTTGACGAACGTTCCCGAGAAGGTTCTCAACAAGGTTGATATCGTGGTTGACAACGGCATCAAGACCGCGGACAAGATCGTGGATGACGGAACAGGCAACATCAACAAGGTTGTTGATGGTGGTCTCGGGACCGTTGACAAGGTCGTTTCAGGGGCTGACAACCTGGTTACAGGTGCTGTCGGAACTGTTGAAGGAGCGGTGGACAAGGGTGCCGACAGGGTTGGCCAGGTCGGTCATGATGTTCTGTCTCTTCCTGAGAAGGGCATGAA
>Ga0180437_10008338_pt1 | contig 13192 bp, 15 predicted proteins | sample SS_ome_4_FD_132410 | JGI IMG/M metagenome (GOLD analysis project Ga0180437, IMG submission 132410) | Hypersaline lake sediment archaeal communities from the Salton Sea, California, USA - SS_3_D_1 metaG | ecosystem: Environmental > Aquatic > Non-marine Saline and Alkaline > Hypersaline >...
AATAATTATTTCTTTTTCTTTTGTATTTTAATCTTACTTTGAATATATTTACTAGGTATAATAAAATTATTTTATATTACCAGAGGTAAATATAATTCCCACAAAAACTAAGAGCCCTTCTAATATATGCTTTTATCTCCGATTATGAGGTTATCCTTAGTAATATTTTCAATATTAACATAACTTCCAATTATGGAGTTATCAGTAATGACATTTTTAAGAATAGCATTTCTTTCGATAACACAATTCTCTAAAATACAGTTCTCGATATAAGAGTTCTCTCCTAAGGAAACGTCTGGTCCAATTACAGAATTGAAAATCTCAGTTTCTTTTCCAATATAAACCGGATTTTTTATAAAAGAACGTTCGAATGTAATGTTCATATCCTTAAAATCCTCAACTTTAATAGAATTTTGCCTTAGAAGGAATTTATTTCCATTTAACACTTCGGAGGGTCTGCCAAAATCTAAAATACCCTTTTTAAGTTTAACAGCAGCAATTTTAAAACCAGCATTCACTAAATCTTGAAGGCTTTCAGTAAGATAGATTTCCTTGGAGTTTTCATTTCGTTTTTCTAAATATTTACTAATAAATTTAAATAATGCTAAAGTGGTTCTATGAGAAAAAGCATATAATCCTGCGATAGCTAAATTAGAGACAAATTCCTTAGGTTTTTCTACTAAACGAGTTATAATAGAATCTTCATCAACTGAGACTATCCCATATGAACTAGCGTTCTCTTCAGGGACTTCCATGACTGTGATAATCCCATCAACATCAGATTCAAAATAGCGATACATTAAGTAAGAATAATCATCGATGGGTATCATATCTGCTAAGAAGACTAAAGAACCTTCCCTCTTATCCTCTTCTCTATTGTTGATATTCTTTTCTTCGAATCTCGTATGAGCTAAGTAAACCGCTTCACCTAAGCCCCAATAATATGGGACATCATCGTTATAACCTCGTGGTGTTTGCTCAATAAATGTCAATTTAAATTTTTTGTTATACTTTTTTCTTACAAACTCAGTTATTTGTCTTTTTTTATAACCTACAATTAGAATAAGTTCAGAAGTTAAATCAAAAGTATTGCTAAACTTATCTAGAATGTGTTCTAAAACAGGTTTTCCTGCAACATTAATGAAAGCTTTCGGTTTACTTAGAGTAAATGGGCGTAAACGGGAACCAATACCTGCACAAGGACCAATAATTTTCATGCTTCTTAAAATACTCTTTGTCTTAAGCTAATATATTTTTGTAATTTAATAAAATTGTGATTTATCAGAATCAAAAACTCTTTGTAACGATCCAAATAATAAATCTAACCCATTCTCTTCTTTAATACTACTAGGAATTAATTCCGCTGTAGATCCTAATTGAATAAAAACTTCGGAGATAAGCATGGATAGCTCTCTTATTAATCCACTCTCTCGTTCGTTAGTAGAATCTTCTAACGCTTTAAAATCCTGGCTCCAGTTAATTATCATATCTATTTGATCCTCTCCCAATAAATCTACTTTAGATAAAACATTAATTTGAGAAATGTCCCTAAATCTGAATTGAACTGAAGCAGCTAAAAGTAAGGTAGAAATGAAACCATTAGGTCTACGAACAAAATTTGAATCAAATAAAAAGGATACTGATCTTTCTATTGAACCAAAACCTAAGGAACTTGCTATTAGTGGCCCAGTTTCTCGGAAAGCAAATAATTCAAGTTGACCTGCTGTGTCTACAAGGATCCAATCAGGATTATATTCATCAATTTCATTTTTTAGGTCATCTAAATAATTCACCATTAAATCAGAAGCTAAAATCATACCACCATTAGGACCCAATCCATATTCGTTCATAACTTCTTCGAGAATAATATAATCTCTTATGTCTATATCTGGAGTATATGGAAGAGTAGTTACACCAGGATCTAAATTTAAAGTTATAGTCGAAATTTCGGGATCGCGATTTTCGATATAATTTTTTAACTCTCCTGTTAAGGTGGATTTACCACTCCCAGCAGTACCAATAAAATAATTTAATAGAATTTTAACTAACCTCGATTGAATTTTGAAACCTCAATAATTTATCAACAATTTAGTTAAATTAAAGCTTTATAATAAAATTGTACTATTAATTGGGTTTCTTTAGTTCATCAAGCTTAATTTCCTTATTTTGTTTATTTTCTAGTCTCTTTACCTGGTTTTGGATAGCAATCTCTTCTTTTTGTCTTAATTTCTCTTCATCAAGAGTGATTGCCTTTAATTCAGCATCATTCATGGGTTTTAAAATGTCCTTAATACTAAATCCATTATGCATTTCTATGGTTTTTTGAAACTTCTCTTTCAATTCTCTTATTACTAAAACTTTGGCTGATGAATTACTTCCTTGAATTAAATTTATTAATTCTGGTTTCTGAATTCTCTCAATAGCCGGACCAGAAATTCTTTGTGGTGGTCCAGTAGGAGCTCCATATGAAATGGAGTTTAATGGTATATTTTGTAAAGTTGAAGTTAATTCTTTTAAGTGAAATGCAATAGACTTTAAAGTCTCATTATTTTCTTTCATAAGAGAGAAGATTGAACCGTCTACATTAAAACTTTCAATGCTATTTTTTTCATATATGACTCTGCTTTCTTTCGTCTGTTGTTGAAAATCTGTTTTCACCTCTTGGAAAACTTTCTCTTTAGTTATTCGTCTATGTGTATTTCGATTTGAGTTTAAATTAATTAATTCAAAACCATCATAGCAATCTTCATTAATCCCAATCTCAGAAATATTATATTTCTCTGTAAAATGATATTCTATCTTGGTACTATTGCTTAAAAAAATAGTTAAACTTAGGACAGTGATTTGTAAATCTTCATAATCATGGATTTGATCCAATTCGATTGTGAAACATAAGAAATCATTAGAATGATAAATTTTTCTAATTGATACCAAAATTGGGGCTTGTTTGTAATAAATGTCGTTTCTTACAATTTTCGCAAGCTCAAATTGAAAAGTTAATCTTTTTAGATTATCAGGAAGAAATTCAACTATCTCTTCTTCACTTTTTTTAAATTCTAAGAATAAATTCTTCTGATCGTCCCAAAATATTTGGAACAATTCCATATTTAAAATTAACCTTTCTTTTTTAGGAGTTGATTATTTAAGTAATTTCCTTAATATTTAATTCAAGCTAAAACCTTAAAATAATGCGAGTTCATAAAATTAATGATTTACAACGGAAAAATCGCGTACTTAAAATAGAATAGGAGAAATATATTTACGAATTTAATTATCTTTGCAATTTAGATAAAAAGTATACCGGTTTTTTGATAACATTCTGAAAGTATTCAATTTCTTCTGATGTTTGTTCACCGATATAGTTATCTACATCAACAACTAATATAGCATCATGATTATGTAGCTTTTTTATAGCAATCTCTTGTAATTTATCCCATTCTTCAACAGAAAATTGATGCTTGTTTATTAAACCATCTGCAGAACAGAGATATACCACTTTTTTAAAGATGATTTGCAAAATGGATTCTATTTTTATAAAGTAATCCTTGAAACGAATGGAACCAACTAAAAAGATATTTTGTTCCTTAATTTTAGAAAAATTAAACTTTCGGAACTCATCCAAGAGATTCATATTTAATCGTTCTTTCTCCATAATAATTGTATAAAAATACATCCCAAATTAACTCTCCAATGGAACTTAATTCACTTTTTCTTTCTGATAATTTAGACATTTTAAGGATGATTGATTCTGAGTTTATTGATTTAATCTATATTGATCCTCCCTTTTACACAGGAGTTGATTATAAGGAATTTTCCGATATATGGAAGTCATTGGACGATTATTTGAAGTATATGAGGATGAGAATTGAGGAAATGTATCGTACCCTTAAAATTTCAGGAAGTTTCTATCTCCATATTGATAATAATGCTGTATTTGACTTGAAGCCAATATGTGATGGCATTTTTGGTAGATCCTTTTTTCGAAGAGAAATTATTTGGAATGTAGGAAGTGTATCTGGATTTAAAAGTCAAGTGAAAGGATGGGTTCGTCAACATGATACCATTCTTTATTATACAAAATCAGATAATTTCAAATTTAATAAGCAATATACTCCGTATCGAGAAGAGTATGTGAAAAAAATGTTCCGATATAAAGACGACAATGGACGACGTTATAGAAAACGGAGAGAGGGAAAACAATATTTAGATGAAAAACCAGGTAGACTAGTTGGAGATGTATGGAATGATATTTACTCTTACCAAACTAGAACTCGCTCTAAAAAGTACCTTGGATATCCTACCCAAAAACCCGAAAAATTACTAGAACGCATAATTCTAGCTTCTTCAGATGAAGGCGATATAGTTGCGGACTTTTTTTGTGGTACGGGAACTACACTTGCCGTGGCTGAAAGGCTAAAAAGAAAATGGATTGGTGTAGATAATAATCCACGTGCTATAGATTTATGTAAAAAAAGATTAAACATTAAATAAAATAACGTATCCACATATAATATTAAAAAACTAATTATAAGGTTAAATTAAATGGCAGAAAAATTCGCATTATTTGCATTTAACGGAGATCCTATGTGTTTTATTCATGTAATTCTGAATGCTTTGGATTTAAAACAAAAGGGCCATGAGGTTAAAGTAATTGTAGAGGGTTCTGCAACAAAGTTAGCAGATCAATTTCAAAATAAGGAAAACCCATTTTTTGACCAATATAATAAATTACAAAATAGTGGTTTAATTGATTGTTTCTGTAAAGCATGTTCCAATAAAATGGGTTCCTTAGAGATGGTGGATAAATTAGGATTTCAAACCTGTGCTGAATTAATGGGGCATCCAAGTATGGGAAAATATATAGAACAAGGTTTCACAATAATTACTTTTTAAGTAGATACTTTGTTAATAAACGCTTAAGAAATAAGAATATGGTTAGATATTGAGATTAATTAAGAAGATTGAGGTTAATCCTTTTTAATAATTATTTTGGAAAGCCCAATCCATTCTTTTGCTTCCTCTAATTTACTCACTATTTTCCTTTTGGGAGATTTAGCTTTGTCTAAAAGAAATGAAAATTCCGTATTTAATGGGGGATTATTGGAAACAATGAATGCAGTTCTATATAATCGGTCATTATCGCGCTTTAAGAGATCTAATATGGTATTTAATGATTCAATTTTTAGAAAGATCGCATCTGAAATATCCACGATTACACAAAGATTTTTTTTTATAGTTTTAGTATTTTCTTCAAAGTCTTTAACAAACCTTTGAGCGACAGGCAGGGGAAATGTCCCAATTGCTTTAATATAAAAGCAAGTGTCGGAAAGCTTTTCTATTTGATACATAGTTTTTCAAATTATAAAGTATCTATTTCTAATATTGACATGTTTTTTATATTAATCTTTTGGTACTGATTTCTTAAGTAAGATTATATTAGTTATGAACCTATTTAAAACCTTGAGGAGAAAACTACAAATTTGATTCACTTAGAATATACTATAAAAAGTTAGAAATTTAAAAGGTTAAAAATGTAAAGGGAAATAATTATACGCCAGTCATCGCTAATGAAATCAACCCGTATTTTTTCAATTTCTCGCTTTTTACGAAACCACGAATCATATCTTCTTTAAGATCAATTTGCTCTTTAATTCTTCTCCTGGATCTATGGATTGATAATCCATAAACATCTTCTGCTGCCTCTAAAACCATTTCTGATAAGGTTGGGTGACTGTGAATCGTATCAGTTATTTCATTTATTGTAAGCCCATTCTTCATCGCTAATGCAATTTCAGCGATCAATTCAGGAGCTGCAACACCAATACATGATGCACCTAGTATCTCATCAGTCTCTTCATCTACATTTATCATTAAAAATCCTTCTTCCTCTCCCATACACTTAGCTTTTCCTAGACCAGCATAACCAAATCGTCCAGTTCTTACTTGAATATTGTGATCTTCGAGAAATTTTGATTTGTATCCCACTGAAGCAATTTCATACGCTGTAAATATCGAGCTTGGAACGACATTATAATCCGTTTTAACGGGAAACGTACCAAATCCACCAATACTCGTTAAAGCATTAAAGATTGCTATGTCGGCTTCATAGCTCGCTACATGCGCCAACATTAATCCTCCATTAACATCTCCTATAGCATATATTCCTTTCTCTCCAGTTTCAAGAGTTTTAGAGTCTACGACAATACGTCCTTTCTCAATTTCAATGGTTGTATTTTCAATTCCAATCTCTTGAATACAGTATCTTCTACCAACCGATACTAAACACATATCCGCTTCAAAAGTTAACTTTTCAGCTTTTTCTAAATCACTTTCAGTGACATTCGCATCACATACTGTAGCGGTTATTTTTAAGCCATTATTTATAACATTTAATACTCTTTTTTTTTCATATACCTCTATATCCATAGTTTTAAATTTCTTTTTTAATTCGCGCACAATAGATGGTTCTTCATTTGCTAAAATAGATGATAAATATTCTAAAATTATAATCTTTGACCCGAATTCATTAAAAATATTCGCAAATTCACAGCCTATTACCCCACCACCGATAATTAATAGAGATTTTGGAATAGTTTTAAAATCAAAAGATAAAATGTCATCACTAGTAAGAATTCGCTTATGATCGATATTAAAGGAAGGAATCAATGATGGTGATGAACCTGTTGCTATAATAATACGTTTGGCTTTAACTCTTTTTTCTTCTGTTCCTCTTATAACAAGCTCGAATCCTTTTTCAAGAGATCCACCAATGATACTTCCAACTCCGTAAACTAAATCAATCTTTCTCTGTTTGATTAAAGCCTCTATGTTTTGAATGAGTTGAGAGACAATCAAATTTTTCCGATCGACAGCATTATTGAAATTTGGCTTTATTTCGCATTCTATGTCAACTCCAAAAGCTTTACCATTCGTTTTAATATTCTCAATCAATTTTGCCGAACTGTAAAGAGCTTTAGTAGGAATACACCCTCTATTTAGACAAGTGCCCCCTACCTTATCTTTTTCAATTAAGATTACGTTCGCATCATACTGAGCTGCCCGAATAGCGGCAGGATATCCTCCTGGTCCTGCACCTATTACTGCAATATCATAAATTTCATGACTCATCTATAAAAACACTCCATTTTAAGATTTTCTGATATTTTTCAATTTTCTTTAATAGATTAAGTTCAAACATAAAAAAGAATATTCTAATTATTAACTATGGTCGTATTTTTTCTCGTTCAGACAATTTATTTGAAAGTTCCCTTTTAGTATCTGCGATCGCATTTTCTACTTTATTTATATCTTTAATTTTTTCTGATATTTTGTCTTGAGCTTTAGCAACTTCTCTTTCTTGTTTTATATATTCTTCTTCTGCTTTAGCTAATTTATCCTCAGATGCTTCTTTACCTTTTAACTTAATGTAATTAAGTTGCATTTTTGATAATTTTGCCCATTCTTTTGCAAGATTCAACTTTTCAGCAGATAGCTTTAACCTCTCCTCCGCTAAATCTTTCTCAATATTAGCAATTTTTTTATGAATTTCTGCTATATCTATTTGAATTTTAGCTATGTTTTCATTATATTTTGCATGCTCACCTTCTATTATTAGACCATTTTTAGATAAGTTTAGGATTTCTTGCACTTTTTGCTTTTCTTCTATGAATTTCCTTGTATTTTCTGCTAATTTTAGCTTAGTTTTTGCTAATTCTAATTGATTCTTTGATAAATTTTCACGTGCTTGAGCTTTCTTTAGTTCTTGTTTAGCTAAAACTTCAAATTCTTTAGCTATTATTTTCTCAGAACCAGATAATTCTAAATTTTTACTTGATGCTTTTTCTAAGCTTACTATATCCATTATTATTTCACTCTATAGTCTTAATTTAATTTTTATTAAATGTAATTTTAACCTTTGATCATTAGAAAGATTTGTATAAATAATTTTCTCTCATATTGGAAATATTTGATAATCAATTCTCAAATTATCCTTAATTTTTATACAAAGGTTTAAATATTAAAATGTCCATTATATGAATGGACGTCATGGATATTCATGAACGTGCAACTTCTAAGTGGACACCAAAGTTTATAAAATAATTATGGGTAGAGATGAAATGAATTCAAATATTGAAATTCTTAATGAAAAACAAGTTAATGAGTTATCCAATTTTTTAAGAAAAATTGAGTGTTCTTCTGAAAAAGTTTCTAATTCACTTGATATTGAGAAATTAACTAAAATTATTAGCGAAAAATATGAAAAAGCAATTAGTCAGGGCCAAGTTAAAGCTATCATACACCGAATTTTAGGTTTGACTCTTACGAGTACTGAACGAAGCCAATTATATGAATTACGCCAAAAAATACAAAAATATGAACGATTTTTAACATATTTTAGGGAATGGGGGTATAAATACGATTATGAATTAAAAATAATCATACTTGGTGTAATAGATGAACAATCTGAAATGCTATCAAAAATTTTAAACAAGCCACGAAATTCACCAGACAGAAATATAATAGGGGTTGATTTTTACACTAAACTAATAGATAATTTCGATAAAACCTTAACTAACCTGCAAATTTGGGATGTTTCTAACTACACTCGATTTGAATCTATTCGAAAACAGTACTATAAGGGAGCAGCAGCAGCAATTCTTGTATTTGATAAAAGCAATCAGGAATCGTTTGATCTAACTAAAAGGTACTATATAGAACTAAAGGAGGTTACTGGATTAAAGTTCAGCCGAAGATCAAGGAAGGTGAAGGAGATAAGTATGCCCTTAGCGTTAATAGGGGTAGGCCAGACTAAAAATATTCCTATAGAAGAAATATATTCGACTGCGAAGGATTTTGGAGCCCAATATTTTGATTTTGAAGATATTTACGATGAGAATTTACAGGAAACATTTACTTATTTAGCTTATCAAGTAATATTAAGATTTCAAGAATAACTCAATTTTTTTTTTATTTCTAAGATCGTGAAACAAGCCTTTCACGTAAAAAAGTATTATCTAGATATATATGAAAAACAGATACCTATTCTTGGATAAAAAATATTAAAAAAAACAGTTGAATATATTTTAATTCTTCTTTTTTTCATTTAGATTCTATTTTCAAATCCTTGAAGCTACCTATTATTAAACTTAAACACCACAGATACATAACGATTTTTTGTATTGTAACTTGAAGCATTAAACCTTCAATTGTATTACCTTCAGGACCAATTAAATAGGCGATTATATAGCTAACTAACGCAAATATAAAGAAAATGAAAGGAATAGCGTGCTTACTAGAATAATTTGAAGTTCTAAAGATCATTATCGTGTACGTTATAAATGGAATAAGAGCAAAGAGGAAAGCGCTAGAGGCAAATAAGGTATGTTCAGTAGGATATATATTTGATGGTGTAAAAACGACGCTTATAAACGAAATTGTTGAAATAATTGTGAAAATTAATCCTAAAGTAAATAAAAATTTATCAGATTTCCGCTCACGTTTTTGCCAAGAAATAATAAAAAAGAATAAATATGAAAGAGAGAATATTGTTAAAGAAATTGAAAACAGGATTAAAGATGGTAAATTTGATTCACTAGAATAAGTAATAGTATTACCTAAATCGCTGAAATAGTTAAGGAAAAAGGAATATCCTATAGAACTCGGATCTATTTGTATGCCTCCAGGATAAAAAAGCATTGCAATAATTGTTAATACTACAAATTGAGATGCCCCTGCAATTATAAACAGGAATAAGAATTTTTTCCATTTATTATAATTCAAATTATCATAACCTACTGGAAGAAATTTTTTTCTAAAATGGATTTCAAGAAAAATAATATATGCATTAATTTTTAAATCTTGACGTTTTTGTAAGCAATAGAATTAATACTTTTATAAAAATAGGGATATAGGAACTTATAAAGAGATAACGTATCGATTTTTAGGTTATGAATTTTAAATGGGAACGGAGGGAGTTGAACCCCCGATCTACAGGTATCCACGCACATTATTTGCTTATAGGATCTGGAGCCTGGCGTGCTACGACTACACTACGTCCCCAAATTAAGACTTCAGATAATGATAATATTTATGATGAATAAAGCAATTTATATTTTTCCTAATATCAAATACTATTAGGGAAGGAATTTCCTGATCCTAAATAACATGTGAATGCATTATAAAATGGTTTCTTAAATAAAATATAAGGAAAATAATTTCAACTTTTTTTATCTTGTTTGGTATTACAAAAAGGGCATACTTCAGCATTATTACCTATTTTTTCTCCACAAGCAAAACACATATTTTCGGTTTCACCAAATTGAATTTTTTTATCCGTTACTTTTATTTCCTTATTTTGCTCTGTATAGCGTTCCTTCTTAGGCATTTTTATCTCACAAAATTAAAATATCGTAACTTTTTATGATAGAGAAAATTGAATAAAATCTTTAAAAGAATTGGAGACCAATATTTACTACAATTCATTATATAAATAGTATAAGCATAAAATTTAAGAGTTTAAAACAATTTCTAAACTATAATAAATCAACTATAATGTTATAAATAACTAAACTAAAAAATAAATTTTTGTGTGTAATAAAAAATGCCGGGAAGTCATGGTAGTTTAACGAAAGCTGGTAAAGTAAAACAGCAAACTCCGAAGATAGAACGAACGGGAGTTAATTCAAGTAATAAAAAACCCCCAAGAATGAGATTTAGACAGCTCTATAATCAGCGGGTTAATAAAGGCAAGTATGGTGGTCAATCTAATTCATTAGGCGCCAAAAGAGCCAATTTCTCAAGATAAATATCACTTTTTCTTTATTAATTTATTACGCCGATTTTTTTTAATTGGTTAGTTAGAATTTGACTTTGTTTATAATAATAGGCAGAGTTATTACTGTCTTTTGCAAGGAGATCATAATAATCACACATTAACAAATTCCATCGTATAGACGTCTTAATGCCAGAAATCTCTTTTAAGTTTATTGAAATATTCTTTTCAATCCTTTTTAAGAGAAATAAAGCTTTTCGAGAATCTATCCTATGATGGATATAAAATTCAGCTAACTCTAAAATTAGATCTAAAAAGAGGTATGCATGTTGCCTTTCATCAAAATCAATTCCAACAGAATCAATGGCAGTCCTAAGCATTTTTTGAGCTTGAGACAGATTTCCCTTTTTTTTGAACAATCTTGACCTAAGGAGATAATATTTTAGTTTTACTTTGGTTGATGTATTTATAATTTGGAAAGCTTGTTTAAAACTATTTTTAGCCTCTGCAGGATGATTTTCTTCTTGATTAATTAATCCTACGTAAGTGTATGCTAATCCTAAGTACTCATCCCGATTTGAAGAAGCTTCTTCATTTTCGAGAAAACTAATAATGATGTTAAAATGATTAAGAGCATCAATTAATTGATTAGTAGAATGATACCATTTCCCTAGTTTATAATGAATTTTTAGAATAAACTCTATTGGTACCTCTCCTGATTTTGCAACACCTAACGCGCTTTGTAAATAATTTAAGGCCGTTTCATTTTGGCCTAATAAAACAGCAATTTTATGTAATTTTAATAATATAGCTACAACAATTTTCTTTTGCCGATTTTTATTAAAGATTTTTAAAGAGCGATTTAATAGTTCAGCTGCATCATCAAATCTATAATTTTTTAATAAATCTTCCGCTTCAGTATAGGCATTAATCGATTCAATGACTTCAAAATTTGAAGGTGGGGTATTAAATAAATCATTATGAATTTTATATAATTCAGTTTTTGTAATACTGCTTTCATAATGTAAAGCTGTAAAAGGGAAATTATTTTGGTCTTGTTCAAAACCATTATTCTGTAGTTCTCTTTCGAAGTTGAATTGCATATAATCAGCTTGATTTATTTCTGCGAGGTTAATGATATCTAAAACAGAGTTTAGAAGATTTCTAGCAAATTTAACCCAGTTCTCTAAATATGTTTCAAGATTATTTTCTGATTCATTGAATAATTTAGCTATTAAAAAAGGAGTATAACAATCAAATAGGGATCTTATATAAAATTTATTATATTCTAAATCTTTAAAATATGAGAAATAACCTTTTTCTAATACAAAAAACTCATCAAAAGATTCTTCGTTTGAAAAAAACAAGGTTTCAGAGGTTCTTAGTTTCGGTACACCTTCTTTAAGTTCCCAAGGAAGATTAAAAGTAGGTTCTAATCGAACTTTTTTTAAAACAGTATTTACGTTCTCGACAATTAAAAAATCATCTTGATTAAGATCACTTTTTTTATTCATAATAGAAATTCTAATTCGATTTATCCAGGTGCTCTCATTTTCATTTGTAATAACCTCAGGCATTAAGATATTTAAAAAGTCTAAAAGTTCTTTTTCTTTACCTTTCACTGGGAAATTATGTTCTAAAGAAACTTTTAGTGCTAAATCTCTTAACATCTTCAAAATATACAAGATACTTTTTAGCGTATTTTGATTTAAATCCCATATTTTAAAGGCTATACAAACTTTAAAGCTCACCATTTCAAATGGTATGTTGAGCCTTACTGGTAAAGATACTGGAAACTTAATTGTAAATAAGACAAGTTTATCCTTTCTTAAACTAAATCGAAAATAATTTTCAATGGTGCCTTCTATTTTAAAGCCATTTTTTTGAATAAGTTGCTTTAATTGATCTATTTCATTTGAAGAAAAAGGACGAACAGACATTAATAATGATTTTAAAGTAAATTCCCTTAATAAACTAATAAAGAACGCAAATATTAATCTTTCTACAAGGAAATATCAATTATAAATATGTGAATTTATTTGTTAAAATTGAATAAAATGAAAAAGGTTTTGAAATGAAATCATGGATATTGCAAAATTTAATAAGGAGTTATCATATAAGGTTGCGAAAGCAAACGGGTTAGAAAAAAATAATAAACTTAAGGAAGCCATTGAAATTTGGCTTAATGTTTCTGAAATGGCTCTAAAAATGTCTAAAACCCCTAACTTGGAATTTTCCTATAAATCCATGTTAATAGAAAAAACAGAACAAATAATTGCCCATATAAAGGATTTAAAGTCAAGATTATCAGGTCAAAAGGAAGGAAAACTAATCTCAAAAGGATTGATCTCTTCTAAGATAGAGTATATCGATGAGGATGAGGATATTCAAGAATCACATCCCATAGCAAAACAAGCTCCA
>Ga0180437_10008339_pt1 | contig 13190 bp, 8 predicted proteins | sample SS_ome_4_FD_132410 | JGI IMG/M metagenome (GOLD analysis project Ga0180437, IMG submission 132410) | Hypersaline lake sediment archaeal communities from the Salton Sea, California, USA - SS_3_D_1 metaG | ecosystem: Environmental > Aquatic > Non-marine Saline and Alkaline > Hypersaline > Sediment...
ATTAAACCGTTTTTCTTGCAATGCTCCTGCCCAAACTCGAATAATTTTATTGCTGTTTCTTCCATTTGTTCATAAACATCCTTATCAACCATTCCTTTTTTTATTATCTCTTCCTTAGGGAGATAAATGTCATGCCCTGATGCTGCTTTTGTCGAGGGTGTTAAAATTATTTCATCGAATCGCTGATTTTTCTTCATTCCTTTTGGTATTGAAATTCCAGACATTGAGTTTTCTTTCTTGTAATCTCTCCACATTGAGCCCGTTAAATAGGCTCTCACGATTATTTCAAAGGGGATTGTCTCACATTGCGTGACCACGGAAACATTCGGGTCTGGAGATTCAATGAAGTGATTTCTCACGATGCCTTTTGTTTTCTCAAACCAAAACGCGGATATTTGATTAAGCATTTGCCCCTTAAACGGTATGGTTGATATGACCCGATCAAATGAAGAGATTCTGTCCGTTGCTATGATAACACGTTGCTCTCCCTTGCTGTAATTATCTCTAACTTTTCCCTTGTATAGTTTCCCTAATGAAGGAAAGTAAGTTTCTTTTAGTGTTTTATCAAGGTGTTTCTTTATTATTTCTTCAATATTACCTGCGCTCATGAACTTATCATAATTATGGAAATATTAATATTTATTTATTATAAAAAATAGCATGGGATATTTTTCCCGATTTTTAAGATTATTTAAGTGAAAATCTTTAGAGATAAGAGAAATACATGTAACTGTTCTAAATATGGTATTAGCTAAGAAAGCATTATTTTTTCGAGTTCTAATGGTTCAATATATTTCCCATCCTTGTAGGCACGCATATTTCCCCCCGATATCTCATCAATGAGCGCAATATGATTATCTTCTCCAATCCTACCAAATTCGAATTTTATATCATACAGTTCCAAAGCTTTTTTCTTTAACTCTTCTTTTATAACCGCGCCAACCCTCCTAGTAAGATCCTTTAAAATTTCATATTCTTCAAGGGATAATATTCCCAGCATGTCGAGGGCATCTTTTGTAATTGGAGGATCTCCACGATCATCATCTTTCAATGTAACTTCTACAAAATCATCTAAAGATTGACCTTCCTTTACATAATCCCCATAACGTCGCATAAAACTTCCTACTGCACGATATCGGAGGATTACTTCAAGTCCCTTCCCAAAGAGTTTTGCAGGTTTGACAGTTAAGGTTGATTCTTCAATATTAGCATCGATGTAATGAGTTGGGATTTGTTTTTCTTTAATTTTTTCAAAGAAAAACTTGGTAAGACGGAGTCCTGCTTTTCCTACCCCTTCAATAGAAAGTCCAACGACATTTGATCCTGGATCAAATACTCCATTTGTACTTGTTACATCATCTTTAAACTTCATCAAATAATTCCCGTCATCTAAAGCATATACATCTTTTGTTTTACCCTTATACACGAATTTCATGGATATACATCTCTATTTTTTAATTTTCAATTTAGCTAATTATTTATTCTTTATAACTATAGTAAGTTGAAAATAGCATAAAAATGAAATTTATTAATAAAAAAATAATCCCATCTATTGCTCTGATTGTTATTTGACATTGAATCTAGAAGATGTACTTTGTATATCTTTTCTGGGATTTTATAACACCAAGAAGTATATAAGCTGAAAAATGGTAATTTTATTACTTTTTAAAATAAATTCCGTTGTTAAATTCTTCTTTGGAGTATTTCTGCCGATTTTTCTGCATTTTTTTTACAAAGATTTCACTCAGATCAATATCTAAAGCATTTATTAAACTCACTAGATAAATAAAAACATCTGCTATTTCATCACAGATATTAGTAAATAAATCTTGATTGCTTCGAACATCTTTCTTTGTATATTCTTTAAATAGTAATAACTGAGAAAGTTCACCTGCTTCACAATTCAGTGCTTGTACTAAATTTTTTGGAGTGTGAAATTCGGTCCAACCACGTTCTTCTACAAATTTTTGTACTTGTTCCTTAAAATAAAATACTGAAGTGATGTAATCGTTATTTTCGGGCATGAGAATGCATGTGCTAAAAAAGAAATTCCCTTATTGTATTATGTAATATTCACTTTGGATTTTTTATAAAATCACATATCAATCGATTGACAATATCCTTACGTTGCGCAGGAGCGAAATGTCCTGCCATGTCGATAATTTCTAGCCTTGAATTGGCAATTTTTTTATCTAATTCTTCTGACATGATATGTGGAGCAAAATTATCTAATCTCCCTCCTATGATAAGAGTAGGGCATTGAATGCTTGAAGGATCGTAATCGTGAATTTCGCTTATCATCCTAAATATTTGATCCTCAATTTTCATGGTTAGCTCTTCCTTTGTAAATACAGATTCAGTTATGTTATCTGACAATGCCGCAATGATATATGGGATGATTTTATCAAGGACATCTTCTACAGAATTAGCAACAACTTCAAGAAAATTCATCCGGATGAAGTAAGGGAGCAAGTTGTAAAAGATATTTCTTATCACGTTATCGATCATTATATAACCTGAATTTAATAGAATGAGAAATTTAACCTCGTCTGGATGTTTCATGCTAAATAATTGTCCAATCATTCCCCCGACTAAAGAATGACCAACGATGCCATATTTTTCAGTCACGCCTAAAAAATTCAAGAGATCTTCTAAATCCCTTATTATTTCATGCCTTAGATTCTTTGATAGGTTTACTTCCTTAGGATGATCGCTTCTACCATGCCCTAACGCATCAAAAGCAATTATTCGATAATCTTCCTTTAATACCTTTATTTGCGATTTAAAAAAAGCAACAGATGATGCGAACCCGTGGAGTGAGATAATTGTCCCCTCGTTCTCTTCTCTATCACCGTTGATATCCGAATAATAGAGGTTGTAACCATCTTGGTTATTGAAATAAGGCATGAATTATGAATGTTAAAATATCGTTTTATGAGTGGTGAAATTAATGGTTCAAAAAATATTTTTCTAAAACTCATAAATGGTCATGTTTAATTAATCAAGTGTTAAAATATCTTAAGTATAAGAATAGAAATTTCGTTAATCCATTAATAAAAAATAAAAAATAAAAATATTACTTAGTTATTTGAATAGTGTAAGGAACGGGAAATAACATCCTTCCAAAATTCATATTTTTCTTTAATCTCTTTTGCAGTTAATTGTGGGGTGTAAACTTTATCTACTTTTATAATCTCGCTTAAATCTTCTTGACTCTTCCAGAAACCTGTTTCTAAACCCGCCATAAATGCGGTACCCAACGCAGTAGTTTCTGGATTTCCAGTATGTTCAACTTCAATTCCTAAAATATTGCTTAAAAACTGAAGAACAAATTTATTTTGCGATACTCCCCCATCAAGTCTGATTTGTTTGAGATTAATTTTCGTGTCCTTTACAATGCCCTCTACAATGTCTTTAATTCTATAGCAGATTCCTTCCAAAACCGCCTTAACGATATGCTCCTTTTTTGTGCTCAGTGAGATACCGAAAATCGCTGCTTTACTTGTCTCGTCCCACCATGGAAAGGATAATCCACTAGTTAGGCTTGGTACAAAAAATACCGGATCTTTTGAATCTGCTACGCTTAAAGCCATGGTTTCTGTTTCTGTAGGTTCAGAATAAAATCCTAGTTCAGATCCAATGTAATCAATAATGTTCCCTGTATTATGTGATAGTCCCTCTAAGAGATAGAAAGGTTTTATATTTCCCTCCTCGTCGTTCACTCCCCATGCAACTAATGGATATAGCTTTCTTTTTGAAGCAGTTGGTTTTTCACCAGTAAAAATATCGACAAAAGTTCCCGTACCGTTAGTACATTTAACATCTCCAACTTTAGGTGCGCCAGCAAATAGCGCAAATAAAGATGCTTGTTGGTCGGCCATGATAGAATTAATTAGAATTTTTCCTCCTCCAAAAAGCGTTGTACTCCCAAAATTTCCTCTTGATGCTAATATCTTGGGTAAAATATGCGTGGGTATTTTAAATGTCTTGTATATTATCGAGTTCCAAACGAGTTTGAACGGATCTAGAAGTCCAGTGGATGATGCATTGGTGCAGTCTGTTGCGTGAACCTTACCTTCTGTTAAATTCCATAATATCCAAGTGTCAATCGTGCCCCATGCTGTGTCTTTCTGTTCTATAACTTTTTTAATCTCTGGATTCGTTGCTAATAGATATCCAGTTCGTGCTGAAGCGTAATCAGAATTAAACCTTAATTGGCTCGCCGTGATAAAAAATGGATTTTTTGAAACTTTTGTGAGAACTTTCATTAACCCTCGAATCGCCTTAAAATTAAATTTATTTGATGCTTTTTCAGCAAACTCAGCACATCTTGTATCTTGCCAAGTGATTATGTTTGTATAAGGTTCTCCTGTACTTTTATTCCATAAAAGAAATGACGCTCTCTGAGTGGAAATTGCTAAAGAATCAATATCATCGGCTTTTAAACTTTTTGTAGATATGATTTCTTCTAATACTTGACGACTCATTTCCCAAATTTCTTTTGGATCCTGCTCTACTTGTCCTGGTTCATCTAAAATATACTTGGGTCTTCTTTTTGTTTGCTCTACGATTTCTCCTTTCTTATCAAACAGGAACGCTTTAATATTGGTCGTTCCTATGTCTAAAACTAAAATATAACTTCCCATTGTAATCACTTTTTATTTAATTTTATATTTTATAAAACTTTGTCCTAATATTGAAATGGAAGAAAATTACTTCATGTATTTAAAATAAGACATAAAATAGCTAAATCTTATTGTTTTTACTTTTAATAAAAAATTAGGTAGATTTAACGGTTATTACTACTGTATCTCTTGCTCTATTTCCATTCGTTGCATATGCCGTACAAGTATATTTGTATGTACCTACAGACAGTCCGTCGATGTATTCGACTATATTACCACCACTCCATGTATTATTAGCAATAAGCGCTCCATTCCTCAATATGATATAATAATTAGGACTTGTATTCCATTGATTAGGATTCCACGTGATGTTATGGCTTGTAGTTCCAACTATATATGCATAATCAACAGGTTCATTGATGGTTGGTGTTCCCATGACGTCGGTGTTAGTATTATCTGAAACGGTGTTATTACTCCATATAGTATTGTTATTAGAACTAGAAAAAAAGTAAATTCCAAAGGTATTGTAAGAAATATTATTGCAAATAAAGTCGTTATTATCTGCATAATCACCATAAATTCCTACTACACCATTTTCCGTTATATTATTCCCAATTATCGTGTTATCGTTCGAATCATAGAAATAAAGTCCACTATAATCGTTGTGAGATATAGTATTATTTATTACATCATTTCCATGTGAAGTCCAAAAGAAAATTCCATCTTCTCCTGCGGCATGAGAAATATCATTATTTAATATCGTGTTGTTATCTGAATCTTGGATATACATCCCCCAGCGATCGTTATATAATATATTATTATCTGAAATAATGTTTCTGTCACTATATCGCATATAAATCCCACAATTATTCGACCCATTATCATTTAATAATAAGTTATTACTAGATATGATATTATCGCTAGCCCCAGATATATAAATTCCATAATCACTATGAGTAATTGTGTTATTCAAGATCTCATGCTGAATTGTACCAATTAAATGAACTCCGTTTCTATTATAGTCCATGGTATTATTAAAGACATCACTATTGTCGCCGTGGAACATGTATACGCCTCTAAGATTGTATTTAAAATAGTTATCGGAAATATTATTATAGAACGCATAATAAAGGTCAATGCCTCTATTGTTGTGGATAAAAACATTATGATTAACTGAATTATCACTTGAGTGGTCCAGGTAAATCCCCCCTACATTATAATTTATCCCATCCCAAGGCACACCATTGTTAGTTAAATAATTATTTGTGATGTTGTTTCTGTCTGAGCGCAATACTAAAATTCCGTGATAATAATTGTCCCTGGCATTGCAATTGCTAAGAGTGTTGTCATCAGAACCAGAAAGTACTATTCCATCTGAGATATCCGAGATATTCCAATTTGAAATCACGGAATTTTGGCAATTAGATATTATTACTTGACCTGCATTTTCAACTCCATTAATCGTTGCTCCATTTAGACTATCATAATAATAAATTGGTTTCCCATTAACTAAATTGGAAGTATCTATGTCATTATTAAATGATTCATCGACCATCAAGCCATCGTTAATCATTATGTTGTTTCTTAATGTGGTGATATAAGAGTCATCATACAAGAAAATACCATATTCACCATTTTTGCCTGCTATATTATCGTTGATTTCGCAGTTATTTGAAGTTCTCACGCGAATACCGTGATCTCGACTATAGGAAGCATTATTATTTTCAATGACAGTGCCGTCCGACATCCAGATCTCCATTCCTCTATCGTTAAAAGTCACGTTATTATGAGTAATCTTGTTTGAGTCCGAAGAGCGTAAGAAAATTCCACAATCAGAGACACCATCATGAAAAGAAATATTGTTTCCTGTAATGAAATTGTCGTTTGAATTCTCTAAATATATTCCATAATGATTGTTATAGTTTAAGTTACTAAAAGAAATTTCATTATCATGAGAATTATCACTAAGAGATATGCCATAATAATTATCATACGACAAACAGTTGGTAATTTTAACATTAGTGCAATTATGAAGTTCGATTCCAGAGTCATAGGTCGAAGTATAGCTAAAATCGCCTGAATTATTGACGTGACAGTTTTTTATTATCAAATATCGGTCTGTATTAAGAATTTCGATACCGCTTCCAGTATCATTGGCATCAATGATGAAATTTTTAATCACATGCGCTGTAGCCCACGAAAGTCCATCTGAACCATTGCAAAAATCATCCAATTCAGAATTTCCATTGATATAGATAGGAGAATGCTCAAACATCACTTCGGGCGGTACTGAAGTATTCAACAAATTTCCTATTAAAATTACAAAAAATGTGCCTGTAATTAGTGAAGCACTTGTAAATAGTATGATTACTATGGATTTTTTACGCATTAGTATTACTATCCCGTGTGTAGCTAAAAATTTCTTGAAATGATTTTTTATTTAATTTACCTACGAAAATGAAAATTTAAATAAAAATTAAACTAGTATACTATTTAAAAATTTCAATATTTGACAAAAAAGGAAAAGGAAATTGATTATTTTATTGCTGATAATATGAGTTTCGCTATATCTAAAACCTTTATTTTTTCTTTTTCACTTTCTTCAATTCCATGGCTTAATCCCAATTCACATAAAGGACATGCTGTAACAATATTATCTGTCCCGGTTTCCCTCAACTCATTTATTCTATTTGACGCTTCCTTCTTTGCCACTTTCTCGTCCGCCCAGTGAAGCGTGCCGCTCCAACCGCAACAGTGCGTGTTCTCCTTGTTGTATATGGGTTCTTGAAGTTCGATACCGGGAATTTTAGATAGTATGTTTCTAATTGAACTGGTATCTCCTAAATTCCTCGCAAGAAGACAAGGATCGTGTATGGCAATTTGTTTTAACTCCTCTGAAACTGGATTTTCGAGTTTTATTTTGCCTTCATCAATTAATTGACTGATATACTCTACGATATGAATAGTCTTTATTGAGTTTTTAACGCCTACATTGGCATACCTGTTCGTTAAAGTTTCAATACAGCCAGGACAGTCGGAAACTACGACTTTTGCTCCCGTGCTTTTTATCAATTCAATATTTTTACCTGCTAATTCTTTTGCTAACACCAAATCTCTAATACTGAACGCAGGAGCGCCACAACACACTTTCGTGTCTAAATTTGTAGAATATTTTATTCCCGCTTTCTTCAAGATTTCGATGTTCGCCTTTACGACTTCAGGTAATTTCATCGATTCGCAACCAATATAGTAAAAAACCTCGTCTTTACCATCTGTCTCCACGTTTTCAATGCTTTTATCCTTGTAAGTTACGTAAATGTTGTGATCTTCAATGGTGTTGGTTTTTTTTAACTTATCAATTTGCTTTTTACAGTAATCTGGCATGAGTCCCTTATCGTTTATGTCGTCTCTTACGGTTTCAAGCAACGACACTACTGAAAATTCAAAGGGGCACCAAACTTTACACGATTCCTCGTTAGAACACATGTACATTAAGTTTATAAAATCAGGGTCGTTGTAATCGATCTTACCCGTCGTGAGATAATACCCGATTCTCGCTTTATATGCAGGACTCATTGTTTCCTTTTGTGCTGCTTGCAGAGTACCGCATTCAAATCGACACATGTTTGGACAATTCATGCAATTTGCTAAATTTTTTATGTCTGCTTTGTATTCTCCTTTTGGAAAGAAGTCTTTATTGCGATATCGGAAGTTCTTCATGAAGATCATCTTAATCTCGCGATCCATCTTAGCAATAATGGGTCCCATCCACTTGTACTTCTTTAAAATTTCCGCCATTTAATTATCCCCTCCTTTTTCCCATGGATCTTCGTAAATTTTCCCTGGATTTAATATATTGTTCGGATCGAGAAGTTTTTTAATGGCTTTTATGGTTTCAAAAGATTTTCCCCATTCCACGGGCATCCACTTTGACCTATTAATTCCAACGCCATGATGATGACCAAATGAGCCCCCTGCGTCTTCAACTGCCTTAATAATCGTGTTCCATACTTCTTGATAAAATTCGAAATCGCCTTTTCCTTTGGGAGGTACTCCAGCAAAAGTGAAATAGAAGCCTACACCATTAGGATAGAAGTGAGAAACGTGAGCAGTTATTAGTACGATTCCTTTAACGTTTTTTGTAGCTTCTACAACGCTATGATACATGTCTGCTGCTTTATCCCATAGAAATCCAATTTCAATGGTGTCGAACACCAATTTAAAGGTCGGCGTCGATGACGTGTCAGTTACTTTAAATCTAGTTTCAAACCAGTGCTCTACAGGCTCTTCTCCACAATCTACCCCTTTAAATTTTTCACAAGTTTCTCGAGTAATTAATACTTCGAGATCAACCAGTTTTTCAACCCCTTCGCATACGAAAACAACCATGACTTTACCCTTAGCTTCTTTAATATGGCCGAAGTGCCTTTCAGTTTCATCCGCATCGTAAATTCTCATGACGGCGGGATATATTTGTTGTCTTAAAATATGCCTTGTCGCTTCTAATGAATCTTCAATGGTAGGGAACGCATAGGAAATTAGACCTCTCTTTTCTGGATATGGCCAGATTTTCAGCGTGGCCTTGGTTATTATTCCTAATGTACCCTCGTTTCCTATGAAAAATTTATCAAGTTGAGGTCCTGTAGATGCCCTAGCTATGGGTTTAAATTCTATGATGTCTCCGTTTGGTAAAATTACTTCCATGCCCATAACGATGTCCTCTATTTTTCCATACTTGGTCGAAAATTGACCCGCTGCTTTGTGAGCTATCCATCCACCAACAGAAGATGTATATAACGACTGGGGAACATGCCCCCCTGTATACCCTTTAGCGTTTAAATATCGCTCTAGGTTCATTCCATTGACACCAGTTTCGACCGTAACGCTTAAGTCTGTATCGTTAATCTCAAGAATTTTGTTAAACTTTTTCATGTCGAGAATTATCCCTCCATGAATTGCCAATGCGCCCCCTACGACTCCGGATCCTTCAGCAAAGGGAGTAACGGGGATCTTTTCATCGTTTGCCAGTTTCAAGATGCCTGTGATTTGCTCCCTCGTTTCTGGCCACGTTATGAAGTCTGGTTTACTTACCAGAACACCTTGCAACGTCCAATTCGTGTTAATGAGCGTGGTATCCCTAGAATACGCAAAAATGTCAATCTCATCGTCACTGACATTTTCCTCTCCTAAAATGTCGATTAGCTTCGCTTTAACCTTTTTCTTATCCTTAATCTCAACGCGGTCATTCTTATATATTAACTCAAAATCTTCAAGATTCATGTGAAAACTCAATTTTTATTATTATATTATTTTATTAAAATGTTAGAAGAATAAATAAGATTATGCTCCTTATGAAATTTACACATCAAATTGAGAATGTTATAAAAAATTAGGATCAATAAATAGTTTCTCCAGTATTCCTATTTACTTTAATATGTCTTAATCTCGTCGTAGATCTCACTATTTCCTTGCTGTCTAGAATTCTTTGAACGACCTCCTGAGGAAATAAATATTTTGCTAAATGTATTATCATCTCTTTTGTTTCAATGCAGTTGAACAATTTCAAGCACTCACATGAATAAAATAGTTCGCTTACTAAGTCAAAATTCATGTCCTGGGTAAAATCTAAGAATTCCAAGTTTCTATAAATTCGAGAAACAATACTTCCTAAGAGCTCGTAATCTTTCAGCTTATCTAAGGTGTTTTGCATGTAATTAACAAATACGACGTAATACATGGCTTCAGAAGTTATCATTCCATCGCGATATTGCTTAATGCCCTCGTGAGTTATTCTTAATTCAATTTCCTCAAGAAGTGCTTTAATTATTTGATTATCAATTCTATGATAAACTCCTAAAAGATTATATAGCTTTAATATTACCACAAGCTGTGAAGTTTCAAAATTCTTAAAAAAATTAGTTTCTAAGAATTCTGAGGGCTTTCTTATTATTTCACTAACTTTATCCTCGTCCAACCACAGTTGCACCATTTCAGTGGATTTTAAAAAATAATATACCCTGTCGGTAGCTTCATATAAAGGGATTTCAAACTCGTCTACACATTCCTCGTACAAGTCAGACAGGAAATCCCACACTTTCTCATTATTTATATCTACTCCTAATTTATGAGATAGATATATACCACAAAAATAAAGGTCAGGATTCTTTAAAGTGATTAGTGGAACAGAAGCTAACCATTCATCCATGTCGGATTGAAGATACGCCTTGATATGAGAAAAATCAATTGTTTTTTGTAGGTTAAAGAAAGCGATAATCCTGAAAATCGAATATAAAAGCTGTAATTTTTCTCGTGGATCTTCTAAATCTTCTAAATTTTCAATTTTTTTCTTATTTTCGAGAAATTTATGGATAATTTTTTCTTGAATGTGAATATATTTTTTTAAATTCTCTATTCTGTCAGGAGTTTTTTGAAATAATTGCTTTAAGTTCCTGAGCTCTAAAATAAATTCGGTAGGAAAGAACCCTTTAGATTTTAGGGTTAGCATTATCATTACAGCTTTATCTTCCACTAAGTAATCAACAATTTGTTCCAGGAATATCTCATAGACGATGGGAGCGAATTTGCTTTCATAGATCTCAAAGGTCGAAGTAATTTTCTCTAAATCTGTGACATTGTTATCTAACGCTCTATCCATGAAGTAATTTTCTATTATTTCTTTTTCAAAACCTAATTCAATGAACTCTTTCTTGAGAGTTGTGGAAATACCTTCAAAAATGTTATTATAGGTAAAATCTTTTAGGTCCATTGATTCCATAGCCCTACTTATTATGTCTCTAAAGTACTTGTCAATATGGTTGTAGAATTCTCCAATTTCTTCGAAATATAAGTCCAAAATATTAAATAATCCTTGGAAAATCATTAGGATGCCTCGTTTGCCGCATTTAACTCTTGAAAAGCCAATTTAGCTCAGTAAAAATTAAAACTTAATTTTATTAATTATCTCTTAGATATAGAAAGGCGTGTAATAAATTAATATTTTACCAATGAAACTCCTAATCTCGTTTTTCTACATGGTAAGTGGATTATATTAGATATACTGACTATACTCCGCTTATTTGGAAAATTTCTTATATCAGTAAAAATTATATTATTAAAAAATTGAATTTTTTTTAATAAAAAAGGGATTAAATAATGAGTGATAATATTTTTGGAACATCAGGTATACGTCGAGTTTTTTCTAACTATGATAATACTGATGTGATGTTAACCCCGCAAATGGCATTAGAAGTAGGTTTAGCGTTAGGTACTTATTTAAAAGGAACGGGTACTGTTGTCATAGCTAAAGACATTCGTACTTCCGCTTTGCCTATTGAATATGCGTTTATCTCGGGTTTAGTTAGCACGGGTTGTAATGTAAAAACCTTAGGAATCGTATCAACTCCCACGTTAGCAATGTCATTACGATATTTGCGTGCAGAATGTGGCGTTGTCATTACAGCCTCACATAACACGCCCGAGTATATAGGCCTAAAATTTTGGAACCCTTCTGGAATGGGATATATAGTTGAACAAGAGCAGGAGATTGAGAAGATCTACAATGAAAAAGCTTTTTTAAACATAGAATGGGACGAAATTGGAACGGTTTCGCATGTGAACGATATTAATGACATCCATATTGCTGATATCACTCAACGGATTAAGTTTGATGGGAGTAATTTACATGTCTTAGTTGATCCTGGAAATGGAGCGAGTTGTGATATTGTTCCAAAGTTACTAAGCACTTATAACGTAAAGATTATGACCATCAACGCGCAAATGGACGGCAAATTCCCCGGGCGCCATTCAGAGCCAAACAAGGAGAATTTAGTTCAGATATCAAAATTTCTTAAAACTTCTGACACAGACGACATTGGGATTGCTCTTGACGGTGATGCCGATAGAGTTGTATTTTTAGATGAAGATGGAGAGATTGTTGATCCGATAAGGCTCTTAGCGTTAATGGCTCTTGATTACTACAGGCGATATAAGGATACAATACCGAAAGATAAAATGAAAGTGACTACTCCTATTAACTCATCGAGTTTAATGGAAGATTTGCTAAATCCGTTAGGATGTGATGTAATTAGAACTGAAGTTGGAGATATTAAAGTTGCTCAAGCAATCGAGGAAAACGGTGGATTTTTAGGTGGTGAGACCTCCGGAACGTACATATGGCCGAGAGGACATCTCGGTCCAGATTCAATTGTTACCATCGCAAAAGTACTGAGAATGATTGTTGAATCGGGAAAAACACTTCGTGAATTGTTAAGTGAAATTCCTATATATCCCTATTATCGTAAAGCTTTTAAGCTTAAAGAGGATATCCCGTTTACAGAAGATATTAATCAAAAGATCATCGATGAAATTAAGGGAGTTTTGGCTTCTGAAGGAAAGCAAGTTAAAAGCATAAACAGGATGGACGGGGTTCGGTTTGATTATGACGATGGTTGGATTTTAATTAGGCGGTCTGGAACAAGTCCTTATTTAAGAATCTCTGGAGAATCAAGCGTGAGCTTAGAAGCCTCAAAATCATTAAACCAACTTGCTGAAGAAAGCATGAAAAAA
>Ga0180437_10008340_pt1 | contig 13190 bp, 15 predicted proteins | sample SS_ome_4_FD_132410 | JGI IMG/M metagenome (GOLD analysis project Ga0180437, IMG submission 132410) | Hypersaline lake sediment archaeal communities from the Salton Sea, California, USA - SS_3_D_1 metaG | ecosystem: Environmental > Aquatic > Non-marine Saline and Alkaline > Hypersaline >...
TAATAAGATGGTCAAAACCAAAAATTATAAAATATCAAAATATAATTTTTCAAAATTATTTAAATTATATTAATCATATAATTAATAAATATAATAGTGGAAAGACTAAAAATTTATTAAAAGATAAATTAAAATATTTAAAATGCGAAAAAATATGGCAATCAAATTCAATTAATATTGAAAATAGATGGAATGGAATATAAGATAAAAACATATAAAAAATATGTATTTTATAATATATGAATCATCTTGATATCAATCAAATATTAGATAGAACTTATATTAAAGATAAAATAATTAATATATTAAAAAATTTTAATAATAATAAAAATAATTTCTCTCTTAAAAGAGGAATATATATATATGGTGGAGCAGGTATTGGTAAAACAAGATTTATTAATGATATCTTAAAAGAATTGGATTATGATATAGTCAAATATGATGCTGGTGATATAAGAAATAAATCAGTAATAGAAACTATTGCATATCAAAATATGGCCGATAAAAGTATTTTAAGTCTTTTTAATAAAAAACAAAAATCAATAGCAATAATAATGGATGAAATAGATGGTATGAATAGTGGAGATAAAGGTGGTATTAATTCACTTATTAAACTTATTAGACCAAAAAAGACAAAAAAACAAAAATTAGAAGAAATTTCATATAATCCAATAATTTGTATAAGTAATTATCATATTGATAAAAAAATTAATGAATTAATGAAAGTATGTGATAGTTTTGAAATACCTACACCAAATGATGAACAAATTAGTAAATTAATTAATTTACTATTACCTAATATAAGTAAAAATAAATTATTATTAAATAATATAATAAAATATATTCAAGGTGATCTTAGAAAATTAGAATCGATTGTTAATATATATAATAACAAAAATAATATTATTAAACCAGAAATATTAGACAATATTTTTTCACTTAAATCTTTAAATGAAGATGCTAAAGAAATTACAAAAAATTTACTTATTAATAAATATAATTTTAATGATCATAATACTCTAATGAATGAAACAGATAGGACTATAGTTGGTTTATTATTTCATGAAAATATAATAGATCACCTTTCAGCAAAATCAAATAAAGATAATATTAATTTATATATTAAAATATTAGAAAATATATGTTTTTCTGATTATATAGATAGAATAACATTTCAAAAACAAATTTGGCAATTTAATGAAATGAGTTCATTATTAAAAATATTTTATAATAATAAAATATTTCATGAAACATCAATTAATAAACCTAATAAAATTAATGAAATTAGATTTACTAAAATATTAACTAAATATAGCACAGAATATAATAATCAATTATTTATTCAAACACTATGTCAAGAATTAAATTTAGATATAAAAGATATGTTTGCTTTTTTTATTGAATTAAAAAAAAATAATACTGAAGAAGAGTGTTATAATTTATTACAAAGTTATGATATAACAAAATTAGATATTAATAGAATTATTAGATATATTGAAAGATATAATGAAAATGATATTAAATTATCTAAAAATATTTATAATGATTTTGATAATGAAGAAATTAATAATATATATGAATAAATTATATTGCACTATTACTTTCTGTTTCTATAACTACATCTGTTAATAATTTAGGTTTTTCTTTCTTTGCATCTGGTCTTTCAATATAAATTACAAATTTATCTTCAGCAATATCTGGAATACTTTGTTCTGAATTTTTAAATGTTGATTTAAATAATTTTATAGAATCTCCACTTAATGGAGGTGCTTCCATTTGTAAACGTTCATATTCTTTTAATGCAAATGCCGATAAAACATCAGAAGGATCACGATCCTCTCTACTCATACCCATTTGTAATGTCATATATCTATAAAATGAACCAAATTGTTTAGATATACTAGCATGGTCAGCCGCTTTTTCTTCAGCATTATAAAATTTTTTAAATGATTGTATTAAAGCAGAAATTAAACCAACACCTCCTACTCCAAATAATACACCATTTTTTGTTTGTTCATCATCTATGCTTGTTGCTACAAGCGATAATGTTGATGCAACACTAGTAATAACTATACTAGAAATAGATAAATTATTTGCAAATTTTTTCCATTCACCACCAGTCTTCGCATGCATAAATCTTAATCCAGCTGCTTTTTCACCCCATCCAGATAATAAATCTTCCATATTATTTGACCATGATGCAGCATTTACTTTTTTTCTAAGGTCTCCTAATTTAGCAGCAGCTAAAGCTTCTTGAGCACCTTCATTTAACTCTAATTTTGGATCCATTATAATATAATATAATATAATATTTTAACGCAAAAAAAAATTATAAAATTTAATTTTAAAAATTAAATAAAATTTATCTAAAAATTAAATAAAATTTATCTAAAAATTAATTTGATCCTTTTTAATATTTCTATGTCGCATCCATTCTTCTCGATTATCATAATATAATTTATTTGTTGATGGATTATAACAACCTTGAGGTAATTTATACCCATTGTTATTAAATTTTCCTGTACTATCTAGAACACGAAAATAATTTACTTCTTCTTTACTACCAACTAGATCATCATATGCAATTCCTGTCACTGCATTTAAAATTCTCATACCATTAATATTTGATGGATAATAACTACGCGCACCATATGTAAGAGTATCAATATTTTTGCTAGTCATTTTTAATTTTAATAATATATTTATTTTAAAATCAATTTTTTTTAAAATTGAAAATTAAAATAAATATAATTTATATTTATAAATGCCACATAAAGATATTAATTGTAATGAACGTCGTAGAGGAAAAGACAAACAACATGAACGTTATATTAGAAATAATGGATATTCTTCTAAACATATTAGAATTAAAGAGCAAAATTTAGATAAACAAAAATTAAAAAAAAAATAAATTTATATTAAATCTTCTCCTTTATTTGTATAATAATCTAAAAGTTTATTTTTTATTTGTAATTCTTTAGTTAAACGTTCTATTTCATTTTGTTGTTGCTGTAAAACATTTACTATTTGTTCATTTGTTAATACAATATCTTGTCCATTTTTATTTATACATATTTGACTATTATTTTTATTTTCTTCAATAATTTTATTTCTTTGTTCTTTTAATGTTTTTATTTGTTCTAATACATCAGGTTTATTACATGGTTTACCTGGAGAATATTCTTTTAATACATTATGCATTTCATTATGATAAAAATTTTTTAATTCTTTATCTTTAATAAAATGATCAATAGTTCTTGTTGATTCTTTACAATATTTTTCATCTATATTTTCTAATAATGTTTTTTTATCAAATGTATTATGTTCATGAGAAAATACAAGAATTACTTTTAATGGATCTAACTGGACAAATGGTATTGTATAATTATTTAAAAAAGCTTTTTCTTCTGCCAAAGCAGCATCATCATTATATCTTGTATTATTTAAAAGTTTTTTTTTAAATGCAAATGTTCCTGCGGTTGCATGACGTTCTCCATATGGACCAAATTGATACATTTTTTCAATATGTTTGAAATATATATATATTTCACTACTACCTGCACATAATGCTGATGGATGCGTTTCTAACATATTAACAGCATGAGATACACGTTGTGGAGGGTAGAAATCATCATCATCCATATAAACAATATATTCTCCATTACATTTTTCATGCATTAAATTTCTTTTTTTTCCAAGAGAGATTTTTTCATTTAATGCAAAATATTTTACTTGAGGAATATCTTTAACTAAATCCTCTATTTTATCTGTTCCATCATCAACAATTATCCATTCTATTTTATCTTTTGGATAATCTTGTGATTCAAAACATTTTATTAAATATGGAATAAATGGTCTACGATTAAAAGTTGGTGTACAAACACTAACAAGTGGAAATATTTTAGTTGTTTTATTTTTATTTTTTTTTCCCATATTAATAATTAATTAATTTGTTTTTATATATTCTTATCTTTTATTTAAAAAATTGAAATACTTTTAATATTATCTTTAATTAAGGCGCAAAAATTTGGATTAGTTATTTATGAATTATTGGGATATTCTTCCAGATGATATTAAACTCTATATTTTTAAATTAAATGCTATTAAAATTATTAAAAATAATTGGAGAAGATATCCTGCTATTAGATCTATATATATAGCTAAGGCTACATTAGAAAGATGTGGACTAGCAGATTTAACTATTAATATAGATCAATCAAATATTACATGGGCATTAAAATATATTATTAAATATTCAAAATATGGCGATTTAGCATTTTGGAATAGATATTGTTATTATTTAATAGATGTTTTATGTACATTTATCTATTTTGATTCTATATGTATTACTGAAAATACATTTTTAGATAATAAAAGATATATTTATATGTTAGTTAATAAATATTACAAGAAAATACTTAATACAAATAATGATTTAATATCCAATGATGATAATGATAATATTGATCATAGTTATATTTTAGATACATTACATACATTATCAAATATTTTAGAGAAAAATAAAATATTTGAATTTCAAAAATGTTTACCTTGGATATTATAAATATTTATTTATTATGTTTTTGGCATTAAATTTTTTATGTTTTGTAATATTTTAATTAATACTAAAATTCCCCATGCCCCCCACATTGTATTTACTATACTTGAATCTAATGTATTTTTTTCTTGAGCAGTTAATGTTATAGTCGCTGTTATAATTAAAGCTATTATATCTTTATTACAATAAAGTATATTTAAAATTGATTGTGGAGATAAAAACATTGGATAAATTGTACTTATAATTGTACCAATCCAAACTATTGTTGAACTTGCTAAACCTGCTGCTAATAAAAATCCTCCTGCATAAACAAAAATACTAAAACAAAGTAAAGCTAAAAGGCCCCACCAAAGTGTTCCCCAAAAATCACCATTTTGATTTTTTAATTCACTTGCTGATCTAATCGTAAAATATAAAAATGGAGCTTGAACAAATATAAATAAAAATAATTGAATCCAAATACTTGGACCACATCTACTATTATCAGTTTCATTTGCAGGAGTTCCTTTACATCTAAATACATCTTGACCTGTAGGAAACCAAACAAACAACCATGTTCCAAATGTGACAAAAACTAATATAAAACCTACTAATAATGCTAATCCATATATAATTGTAGGTAATATAGGAACTAAAGAACTTGTAGTTCCAGCTAAAGGTATTGATAAAAATAAAAGAAAATCTGGTATATATCTAAAAAAATGTAATCCTAAAAATGATTTCATTATCCATCTTGCAACATATGTTTGATTTAAAACTATATTTGCAAATTTAAATTTTTGAAAATAATTTAACCAATTACTTTTATCTGGATCTTCCATTAACCAATCATATGGCCAATGAACTTCTCCAACATTATCTTTTAATGCCGCAAATAATTCACCAAATTTTTCTGTATAGTCAGTCCCTTGATATGCACAATCAGTTGCTGGTGGAATATATAAATTACTTTGTTTATCACCAGAACACGAAAATCCTTTTTGATATGGTGGTTGTTCTAAATCTGTTGGATATATATAATCTAAAAATGTAATATGTCTACATGTAGTTTTTTCAAATGTTGTATAAGGAAATATTTTAACTAATGAAATAGAATTAATACATATAAGAACATAAATTAATCCTAATACAATTACACCTATTGTATCTTTATAAAATTCATTCCAATTTGTCATATATATATAAAATAATATTTTATACAAGTTAAAATAACAGAAACTTAAACTTTACTATACTATTTTATCTAATTATTAATATATATGAAAAGATATATATTTTTTTTATCTTGTTTAGCATTATTTTTAATTATATTTTATTCTTTATTTACTTGTAAAAAATGTAAAATTATTGAAAATTTTGAATATATCCCTATTCAAACTCCTATTCAAACTCCTAGACAAGCTGCCACTTTTTCTCACTCTCCTATTAGTGATATTATAGATTCTATTGATATTAGTAACAATGATAACAATGATAACAATAATAACAATGATAATAATAATAATAACAATGATAACAATAATAGTAATATAAATAATGCATATGCAACAAATTTAGTTACATCATTAAATACTATATCTCCAGAAAACAGATTTAGGATAGAAAATAAAATATTATCTGCTGGAGTTAATAACTTAGGATTTCCGCATCCATCATATGCTATTTTATATGAATTTAAAAGTTTACCAACTTGTAATACACATTGTAATTCAACTAAACTTAAACAATCTAATCCTGTAGCATATAATTGTCTTATTTTAGATGAAAATAAAATTTAATTATCTAGCATAAGCTAAAGCAGCATTTCCAGATACAAATTTTAATATGTTATATCTTTCTTCCATAACTTTAAAATTATAAGTATATTTATATATTGACCAAATAGGTTTATTAATACCAATAATGCCACCAGAAGGATCACAAATTACTAATGTTTGTGCTGAAGGATCCATTGGAGGAGTATATGTTTGAATCTCAAATTCAATTGTATTAAATTTACTTAAATTTATAGCACCACTTGGCTGAAAATCAAAAGGATTTGAATGTAAAGCAAAATTATAACAATTTAAACCTGTATCTATAGCAAATCCAAACGTTCTAACATATTTTTCAATTTTATTATATACACCAGTAGGTAATACATTTTCTCTATATTTACCATCTAATAATATACCAGCACTTTGTAAAATTGTTTTTTCATTTTCATCAGTAAAAAATCCAGTTATTTTATTTCCACTACTTCCATATCTACCACCTGGATTAGTTCCAGGACCATAATTATTATATTCAAACCATTGACTTGAGTTTAATGTATTAGTATAACCTGGAACAACTAAATATTGAGCATCATCAGATGCTAATGCAGTTTTAGTTGGTCCATCAGCACAACAAGAACTTAATGTATATTTATTACCAGATGGAGTAAAAGATCCATGTGAAAAAGCAGGTATTATAGGAATAGGTATTTCATTATAAGGCCAATTAGTATAATTACTCCATTCATTTCTATTTATAATATCAGTTCTCTGTAAGTAAAACATCCAATTTGATACCATTCCCATAGAATCTAAAGAAATTTTTCTTGTTCCTACTACATTATATTCATACCATTCATAAACTTCTTTAATTAAATAATTTTGAGGTCGAACAGCAAATACCCTTACTTCATCTTGACTTAAAAATGCATAAGTGCTCATTAGATGTATATCTGCATTCCAATTAGTTCTTTTATTTGGAAAAGTATCTATATTTCCACTTAAATCTAAATTATTTAATAATTCAAAACTTGGTTGTGATAAAAATCTATAAAATGAAAAGACTTGTTCTGTTTGAACTGGACGAACATAAGGTGCTTTTTCACTAGTAGAAGATGGATTAACCCATTGATTACCAAGATCATAAGTATTATCATAATTAAGAACGTTAGCTTTCATTCTCCAATAATTATCAGTATCTAAAACATTTCTAACAACAAATAAATCTTCGACTGGTCTTAAAGTAAATTTAATTTCTAATTGATTATATTGTAAACTAACTAATGGAAAAGCCATTTGACTAGCTAATGTAAACCATATATTAATAGGAATATATAATGTTTGACTTCTAATTGATGGTTCTGCACCTACAGGCGAATCATTAGGATCCATATACCATGCATTAGGATAAAAACCATTATTATTATTATAATTAGCTGGATCATTTAAATTTTTAGTATTACCTGTCATTTGATAATATAATAATTTTTTATCTCCTCGAAAATCTCTTTCAACTAGATTATACATATAATCACCTGAAAATTGTTGAATAATTTGACCTCCAATTAAAAATGTTACTTCTTTTATTATTTGAGAACCAATATTATCAATCCATTTAAATTCATAAGGTCTCCATTTACTATATTCTTGATTTGGAAGAGCTCCAGTTGGACGAGCATTTCCAGCTGAATCTAATTTTGATTCTACTTCAATAGGTCTTAATATTGGACTCCAAATATTTGGTAAATTAACAACAAGATATGTATCCATTAACATATCACCATATCTAGGAACTTTAAATGTAAAAAATGAGTCTTGAGTCATATTAAGTTGACGTTGACCAGTATTATCAATTCTAAATTTTTGTAATCCAAAATTAGTATATTTACTATAAACAAATTTAAAAAAAGTTTTAGAAGGATTTCCGTTTAAAATAACATTTTGATTTCCATAGGCAACAAGATTCATTAAACCACCTGCCATATCTTTAATATATTATAATTATAATATTATTTTAATATTATTTAAAAGATTTGTTTAAAAAAATATATTATTTAAGATATATAATATGAGTGAATCAGAAAAAACATTAGATATACAAGGTATTGGTAAAACTATAACTGAAGTATTGGCTAAAAGATTAAAGGCAACAGATTTATTTAGAACTATTATTTTAATATTTATATGTATAATAATAATATCTATATTTATTTGGTTATATAATATTTTTACATTACCAACTAATAATTGTGCATTATTAAAACAAGTTTATAATAATGAAGTAGTTCCTTTATCTCCAATTTCAAAAGATAGTGTTTTTGATGAACCATTATACGATTTTTATATAAAAACAGCTTATAATGCTGCATCTCCAGGTAATTTTAAAAATAGTTTTGTTGATTCTCCTAATACAGATCCACCATTTTGTGGAATAGAAACATGTCTAAGACAAGGAGCTAGATGTTTAGATTTTGAAATATACTCATATAATAATGAACCTGTTATTGCTACATCTGCATTAGATAGTGTTTTTATTAAACAAACATTTAATTATTTAAAATTTAGTGATGCAATGAATTATATATCAGAATCTGCATTTAGTCCAAGTATAACAACACTTTTTAGTGATCCATTAATATTAAATTTTAGAGTTATGAGTAAGAGAGAAAATAATCCTATTTATCCAAAAATGGCAAATATTTTATTATCAAGTTTTGGAGATAGATTATTAAGTAGTAAATATAATTTAATGAATAGTTGTAGAAATTTAGGACATGAACCTTTATCTACTTTTAAAGAAAAAATTATTATTATTATTGATGAAAACACATATAATGAGTTAAAAATAATATGTCCTGTTATGAAAACACAAAATTGTAGTACTGATCCAACTCCTAAAAGTAATTCATTAGGATCACAATCTGAACAATTATCAAATACTCAAAATGAAATAAATACATCTCAGTGTCAAAATCCTAATTTATTAGAATTTATAAATATGCATAGTGGTTCACCATATATTCATACATTTCGAGTTAGTAATTTTAAATTAGCTGATACTAGTCAAATTACATATGCTAATCAAACTATGTTAACTATGTTATTACCAGATTTAAATGCTAATGCTATTAATTTTAATCCTAGTTTAGGATTTACAACTGGTTGCCAATTAGTTGGTATGTCATTTCAAAATTTTGATACTAATATGGAATATTATACATTATTTTTTAATAAAGCTGGATATGCATTTGCTTATAAACCTAAATTATTAAGATATGAAAAAGTATATGTTCCACCACCTCCATCTTATCCAACTAGCACTAATCTTAATCGTAGAAATCTTATATTTACAACTGGAACAGGCACTAAAGTTAATCTTACACAAGCTTCACCTGGCCAAGATCCTGATTTCTGTCAAGGTTTTCCAACACCAAATCATCCTGCATGTACACATAATAATACAGAAACATTAACAAATACACCTCCACCTCCATCCACACCTCCCAATCCAACTACAAATTAATAATAAATTAAATAAAAATTTTTAATAATATTATAAAAAATTATATTATAATATTATATGAATAAAGAATTATTTCAAAAAAAAGAATTAGCTATATTAAGAAAAGCTGTTGATGCGGCAGAAATAGAAATGCATAAAAAATTATTAAATTCTGAAATAATAGGTGATATTATTAATATTGTAGAAAATTTTATAAGAAAAAAAAAAGTTATTTGTTATGGTGGAACTGCCATTAATAATATTTTACCAAAAAATGATCAATTTTATAATTATGATATAGAAATGCCTGATTATGATTTTTACTCTTCAACTGCATTAGAAGATGCAAAAGAACTTGCTAATATTTATTATAAAAAAGGATATGAAGATGTAGAAGCTAAAGCTGGAATACATGAAGGAACATTTAAAATATTTGTTAATTATATTCCAGTTGCTGACATTACTCAATTAAATAAAACTATTTTTAATGCAATAAAAAAAGATAGTATATTAATTAATGATATTTTATATGCTCCTCCTAATTTTTTAAGAATGTCAATGTATTTAGAATTATCAAGACCAGCAGGTGATGTTAGTAGATGGGAAAAAATATTAAAAAGATTAATATTATTAAATAAACATTATCCAATTAAAGGAAAAGATTGTAATAGAGAAATTATTCAGAGAGAATTTGAAGGAAATAAAGAAATTTCTAAAAAAGTTTATAATATTATTAAAGAATCTTTTATTAATCAAGGATTAGTTTTTTTTGGTGGATATGCAAATTTATTATATAGTAAATATATGCCTAATAATGTTAAAAAATTAATTAAAGAAATTCCTGATTTTGATGTTTTATCTGAAAATCCTAAAGTTTCTTCACAAATTGTTAAAGAAAGACTTATTGATGCTAATATTCAAAATGTTAAAATTTATAAAAGTCAAGGAATAGGAGAATTAATTGCACCACATTATGAAATTAATGTTGATGGTGATACTATTGCTTTTATATATGAACCACTTGCGTGTCATAGTTATAATGAAATTAAAATTAATGGTAAAAAAATTAAAATTGCTTCTATTGATACAATGTTAAGTTTTTATTTAGCATTTTTATATGCTAATCGTATGTATTATAATAGTAATCGTATTTTATGTATGGCTCAATTATTATTTAATGTTCAAGCTAAAAATAGACTTAGACAAAAAGGTTTATTAAGACGTTTTAGCACTAAATGTTATGGAACTCAAAAAACTCTTACCGCAATTCGTGCTGATAAAACAAATAAATTTAAAAAACTTAAAGAAAAAAAAAGAACGAAAAAAAATATAAGAGAATTTGAGTTAAATTTTTTAAGATATATTCCAACTAATAATAAAAATAATAAAAAAAGTAAAAAAAGTAAAAAAAGTAAAAAAAGTAAAAAAAGTAAAAAAGGTAAAAAATAATAATTATTTTTTTTAAATAGAATAACGCATACAAATTCCTTGTTGATTAAAATCAAATTTTTTATAAAATTCTAATAATTCTTCTTTACAATCTAAAATTATTTTATAACAATTATTTTTTTTACTTATTTCTATACAATATTTTATAAGACTACTTGCTATTTTTTTATTTTTATAATTAACATCTACTACTAAATCTTCTATATGAGCTACACATTTTCCTGAATGTATTAATTTTTGTTCTATTAATAATGTTATACATCCAACTACTTTATTATCTAATATATAAACAAATATATTATGATTATCTTTTAAATTTAATACTATATTATTAAATATCTCTCTATCAATATTTGGTGATTCTGTTAATTGATTTAATAATAAAAATATACTATTATAATCTTCTTTACTAATTAATCTTATCATTTTTTAATAATATAAAATAATTTATATTATTAAAAATATCTAAACATAATAACAATAATATAAATTATGGTAGAAAATCTCTCTAAAGAACGTCCTTCATGGGACGATTATTTTAAAGAATTAGCACTTTTAACTTCAAAACGTTCAACATGTCCACGATTATCTGTTGGTTGTATTCTAGTTAAAGATAATAGAATTATATCTCAAGGATATAATGGTTATTTATCTGGACTTCCTCATACACCTATTATCCGTGAAAATCATAATATTGGAACTATACATGCTGAACAAAATTCTATAATTGATTGTGCTAAAAGAGGTGTTTCATGTAATAATAGTATTGCATATATTACACATTATCCATGTTTAAATTGTTTTAAAACTCTAGCTGCTTCTGGAATAAAACAAATTAATTATATTAATAATTATAATAATGATAAAGAAGTTGAAAATTTATCTAAATTAACAAATATAAATATTTGCCAATTAATTGATTAATTATTTTAACAAATTTTTTTTGTTGTTCCTAAATTATATTTTTTATCTATATATTTCATATCTTTTGTTAATATTTTACATTCTTTTGGCTTTTTATATTTACGATATATTCTTAATACATTAAATCTAGCTTTTTTAGCCTTAGCATTTTTTTTTGTATCTTTACCATCTTTTTTAATACCTTCATCTATCGCTAAATGACGTTTTTTTGCAGTATCTTTAATATGATATTTATATTTTTTATTTTTATAAGTTATTGGTCTTAATTTTGGTATTTTTTTTGTTTCCATATATAATTTATAATATATAATTTATAATATATAATTTATATATTTAATATTAAATATTAATTATTATTTTTTAAATATGTATATACATTTTAGTAAACCTTTTGCTATATTTGCTGTTCAAAAATTAGCATTAATTGATTATGATGTAGCTACGCGTGTTTCCCATGCAGTTGCTGAAGTATCAACATGGGGATATCAACATAATTTACCTATAATAGCAAAATATTCAATTGATGGATTACAAAAATTAGATTATTTTGGAAGCTTTTTAATTAGTATAGTTGCCTGGATTATAAATAATACATATTAAATAATATTTAACATACTTATTTTATTATTTTTATTATTATCATTTGTTATAAAATATTTATTATTTTTTAAAATTTTTTGTATACATTTAGCTATTATTCCAAAATGTGATTTAGATGATAATACTAATTCATCAGCTGAACAAAGAAAAATAAAATCATCATCTGGATTATTAGAAGATTTTATTGTAAAACTATATTTTTTTGGTATTTTATTTAAAAAACTTTTCAAAAATTCTTCTGAATTTTTATTAGATTGTGATATATATTTTTTATAATTTGGATCTTCTTTTTTTGTAGCATATAAATTATGATGATAGGCTGTTACTATAATAATATTTTTTTTTGTTGTTTTATTAATTTGTTCTAATAAAAAATCTATATCTGGAATTCTTGGTTTTATAA
>Ga0180437_10008342_pt1 | contig 13189 bp, 15 predicted proteins | sample SS_ome_4_FD_132410 | JGI IMG/M metagenome (GOLD analysis project Ga0180437, IMG submission 132410) | Hypersaline lake sediment archaeal communities from the Salton Sea, California, USA - SS_3_D_1 metaG | ecosystem: Environmental > Aquatic > Non-marine Saline and Alkaline > Hypersaline >...
CGGATTTCACGGAAAAAATCCGGCCAGAAGCTTCCTCCGTATTGTTGCTCGCACTGCCAAAGCAGGTGCGCATGAATCCGGTCGACAAGGTTGCCCGGGATGTCGTGAGGAAAGACGTGTCCGAGCGCTTTGTACCGTTGAAACGTCTCGGCCTGCTTCTGTCGCGTCCTTCGCACGCTTTCCGTATGGGTCGGGTTGCCGGCCACTTTTTGCGACACCTGGGCCGAGATGCTCCATCCGATCATTTCCCAGCCGAACTGCGCCCTCGTTGTGCCTGCGAAGTTGTGGGCCATTTCCTCGATGTAGCCTGAGACGTGCGGCACGTGGTGGCGCGTCCATTCCTCGCACGACTCGAGCCGCAGGTTTTCGTATCCGTACCAGATCGTGCAGTTGCTTGTCCCGCCGAACGCATCGGGATGGCCTTCGGGAAAGTGGTACACCACGATTTTATGCTCGGTGTGCACACCGACGATTGCATAGAGTTCCTCGTAGGCCTTCACAAGATAAGCAAGAATAACACGGGCTTCGCGGTCAAAGGTTTTCGGTGCGAACAGCCACACGTGGTCCCGCTCGAGCAGGACGCCGGGCTCGCCGATGGCGCTTTCATAGCTCGCTAGGTCCGGATACTTGAGCGAAGGATTAGGTCCTTGAGGCCCGGCGCGTTCGTAAGGTTCCGCAACCGCCGCAGGGAGTTTTTCACGCGTGGTCGTGAGGGCTAGTTGCGTGAAATGCAGCCCGTCGCCCGAGAGCATATGCAGGCTTAGGCTGTTTTGACCTTTCACGTGCTTGACCTTGAACCGGTTCTCCTTATCCTCGTATGGCGTCAGAGCACCGTCCCGCAACGCGCTCTTCGCGACGGCCTCGCCGTTGCAGCGGATCTCGAACTGTTCCTTGCCGCTGCCGCCTGGATTCCACGTGACGTGGAGCCAGTACGGCCCCGCGTCCTCGACGGTATAGGCGATCTCGATTTGCTCTACCGTGTCCATTCCGCTTGCAAGATGGCCGAGCCCGGTGGGACATCGTCCGGCGGGGACAAGAGGATAGACCCGAACGACCCCGTCTTCGATGACGTATCCTCTGTTAGTAGGGTCGAAAAGGCCGGAGGCCGCCATGTCCCACGCCGTTGCCGGCTCGGATGCACCGTCGCCTGAAAACAAAGCAGCCACAAACGGGAGTAATACAAGAATCGCCACGACAACAGCGGCGGCCCACAACCATTTTGACATGACAACTACTCCGAGACGCGAAGTCCAAGTTGCGCCGACTACAGGATAGCTGCTTCCCGTAACACGCACAACAGCGACAAGGAAGGCATTCTCCCTCTTTGTGTGTCCCTCTTACTTGAGGTTACCATGGAAAAGCGCCGGAGAATGTAAGAACTCAGTAACACGACACGGAACGAATCCCGGTGTTTCGCATATGGAGTCTCGGGATTGCCCCGCCGACCTTCTTACCGTCTCTGACTGTGCCGAACAGTATGTGCATCGACCGCGTGTGGTCGCGCGTATGTGACCACTGTCAGTGCGTCTCGTTCTCGCTGGTTTGCCAGATGGTCCAGTTCCCGGCCACTTCGCGCAAACTTCCTGCTCCTTCGAAAACGAGGAGCCGGGTCGCCACTTTGTCAATGAAGAAGCGATCGTGGCTGACCACGACGACGGCGCCCGGGAAATGGTGGAGGGCCCGTTCCATCACCTGCGTGCTTGTGATGTCGAGATGGTTGGTCGGCTCGTCCAGCACGATCGTGCCCGCCCCAGAAAGCAGGCTCATAGCCGGAGCTACCCGCGCCCGCTCTCCGCCCGACAGCGTTCCTATCTTCTGCGTCAGGTTCGCCTCGCTGAATTGGAACAGGGAGAGGAAACGGTTCACCTGTTTCCTGGGGGCACGGTGTGCCAGACCGAAAAAGTTGACGGCATGCGTCACGGTGTCATCGGGGTCGAGTTCGGCCAGCATCTGGTTATAGTAGATGAAAGGAGGATCGGCCCCGGCCCAGCGGACGTCGCCCGTGTCGGGCGTCTCGCGGCCCGTGAGCACTTCGAGGAGTGTCGTCTTGCCGCACCCGTTAGGCCCAACGATGACGAGTCTCTCGCCGCGGTAGATACGAAGAAAGAGGTCATCGAACAAACGCTCGCCGCCGTAGGCCTTCGAGAGCGCGTCAACCTTGCAGAGATCCTTGCCCACCCGGAGTCTGTCGTAGACCGCGGTAACAATGCGGTCTAGCGGCCGCGGCTCGACGCCCTTCTTGATGTTGGCAAGCCTGCGGCTCATGGCCTTGCTCGGGTTCTTCATGGCTTCCTGCCGATCCGCGACCGCCTCGGCTTCGAACGCAAGAAGTTCCTCCTCGTGTATGAACTGCCGCTCAAGTGTCTTAATGCGCAGCCGCTTCTCGCGGATGTATTGCGTGAAATTGCCACGGTACTCCTGGAAACGGTAATTCTCGATCTCGACGACTCGGTTGACGACGTTGTCGAGGAAGTGTCGGTCATGGGACACCACGATAGCCGCCCCGCTATGTCCCTGAAACCAATTCTCGAGCCAACGCAGCCCTTCTACATCAAGGTAATTGGTTGGCTCATCGAGTAACAGGACGTCGGGTTCCTGAAGAATGATCTCGGCGAGGGCCGCCCGGTTGCGCCATCCTCCGGAGAGGTGGTCGATGGGGCAGGTTCGGTGTACGGCGTTGAAGCCAAGCTTCGTGAGCGCCGTGTCGATCCGGTGTTCATAGGTCCAGCCTTCCCGACGATCCATTTCGGCCAACAACTCCGCCTGACGATGGAGAAGTCTGTCCAGTTCCGTATCCGCAGGCGATCCGGAAAGCGCAGTCTCCATTTCCGCCAACCGATCTTTGATGGCGTGAATCTCCTCGAATAGCCCATCAAGGACCTGGTCAATCGACAGCTCGCCATCGAGTTCGGAGAACTGCGAGAAGTACCCGATTCTGACGCCCTGATTGATCTCAACGGCGCCTGCCACGGGATCCTCCTGGCCAAGGATCAATTTGAGTACCGTCGTCTTCCCGACACCGTTCTTCCCGATGAGCCCTACGCGGTCACCTGCACTGAGCCGGAAGAACGCATCGCGCAAGATCAACTGCGAATCGAATCGCTTGGTGACACCCTGTAGCCTCAGAAGACTCAATCTACCTATCTCCCAGGAATGCACCTTGAGGGCAATTCCCAGAGCCGCCGCAGATCGGTGCATGATCGTCAGTGATATCTCAGTTCCCCTGTATGAGCGCCTAACGCTCAGGTTGACGCTTCGTCTGGAACCGCGCTCAGCGCGAGTCCAGACGATAGCTGTCCAACCTTTGGTCCGGGCACTTTCACATTCCTAGTCCTTGAAGTACACCATGCCTGGTGCGCCTGATTTGCCGGGGCGCTCTACGAACCCATATCGTGAATAGAAGTGCTGAATACCCGGAGCGGAGAAGGTGGCAATATACGCTTTTCGTCTCGCGTGCTTGTTGACATATGCCATAAGAGCATCCATCAGTCGCGTTCCTATGCCCTGACGTTGATAATCCGGATGAACCACAAGATCATGGACTAAGAATGTGAGAGATCCGTCGCCAACAACGCGCACCATGCCGACGGTCTTCCCGTTGACCTGTGCGGTAACCCCGTATGTGGTACCCGCCATCGCACGGGCAACGGCCTCCTCGTCCGGAATCGGCCAGTTGACAGACCGCCGAAGCGAGAGGAACTCGTCGGGCGTCGGGATACCCTCGTTGATCTGGATTTCCGGCATTGTTCTTCTCCCCTAATGACCGGCTTCAGCGGCTGGAGCTGTTAGCCCGCATCGCTCAGCAGAACGCGGCGAATCGCGGCAATCTCTTGGCGCGGAACATGTTGAAGCTTCACTCTCAATACGCAACAGTATTCATCGCTCGGCTTCAACCTGTCCGCATCCAACATCTTACCACGGTCCATCCACGTTCCGGTGAGCGATGCGGGTTAGCCGCCCGCTGCAAGGACGTGTTAGGTCCTGTCTATCCAGTAGTTCGGCTTCCGGTGACCGTGGGCCACGGCGATGATGCGTAGCGTGTCACCTTGAATCGAGTAGATGAGCTTGTACGGAAATCGTGGCACCAGGATCCGCTGCAGGCCGGGCCGGACTTCCTTGCCAATCTGCGGGTGCTGCTCGATGATGGCGATGGCTGTCCAGACGGCCCGCCGGAACTTCTCCCCTAGCCCCGGCTCCTCGGCCTCGTAGTAATCGAAGGCCTCCTCGTACTCGAGGTCAGCAAACGGGCCAAAGACGATGTTCATGGCCGCTTGCCAATGACCTTCTCGGCTGGCACGCACGTCGCCTTGCCGGTCTCGATGGCGGCGAGACGACGCTCGGCCTCATCATACCAGGCCTCGTCTATCTCCGTATCGGGCCGATCAAGGCTCTCATAGATGACGTCAACGAGTCGCAGACGCTCGGCCGGCTTGAGTCGCAACACGCCATCAACCAATGCCTTATCCATCGCTTCCTCCATGACTTCATGCTACCATCCTGGCCCCGGCATTGCCAGCATGGCCTTCTCTGTGCTGAACGTCTTGCGGATGAGCGGCGAAGTCCGCCTCGATCCCCCGGTTAGGTCATGAGTCTTTGACTCTCTTTCTTCCCATAGTCCTCAGAACTGCGTATCCAACTGAAATGCTGATTGGCAAGAAGAGCACTAAATTCCACAGCGGCAAAAACAAGAGGCCAAGAGCTGCTGTGGAAGAACTCGGAAAGTAGAAGACTTCAAGATACATCAAAATATCAACTGCCAATATAGTTGCCAAACCGACAATCACGCAGGACGTCTTCTGCAATATCTGAAGTAGGAATCCACATGCCGCGTACGGCAACAAGCTCCATATGAGTAGCCCGAACGAAAACGCACTTGCTCCGTCTTGCGCTCTCAGCATTGTTGACACATGCAGACCAATCGCTATGACGAATAATGTTGCGGCAAGTGTTGTCTGTCTTAGCGAACAAATCATAGCATTCTTGCGACCCAACGACAGTGTTTAGACTGACCCGTATAAGATCCGGCCCTTCCGTTTCCTGTCAGCATAGCATGCCTTTGGAATAACTGCCAGAGACGCGCTAAGTCCTTTATAATCCGTTGGTTGTGCCAAGTCTGGCAAGTTACTGTGGCGTCTTGTGCGGATCCGCATAACAACCTCGCTGGACTGCCTCAAAGTCCGTCCACCGGACCGCGGACACCCGACGAGGCCCGGTTACATATCTCGAACCGCGCGCCTACTGTGTAAGTTGGCTGCCTTCGGGTAGGACAGCATAGCACAATATCACCCGGTTCGGACCCCGAAAAGTGTGCCATTCTGTCTCGGCTTTTGGTGGACATAAACCTCTTCATCGAGGCGGAAGCGTCAATGCATCTGGGACTTGACCAACGTTACGGGTGAGGCGCGCGTCCTCCGCTCCGCTCCAAGAGCTTCTTCGATGTAGATCATGACTGTCGTCTGAAAATGTAATCAGATTCCAATAGTGCTCGGCCACCGTCGAAATTCCAGTCATCTTCTTTCCAGCCTAGTCTAAGCTGGAACTTGCGCTGGTACTGGTACAGGCATTCGTGAAAAGATATCTCCGAGCGAATAAGTCTTCCTGCTGCCTCAATGATCTCCCCCATTCGGGCCGTCAAGGCGTCTTCGCTCTGACACAAGTATGGTTCATTCGTCTTGTTGCGTCCCACGCACTCCGGGAGCTTCGCGCGGTCAGGATCAGTGACATAACCAGGATGATGACATGGATGGCGTTCACACGTTGGGAATAACGAGATGAACGGCACGCCGTTGAACAGCGTTTCGACAGTGCCCCCCCCGGTAAGACACAGCCAGGGCACACCAACCGACTGAACGGCAAAGGACATCCCTGTGTGGGGGGAGATGTGCAGATCACAAGTCTCGCATATTGCCAACTGATTGAGCAGTCCCTTATCGAACATGTCGCGAACTTGTGGATAAGCAGCCTCCAAGCCTGCGATGTCCTCAGGTGTGACGCCTTCGGTACGTGACCGTCCCTGACCCCGTTTGAAGGCTCCCAATAAAGCGATTTCTACCCCGGGGAACTCTATGGACAGAGCTTCTATCAATGTCCTCCAAAAGGTGGTAGGTGGCGTGCGACTAGCTTCAGTGCCAGAACCGAATAATAGGCTGATACGCACCGGTGCACTCACTGTAATGAAATCAGTGGCGAACTCCTTGGCCCGATCCGGAAGGTGTAGCACCAGCGGACGTGATTTCCCAGAGAGACCTTCAATTCTATACCCTTTGCTAAGCACTCGGCCGCGAACATATGCGCGGAATTCACGTTCACAGCGATCAAGGGCGTCCCACCCCATCGGGTTGTCGTGTCGGGGATCAGTGAAAACATAATCCCAGTCTTGCGGCACCTGCTCAAAACCATGGTAAGGTCCATTTGGCTTCGTGAATTCAAGAACGTCAACGGGATAGACGTGATCGATCTGCGGCAGACACTCCGCAAGTTCTGGACCTGCCGCAGCATTGATCATCACGCCAATCTCCATGTCCGGGTGAGCATTGCGATAGCCATCTGCGACCCGAAAACCTTCTATAGCATGGCCGATTGGATTGTAGTAAACCCAATTGACGAGGAGTCGTTCACGGTTTGTCATCCCGCAACCTTCTCTTTCAAGCGCAATACTGTTCTCTGGATCATCGAACGGTTAGCGCATCAGCGGCCTCTAGTGCTTGTTCTGCCTTCTCTTGCGCCGAAAGCGCGCCAGTAAGTCGTTCTTACTTGCCATGTATCTGAAGCCTCTTTCGGTTTGTCCGTCTTTTCGGAATCCGGCCTTTTCGATGAGACGGTGCGCTCGATCGTTCAACCTGTTTGTGTAGGTGCGGACTGAGTCATGGGGGAGCCTTTCTGCATCGTCCAGGAATCTCAAGATCAGGGCTCTGAGCGTCACACCGTCACCCTGTGCCGAGGCGTGAATCTGGATTTCGTTCAAATAGATCTCTGAGGACTCGGCTGGCACCGTATAGGAAATGAATCCCTTGAGTCCGCGATCATCCAAGACCAATATATGGCCTGTATCCTTCTGGACCTCACCGAGAAACACCTTGTGCTTCCATTTCTCGAAATTGGCATCGCTTTGCCAGTCGATATCCGTGCAGCCGGTGAGACGAGTCATGTTCGAGCCGAGAAGATCGCTCATCTGCCTGATCACCTCATCTGGAACACAGCGCTTTTCAGCGATATCTGGGCCGATTTGTAGTACTTTCACCATCGACAGAACGCTCAAGAGCAACACGTGTGCGGGCGGGTCGCGAGTAGCGGCCCGGGGACCCGCGCATCGGCGTTCACTCTTCTGTTATGTGTCAAGTTGTGCCATTTCGATAAGTTTCTTATCAATATCATCGATTTCCCCAACATCCTCGGTTCCATTCCAGAAGCAGATCGCCGATGCTTCATTGTTCGGAGTGAAATCCTCAGGGTATATGACTTTTGCACGGTACAGGGCTCCGTACTCAAGATGGCTTGCTTTGTTCCACGGATCTGGCATGAGATCAAATTTCATCACCCCCAGGAATTCAACATCCTCGAGCGGAATTCGCTGGTTCGCTTCTTCCTTCAGCTCCCGAACAGCACACTCTCGCGGTGTCTCTCCGGGGTCGATTCTCCCGCCAGGGAGTTCCCAATGTCCCTTTTCTCGGTTGTTAATGATCAAGCTCTTGCCCTCGTACATCGCCACAATCAGTGAATGAGTCAGGGGCTCGAAAGAGGAAGCTTCGGACTCGGGTACACGAAGGAACTCCAAGAAAACATCACCATTCTTGTTTTTCAGAATCATTTGCATTTCTTTCATAGCGGTTTGGCGTGAGCGCCATCAGTGCGCTCGTCTGAACGTTCGGATCAGCCGTGAGCTTGCGAGTCGGTTCTATGCGTTTGTTCGGATTCCTTAGTTGTCATCCTATGATTAGTCAGACCACTGAAGGAGTTGTTCCATCTCCCGCTTAACAGTAGCCGGATACTTCTTCAGGCGAGCCCGAAGCAGGCCCGAATCCAAGCGATGCAGATTTCGGAACGTTACAATATCGGACGGAGTAACACCACGCTTCCTGCACAGATGGACAAAATCACTTACGGCTTGTTCCGGTGAAACGATGACATTTCCCTGGGGATATGAATAGGTCGAACCGGTGATACACATAAAGACGATCCGCCCCAGAGGTGTAACCCGTACTCTTGATCGGTTATGCCTGCGATTGGTAAAACAAGAGATCTCCGTCGGCATCTGAGTAATCAACTGATGCTGGTAAAGAGCATACATTCCGGTGACATACGCTGCGGGATCAATAGAGGGGACCAGGTCTTCAATCCGGACCGCTCCGGCCATACCGTATCGGCCTTTGGTATAACGTTGTATTATCCCGCGCTCCACTAATCGCGAAAGCGACACTCTGAGAGATTTCGTGTCCAGGGAGGAAACGTTAGATAGCTCGGTGACCGTAAAAACGACTTTACCGTATTTATCACGCTGTTCTTGCAGAGTCCTCTGCCAATCAATTGCTTTCATTCGCTTTGCCCAAGCTAATATACCGATTCAGTAGGCTCACAACGGTATCAAACACCATTCCTCCTCCTCCGCTATCATTAAGTTGAGCGGCTGCTTCGGGATCAAGTTGCGTGTCAATCACTTCCTGTATAGCCTTGGCGTGGTAATCCGAGTATTCCTGGAGGTCGCGCATCCTTTTCTCGATGTCATCATCATTCATCCTTAACGTAAGTAGCTTTGACCTCAGCCTTTGAGCTGAGTCTGAGCGAAAACCGTCCTGAAAAAGGAATACATCTACAATGTCACGATGCATCAACGCTATTCTGGCAAGAATGGCGATAACTTTGCTCTCGATCATGTCGCCATCTGAAACGGTGGCATATATCGTTCCCCCTACAGTACGAACTTCAACCGGATCCGCACAGGCAATGCGTGTCACTTCAACAGGTATTTCTATGCTGCTGTAGGGCACATCATCCTTCCAAAAGGAGAGGTCTACGACTCGCACAACTGGAGAATCGGCATCTGGCCCGGTCCGCGCACTGACTCTTCCGGAATAGCCGAAAAGCCTCGACACTTCGGAAAGCAAAACACGACGGAAGGAGTCTATAAGCTCTTTTTGTTTTTCCTCAAGGTCTCCGGCCCAGTGATAATCAATGTCGTCTGAAGCGCGTACGCTAGCGTCCAGGAAACGATACCTGAATCCACCGATGAGAGTCAGATTGCGTCCCACAGGATGAGTTGCTACATGCTTGGCTACGACCCTTTGGATGGTCTCTACCTCTTTCTGTTTCCCTGCTGTCATTCGTTATTCCTCAGGCACTTTCACTACACCCGACAGCCAGGTTACCATTTTTAGTAACAAATAACAACATTTGTGTTGACATCCGTTACCACAAAGGCAGGATATCGAAGAATCCGCCGGTTCTTGGCCCTAGGACCTGGATGTGCGTGATGCGCATCTCTACACCATTGCGCCCTCTGCACTTACCATGATTCGAACGGGCTCGCGGCTGAGCAGTGTAACCCACGCCCGGCCGTTCGAACCGCGTGTTGGGGACCCCGCAGGCGGGCCGGACACAAGGGGCCGGGTACGGGGCCGTTAAGCGCCGTCCTGCACGTCGACCCAGTTCTTCCGGCTTCTTGCTGCGCCATCAGGCGCTCTCGCGGTTTAACGGGGTCTGGTTTCGCGGAACCGCAATCTCAACTCAATGCCCTCGGGAGATGAGAGCCGCTCGCATCCAGCAGAGCAGAAAACCGCGTACATCTCCGCCTCCCGCAAGAGGTGATCTTGACACGCCCGTGGCTCCCAGGCGCCGCCTTGCACTTCAACAGAAACTTCCACAGCCTCGTCATCACTTCCGACCCGGATGTCTAGACCTGAATCGTAGGGCGGCCTGGCTGTGAGCGCAACGATCACGCAGTAGAGGAGGGCCTCGAGTTCCGCCGGGGCAGCCATTACCGCCTCCTTGCCCGTGGCGCTAAGCGTTGGTCTGGTCTTCCAGGGCCAAGCCCACTCCACGCTATCAATAACCGTCTGGAGGGTCTCGCCAACCGGAATAAGGCGTGCCTGCCCATTCATGCCGAACAAGCATTTGAGCCGTGCGTAGGCTTCCCACTTGAAGTCGTCCAGAAATACGTGCGAGCAGTCCGGAGTCCACAGCATGAGTTCGTCCGATGCCCCGCGCTCGGCATACAGGGGGGCTGCTTCACCATGCGCCGCACGTATCTGCTGAATCGTCTCCGGGTCTTCGTCCAGCGTCCCAATTAGGTGTATAAATGGACGTGGCGCGATTTTCTTCAGTTGTGCCGCGTCAAGACCGAATCCGCTGGCAACGCCGACCTTCACTCGTGCGTCCTGCATCATCGTGTGGATGGTCCAGAATCCGCCGCCAGAATGGCCTATGGCGCCTACTCGTTCCGCGTCAACAAAGTCAAGGGCCTGAAGAACATCCACCGCCCGACTCCCATCCCGGATAACAGCGCACCATTCTGGCTCAGGTTGGAGAGCGCCACACGTCTCGCAGCCCTTCCTTTCTCCCTCAATACGGAAACCAGGAAGATTCCGTTCACCGCACTGCGGGTTGTCAGGAGCAAGCACCACAAATCCGAGCCGCACTAGCTCTAGGCCATAGGCCTGATCCGGACGGGCAACGGCCTTGCCGACGACGGCTTCTTTGCCCACATCGCAATCGTTGAAGCACTGGTGAAAACAGACCATGGCAGGATAAGGCGGGGCAGGAAGAGGGGGTAGTGACATGTGGCACGTTTTCGCAGGTTCTGTTCCAGGTGGGTTGACACGACCGGGCACAAGCAGATACGCGGGGACCTCACCGACAGCCTTTGGTACGTCCGGTTCCTGACATGCTGAGGGGTATCGGATATACCATTCCTCGTAACCCCATCGCCTTCGCTTACTGACCAGTGTGAAATCCACGGAGTCTTCCTCCTATGATTGCTGCATGGAGACGAGGCGAGCGGGACGGTCTTGGCGGGCCGGCCCGCCCATCACGACGGTTTTAGTTCGTCCGCGTTGCAGCAGACGTCGCACCCGGTCTATGCCGTCTCGGCAAACCGTTGTTCGAGGCATCCCAGGGCTTCCGTAATGGCCCTCGATTGGTCCTTTACGAGGGCTTTCTGGAGTTTTTGGATTGCCCCGCCGACTTTTTTGCCTTTTCTGACGGTGCCGAACAAGTGCCTGCTCACCGTTGACTGGGTCAGTTCCAGAATCCGGGCAATATCCTCTTGGGTTTTGCCCTGGAAATAGTACAGCGTAATGATTTCCCGCTGGCGCGGCGTCAGGTGCGCCTCGATCATGCCCTTCACTTCGGGTAGCACCGTCCGGAAGAAGTCATCGAGGGCGTAGCGCCGTTGTCGGTCTTGTTCCGTCTCGAACCACATCGCCCGCTCAGCCGGGAAACTTTCAAGGTAAACCGAATCTGCCGGTACCTCCCAGTACATCGCATTGAATTCCGCCATCACACCGAGCTCCTTTTTGGTTTGGCGTTTCGGGTTCCTCTCGTTCCGCTTGCGCATGGATGCCCGCGCGGTGGAGGACGCGGTTAATGTCTCTGAAGGTGTTGCGTGGTGCGCGCATCTTACTCATCGTTTTTCTCCTTTTGGGTTCGGTGTGCGCTGATGCCACATTGACTATCCGTTATCCACTGCCGGGCCGCCCCGGCTTCATCCGGTGAAAAGAGAACGCCGCAGGCTTTGGCTGCTGCCTGCGGCGTCTCGTAAAGTCCTCTGTGTTCTTGGGCTACGTCATCGAGATCACCTCAGGAAGCGAACCGCGTACGGTATCAAGGGCCACATGTGTAATGGCCGGGACCGCGAACGGGCACACTCCGCCCGTAACAACGCTGTCACTCCCGATACGATATTTCATGCGGTTCACCTCCTCTCCGTTGAATTGCAGGGCTTTAGGGCATCCAACTGGGATGCCGCACGGGCGCCTCGCCGGCCCAAAGCGGGCCTTTCAACCCGCGTTGTATTCCTCAATTGACGTCCCGCTGTTCGCTCCGGGAACAACCGGTTTTCTATTTATAACCTGAGTATGCATACTTTTTCAAGTGCGTTTTGTTGTGCGTTTTGCCGGAAAGGGTCGAGGGCGCGCTGGGATGGATGAAATGGCGGTGCGCAAATTGCTATACTCCGGTTTAATGTGTTTCAGAAGATGCGTTCTGCCGTGGGCGATGAGCGGCCCATATGGCGGCCAATCCGGAGGTGTATCGTGGCCATGAGACGCCGAGGTATCATTTTGAGTGTGGGAACCAGATTCTGTGTTGCCGCGCTTTTGGCGCTGAGCTTGGGCGCGTGCAACCTGCTCCTTGTCGATGACGCCAACACGTTCGATCCCGACAAACGAGAGGAAATCGAGAAGCCACCGGCGCCGATGAATCCCGGCGACGTCGAGGCGCAGGTGTATCTCGATGTGCGGCTCAGCGCGCGTTCGCAGCCCGGCGACAATGTTGTTGTCGATCAAGCCATGGATGTACTCCGCGAGCGGACCGCGTTAATGACCGTGCAAATGACGCCTCCTTATCCCGAAAACTTCTGGCTGGTTTTCGAACTCTGCAACAAGTCTTTCCTTGCTGAAGTCCCGATTGTCGTTCGGACGCGGGTCTTTCGAGAGATTGAAGGCCAAGCCAAGGAAGAGTTGGGCATGTTCTCGAACGCCGCGCCAATAGGACACGTCGCGTTGGGGAAACGCGCGGAGTTCGACGTTTTCGCGGGACTCGACGCCTTGCCTGAATCGTTGCTTGTGACGTCCCAAATCGACGTCTACTTGTTGCCCGAAGACACCGATATCGAGTCGATTGACCTAGACACCGTCAGCGCCCCGCCGGATAAGACGGGGGCGGTGATTGGGCCGCCGGTCCGGATCAACATCGGCGAACGCGCAGCGGATCTGTAACGGGCGGGTCCCTGGCGCGGATTTTGGCCGGGGTGTTGCGGAAGCCAACCATTTGCGGAGGGGTATCCCCATGCAGCGAATCTCGTGGGTCGTCTTGACGGCGTTGCTTGCCTCGCGGTTTGCGTGGTGCCAAGACGCGCGGCCAGCGCCGCTGTCTCGTGAGCCCGCTATTGAAAGCATCGGCACCGCCGCGATATCGGTGAAGCCGGATTATGTGGCGTTTCGGTTGGAGAAACGCATTACGGGATCGACCATGAAAG
>Ga0180437_10008344_pt1 | contig 13188 bp, 9 predicted proteins | sample SS_ome_4_FD_132410 | JGI IMG/M metagenome (GOLD analysis project Ga0180437, IMG submission 132410) | Hypersaline lake sediment archaeal communities from the Salton Sea, California, USA - SS_3_D_1 metaG | ecosystem: Environmental > Aquatic > Non-marine Saline and Alkaline > Hypersaline > Sediment...
AGAAACCATGAAGACTGGAATACTTTTTGGATTCACATCTTATGCGCGATGATCTTGACCGTTCGCGACTCTTTGCCTTCAAACCAATCTTCGCCGTGGTCGAGAATCTCGCAGTGGACCAGATGGAACGGACGCCAGAGCTGGACAAAGTCCGCCCGCACGCTGCCTTCCTTAGCGACACCCTGGAAAACGACAATCCCACCGAGTTTCGTGGCTTTCCACAGCCTTGGCGGCCAGGTGGGATCCATCGTTTCGTAATAAGGATAGGCTGTGACGATGAGGTCCCAGCGGCTCTTGCCAAAGTCAAAGTTGTCGTGGGTAGCCCTCACCGCGGTGATCGTCACGCTGGCTTTGGCTGCGCGTGCGAGTGCTCTTTGTATACTTTCAGGTGAGAAGTCGTATCCGGTCGCTTCCCAGCCCAGCGAGGCCAGGTAAATAGCGTGGCGACCGTTGCCCATTGCCACATCCAGCGCCTTGCCAGGCCGCACGCCGGATACGGCATTCCGCACTAGAGCAAGCGGTTCAGAGGGGCTATCGTCGAGTTTGTGCTTGCCATCCCAGTAAATGCGCTCATGATCGATAGTTTCGCTGCGCAGGATATCGATGCGCGCCCACCGGCGCTGGACCTCCTCCATCGTTACTCCCCTTATCATCAGGTGTTGGGTGTAGAGGTCTTTCAAGCTGGCTCTCTTTCCAGGAGGGAGCCGTGGCAAACTTTCAACCCACTGCGCGAAATCCTCCCAAATTGCATCGTCATCAACGACAGCGCTTTCGCTCGTCTCCGTCGTCTGTGGATTACCAAGCGCAGCCTCCTTCACAGAGTCCTGGGTGATGATTGCTGAGACCTCCGGCTCCGGGCCCTGCAGCTCATTTTTCTCATTGTCCAGCCTTGTCTCCCGCGCACTCTGTATCGATGCGAAGAGAGTCAACAGTACGAAGCAGAAAGCGATAAAAATGCACAATAGTTTCTTCATGTTTGCTATTTTTATTTTTTTTTGCTGCGGCTGCCTTACAAGAATGAATACTCTTTGCCGTAACGCAGCATTTGCTTCACATAATCATCCGGATAGGCGATCTTCACGTCCTCAATCTTGCCGTTCTTGATCACAGGTGTGTATATTGGATTGATGAATCCACCGTAAGGCGCGAGCTTTAGCTTGGAATAGCGCTCCAGAACTTCTTTATGGAGTTCCTGGTCGACTTGGACGCCATAAGTCTCAACTAGGTTCCGGGCTGCTTCATAATCTCCCTCGCTGGTGATTCGCTGGACTTCTACGAGCAGCTTTCCGTAGAGCTGGCGTAGTTTCTGATGATCATTGATCACAAAATATGTCTTCCCCTCTTTGACCTCCTTCGAGATCACATTCTCCGGTTTGCCTTTCTCATACACCCAGTGAGACACGAGGGCACGGCAGCGCATATGAGCCTGTTCGATGGTCTTGCCGGGTTGAATTCGGGTCAGCTGGGTCATCAGTCCATTCCGGATATTGCTGTCATAATTCGCTTTTGCCGCGTCCAGGTTCGGCAAGAGGCCGAGTTCGACCATTTTTTCATCCATTAGGTAATACAGGGCGAACAGGTCGGCCCGGGCTTCTTCGATCGGCGAATGATAGTTTTTGAGCGCTTCGGGACTGACACCGGTCAGAAGCTGTCCGGATGCATGCCCCAGGACCTCATGGAGGTCTGTGTGCAGGTTTCCGGCTAGGGATCCATATTTCCTTGCCCGTTCGAGTATTTCTTCTGAATAAGAAAACTCCTCTCCGAAACCCGAACCCAGCGATGCCTGATCATAAGCATAGTTGATATTCTCGAGAGTCACAGATTTGGAGCCGTGTGTTTTGCGGATCCAGGTGGCGTTCGGGAGGTTGATGCCGATCGGTGTGGAAGGATAAGCGTCTCCCCCGAGAATGGCCGCCGTGATCACCTTGGCGGTGACCCCTTTAACCTCTTTGCGTTTGAAGCGCGGGTCGGTCGGCGAATTATCCTCGAACCACTGTGCGTTAGCTGCGATCGTATCGGTCCGTTTTGTGGCCGCTAGATCCTTGAAATTAACTATCGATTCCCAGCTGCCTTTCATCCCCATCGGATCGCTGTAGACCTCTATAAAACCGTTAATAAAATCGACATTGGAATACACATCATCAACCCATAAGATATTGTACTCATCGAATTTTTCCAGGTCACCGGTCTGATAATATTCGATGAGCATTTCTATAACTTTTCTCTGCTGCTCGTTTTCAGCGACCCCGGCCGCTTTTTCCAACCAGTAGATGATCTTTTCGATCGCCGGTCCATAAAGCCCGTTGAGAAAAGCGACTTCTTCAACCACTTTTCCGTTTTTCTTCACAACACGGGTATTCAAACCGTAGGAGATGGGAGTGGGATCATCCTCATCTGCGATGCTTTTATAGTATTTTTCGACCTCATCCTGAGTCACCCCCAGGTAAAAATTGACGGCTGACTCGGTGACCAGGTCCTTAGTCGAATCCTGGGATACTTTTTTGGCGTCCACTGTCGGGTCGAAAATCACAGGCTGGAGAAAAGCGATCAGGTCGTCGATCGTTTGGCCCTGAGTCAGGGGGAACTCAACACCCTCGGATCCTTTAATCAGCGTGGCAAAATAATCCGCTGTGAATCCCGGGATGAATTTGTCCGTCGAATAGTGGTGGTGAATCCCGTTCGAGAACCAAACTCTCTTGGTATAGACCATGAATTGTTCCCATTGAGGATCGGTCCGGTCGCCCGTGTAGCCCTCGACGATCGCGTCAAGAGTTTTGCGGATCGTCAGGTTATGCTTGTAATTCTGAGCAGTAACGATGTCACGGCCACAGAGAGCGGCTTCACTCAAATAGTAGATAAGTTCTTTTTGGGCCAGAGGCAACTCGTCAAATCCCGGGACTTGATAGCGCAGGATCCTCAGGTCAGAAAACTGGTCGATCTGCCATTTGAAATCCTGTGTTTCGGTTTTTTTGCATCCTGCCGCCAAGATGACCACGGTCAATGTCAGGACCCAAATTAGTGATTTTTTGTAGTTCATGTAATTTGTCCTCTCTTCCTTAGAATTAATGAAACGGAAACTCAAATTATATAATATCCGAACAATCTTCTTGAGTCCACTTCTCCTTCAACTTGGAAATTAATTACAAACTCGAAACGTCTTTTTATCTGAATTTGCGGGCAAGATCAGACTCCGCTGCGATGTATCCGAACGAAGCCCAGCTTTTCCGTTGAAGCAGTTTCTGAAATATTTCTTTGGCCTTTTCCTTATCGTTATTGGTGAAATACCAGTTGCCGACTCCATAAGCCACAGCATCGTTCACCGTGGCGCTGAACGCCGGGTCAGTGAGCTTCTCAAGTGGGAGCAGGCCTTTATAGAAGAGACAGAGCCGGTGATAGGCCATGTTTTCGATAATGTTCATTTGGGCATGAATCGGCTGCAGGGCCTCTTTGGCCTCCTCCTCTCGGCCGAGAAGGCGGAGGGTCATGTAGAGCCAATGGGTGGTGGCGACGAGCATGTCGTCGTTTTGCGAGGCCTTGATGCCTTCTCGATAGACTCTTAATGCGTTTTCCAGGTCGTTTTTCAAATAGTAAGCCAGACCGAGGTGATACCAGATGTTAGTGTGGAGCGAGCTGACCGGAATATTCTGAGGATTGGGCATGCCATCCGGCTCGATACTGTCTTCTTTACCTGCGATGAGTGTGGCGGCATGTTCGAAGTCCTTTATGGCTTTGTCGAACTCGCGGATCGAGATGTAGCGGTGGCCGCGGTGACGGTAGATTCGCGCATCTTCGGGAAATTTTTTAATCCCGTCAGTATAGATCTCTATGGCCTCCCTGTATCTTCCCAGATAAGCTGTCCGGCGTCCGTGCCAGATGAGCGCATCCGGATTGTCGGGTTCTTTCTCGGTATTGGCTTTGGCTTCCGCATACTTTTCCAGGGCTGTTTCAGACGGTTCTTCAGAATAAAGAGCATCTCCCAGCAGAGAGACAGCCTGGATGACGCTTTCTTTTGGGGAGGCTTTGTACAAGCCGAAATTTGAAATGGCCGGCGCATTATTCGACTTTTTGATAGTCAGTTGAATTTTATCCGTGTCTACGGGTGGCAGGCGCAATATTCGTTTATAGCCAATCGTTGTGCCGTTGGTCAATTGTATCCACTCACCATTGATGCGGCCTTTTATTTCAAATTCCGAAATTCGCTGGCCAAAACGGATCGGCTCCTGGATGAGAATACGGTCAAAGACCATTGGTTCTCCCAGGTCGATTTCAAGAGTGGCGCTGCGAATGTGGTCGTCTGTGGCCCAGTAGGACTCTGGATCCTCATCCACTGCATTTGTTGGGAAGAACTTGTTATGCTGCTTCCGGTAGTTTGATGCGCTCACTTTTTTTCCCAGGGCAAGATTGGTCTGGAATGTTTCATCCACGATCGATTTGAACTCCAGAAGCGCTTGAATATCCTTTTCATGAAACAGTCCCCGTCTGTCAGGAGGCACATTGAGCAACAGGATACTGTTTCTTCCCACAGACTTGTAATAGACATCCAGGAGCTGCTGTTTGGTTTTCACACGGCTGTCTTCCGCTTGATGATAAAACCAGCCGGGACGAATGGATGTATTGCACAAGGGAACCACCCAGTTTTTCCCTTCGGGATCTCCTGTGTTCAGGTAGCTGGGGTCAGCATCCCCGACGACGATAGTCTTACTGTTTATAGTCGACCAGTTTGTTCGGCCTGCATATCCTCTTTCATTGCCGATCCACCGGATATCAGGACCGGCATCGGAGAATATTAGCGCGTTGGGCTGTAATTTTTTAATCACCGCCCATGTCTCGTCCCAGCAATAATATGTGGCGCGGTCGATATGCCTTGTTTCTCTGGCGCCGCCATAGTATCCGGTTCCGCCGTTCGCCCCATCAAACCATATTTCTGAAATTTCTCCGTATTCGGTGAGCAATTCCCTGAGCTGGTTCCAGTAATATTCGATGTATTCCGGGGTGCCGTAATCGGCGTGGTTCCTATCCCACGGAGAAAGATAGAGGCCGACCTTAAGGCCGTGACGGCGGCAGGCATCGACGAATTCCCGCACGATGTCGCCTTTCCCATTGTTCCAAAGGCTGTTCTTGACTGAATGCTCCGTATACTTAGAGGGCCACAAACAGAACCCGTCGTGGTGTTTGGCGGTTAATATAAGCTGTTTCATGCCGGCGTGCTTTGCCGCGCGTGCCCATTGATCCGCATCAAACTCGGACGGATTAAAGATTTCCGGGGATTCGTCTCCATACCCCCATTCTTTATCGGTGAAGGTGTTGACCGTAAAATGGATAAAGCCGATAAATTCCATCTGCTGGTATTCGACCTGTCTTGGGGTGGGGATGACTCCATTCGGATCAATGTCTCTTGGCTCATGGCCGCATGAGATAAGCAGAAGAGCGAATAAGACGAAACATGCCGGAATAATGTTGTTATTTCTGAACATGGCTCATCCTCCTTTCCGGCTCAATCGTACACTTCACGTGCAGGAGTGAGTTTATGCTCATTTCCCTAGTGACTTAAGGTTCTTTAACAGCTAAGTGAGTGTCAAGATTATAGTGATTATACAGAATTAAAATCAAGGCTTTTCCCAAACGCTCGCATTTGCTGATTCGACGGAATGTGATTATGAGGAATTATTAAATGGATGACTCAATCCCACCAATTCTTTTTCTTTCCTGCAGAGAAAATATTTTGTTTTTGGGCTCCCGCTTTATTCATACCTCAGTGAATCCGCAGGATTGGCAAAGGCAGCCTTTAATGATTGGTAGCTGACTGTGAGCAGGGCGAGGACCATGGCCAGAGCGGCTGAAAGCACAAATGTCCATACTCCAAGATTAATCCTGTACGCAAAGTTCTGTAGCCATCGGCTCATGACAAAATAGCCAATCGGCCAGGCAATCACTGCTGCGGCAGCGATACATTTCATATACTCTCTTCCAAGAAGAACAATGATGCTCTGGAAATCTGCGCCAAGGATCTTACGTATACTGATCTCTTTTCTCTTCTGCTCTGAGATGAAAGACGCCAGACCAATCAGACCCAAACAGGCGATAGAGAGGGCAATGAATGTGAAAATATTGAAACTTTGTCCTAATTTCTGTTCGGCTTTATAAATCCTGTCAATCCTCTCATCCAGGAATGCATATTGAAAAGGAAATTCAGGTGAAAACTTTTTCCATTTTTCCTCGATGAGACCTATGGTTTTCGAGATATCAGTAGGACTGACCTTAATTGAAAAGTAATCGATACCCCTGCCTTCGTAAAACAGGAAAACTAAGGGGTCGATTTCCCGGTGCAGCGAATGAAAATGAAAATCCTTTGCCACACCGATGACAGTCCACTCAATTCCTTGGAGAGTCAGTTGTCTTCCAACAGGATTTTTCCATCCCAGATCTCTCGCAGCTGTCTCATTGATCACGACAGCCTGGACTTTATCCAGGGAGAAGTCCTCTGAAAACGTCCTCCCTTCTGCTATCCCAATATCATAGACATTAAAAAAATCGAAATCCACAAAAGTATAGTTCAATTCTAATTCCCGTGCCTCTCCTTGTTCGACCCATCTAGCCGTAGAGGTTCTTCGGATTGTTGAGGGCAGGTCGAGTGAAGCCGAAACTTTCACTATTTCGGGATTATTCATTAACTCCCGCTTCAGTATCTCTGAGTTCATTTTCAGGTTTCTATCCATGGTATAGACCGTGACGATTTGTTCCTTATCAAATCCTAGGTTTCTGTTTCTGATGTAACTGAGCTGGTTGTGGATCACAAAGGTGCAGATGATCAGGATAATCGATACAACAAACTGGACTACGACCAGGGAATTTCTGAAAAAAGCCGAGCTTTTGGAACCAATTCTCAATGTCCCCTTGAGAATCTGGATAGGATGAAATGAGGAAATAATTATTGCCGGATACCCCCCGGAAAGGAATCCAATCAAGACTGCAATGCCTAGAAAAGTGAACAATATATGCAGGTCCAGGAATAAACTTGATATCAGGTTTCTGTCTATCAACGAACCGAATACCGGCAGTGCAAGGTCGACCGTTAAAACCGAGATAAAAAAAGCAAGGAGAGAAAAAGCCATAGATTCACCCAGAAATTGCCGAACCAGTTGAGACTTATGGGCGCCCACGACTTTCCTCATACCGACTTCAACAGCCCGTTTCGTTGATCGGGCAACAGAAAGGTTCACGTAGTTCAAGCAAGCAATGAGCATGATAAAAAAAGCTATGGCAGCGAACAGAAAGATATTTTTCATATCATTGTTCGTTTCCAACTCAAACCGTAGGTTTCCCCCCAGATGAATATCTGTTAGAGGCTGGAGATGCAGCTTTTCTGATGCCGACTCTTCTCCTTTGTATTTTCTTAAGAATGCGGGAAATTTTCCTTCCAGGTCTGCAGAGTTGGCATTTGGTTCCAACCGGATATATGTTTTGGGCTCGTAATAACTCCATTTTTCAACCGAATCTCTGCCCCCGCGCTTCAGGGTGTACAACGTATTGTAAGATAATAAAAAATCAAACGTGAAATGGGAATTTCGGGGAATATTTTTGAGAACACCCTTGATTTTGTAGCCGTATTTTTTATCGCTATACCACTCTTTGATCTTGAGGATTTGACCCACCGGCTCCTCGTTACCGAAATATTTCTCAGCCATTTCCTGGGTGATAAGGACGCAAAAGGGTTCTGTTAACGCACTGCGCCTATCCCCGGAAACGAGCGGAAAACTGAAGATTTCCAAAAAATCCTGATCAGCGAAGTATATGCTATCCTCGTTAAAAAGTTTTGAATTGTATTCAACAGCTCCATAATCATCATTTCTTTTCACTCGTGTGGCCTTTACGACTTCAGGAAAATCTTCTTTCAATGCTGCGGCCAGGGGATGTTCGGATGAGTTATACCAGACTGGACTCCCTTGTTGCTCTCTTACAGCTCGATAAATATGTTGGGCATGTTCATGGTACTTGTCGTAGCTGAATTCATACCGGATATAGAGCAGTATCAACATGCAGCAGGTCAAGCCGATAGCCAGGCTGACAATGTTGATAAAGGAATATCCTTTTTGATCTTTTATGTTTCTTAGAGCGATTTTCAGGTAGTTTTTAAGCATCGGTGTTTTCCTCTTTTATACAAGGATGCAATTAATATGCCAATTTTTTACTTTTGGAGGAGCTGAGAGTTTACAATGTGTGCACTGACTGGAGAGGTGTTCGCTGGCGTGACAAACAGTGTACAGTAGCGGACGATTGAAATGAGCGGCAAACTGGCTTAATTTCTGGATTTGATGGAGGCGCGTGTTATTTTTCAGCGCATAAATGTATTCGGACAAAGGTTTAAGATCGAGTCTGTTAAAACTGTGCTCCGCTCACTTTAGGATGACTTTACTCATATATAATTTCTGTTTCCACGGTGAAAAATTTATAGTTGTCATAGACGAATGTGGTTAGAAATCTGGGATGCTTCTTTCCGGCTTCAGTTAAGTAGATGTCTTTGATCAGCTGTCTGCTGGGAAATCTGACTTTATTCTTTTCCACTTCGTAAAAAACTTCCCATGATAAGCTCTTGGTTACTCCAGGAAAGGCTTTCTCTTCATAGCCTTCCAGAGTTTTGGCATCCCACATGATTTTGAGTATGCTGAAATCCTTTTCATCCACCCAGATTTTTCCAAAATAATAATTCTCTTCTCTGGGTTCTGTTGGAGAAGCGCTGATGACTATTGTCTTGATCCCATTTATTTCGTCCTGACCGATTATTTCGTAGGTGAAATGATTTTGCCAATAATAGCTGAGGAAGCCCACGGGACCGTAGACTAAGAATTTTGCCTTATACCCTCGAATTTTTAGCTCGGCATTCTCTACGTTCTTCTCTTTTCTCCCCTCTTTGAGGAGTATCCTTTTTTCTTCTTCTTTATCTCCTTTTTTAATCATCTGGTAATCATAGACATAGGTGCTCCTCTTCATTCTTCTTTGTTTCAGGTTGACTTTTTGTAAAGGAGTTGACGATTCATGATCTTCTGAGACATAGACTCTCGTTCTATTATAGAAATAGATTTTTTCTTCAATGTTTTCGTGGCAGACAAAGAACAAAGCCATTTTCTTCAATCGTTCACAGTACTCAGCCGTTTTTTTCAGAATATTCTTTAATGTTGCCGGGTTGACTCCTGCTGTGTCATTTTGAGAGGGGAGGAGATACCCACTGTTCAGAGAAGATAAGAGCAGGAATAGGCAGATTATTTTATTTCTCATCCCTCTAATTGTAAACTTATCACAAATTCCGAATCGGGGGAATACACCATTATTCTCATAGTTCAAGTGAGTGAGCAAAGGATATCATTTTCCCTGGAGAGATTTCTCATGGGTGTGAGGGAGCTGTTTAGATTTTTTGATTCATATCTATTCAATAAAGCTCGAAATTCACCGACACATTCAATACATGGGCGGCGGTTCGTCTTTATTCCATGGGGAGTCATTGAAAGGGAAGTCCGTTCTCCACTTGGCTTTGACAACTATGTAGTTCTTGTGGAATAATTTTTTTGCTCCCATTATTGAAAGAAAGGAGATTCAATGAAAAACCGGTGGATAATCCTTGCCGTGATTTTCCTCCTGACAGCCCCCTCCTTTGGAGCTGACTGGACCTTGGAAGCTTTTTTGGGAGGGGCTTGGAACATTCCTTCTTCTCTCACAGTTGTGCAGAGGGGGTATCCCGATGTTTCTTTGAAAGCCCGGTATGATGAGAAGACATTCGAAGGATTTCCTTATTATGATTTGCGGATCAGCCGTTGGTCAAATAACAAGGCCTGGGAGCTCGAGCTTGTGCACCACAAGATCTATCTTTCCAATCCTTCTCCAGAAATTGACAATTTTTCTATAAGTGATGGATTCAACATAATCAGTGTGAATCGTGCCTGGAACATAAAGAAAATTATCTTGCGCCTGGGTGCAGGCGCTGTGTTGACTCACCCGGAGAGCACTATTCGTGGAATGGCTTTTGATGAATCTCAGGGAATGTTTAATCAGGGATTTTATTTTTCAGGCGCGGCTCTCCAGGCTGCGCTGGGAAAACACCTTTTTTTGTGGAAAGGTTTGTTCGCTTCTTTTGAAGGAAAAGTGACGGCTGCCTTTGTTCAGGTTCCGATTGAGGGCGGTCATGCCGATGTGACTAATGTGGCGTTCCACATTCTGGTGGGCTTCGGTTACAGGATTTGACTGAGGACCCGAGGATTTTCTCTGCCCCCGTTAACACCCTCCAAAAACAGCTCCGGCTCTTTGACATAGAAATATTTCTATGCTATATATTTTTTTTAGGAAGTGGAGGAGAAAAGCCTGTGAAGCGAACAGGCTAAATTGCAGAAAGAGGCGGGAGATTGAAAATAGTTAAGAGACAAAGAATGCCTTTCTGTCTTTTTTATCTGACTTCATTCAAAATCCATGTGTGAGATAAAGCCATGAAACTTGTCTGCCTTGAAGGTCAAGAAAAGGACATGACTTGGGAACTGAGCGGTTCTCGTATGGTTATTGGCCGCGATTCTATCTGCGACGTCATCGTTAATGACCCGAAGTTATCCCGGATACATGCTGAGATCGTTAAGGAAGGAAATACGTTCATTTTCTATGATAAAGAAAGCATGAACGGTTCTTTCATCAACGAAAATCGAGTCACTCGTCAAATCCTGATTCCCGGAGATATCATTAAAATAGGGGATACTTCTATCCAAGTTGTCGGGGAGAAACTGACCACGGATGTCGATTGGCAGAAGAGCGACCCGATGATAACTTCACAGATACCCCTTGATCAATTGACGAGTCAGATAGAAGCCGTCGTTTCTTCACCTGAAGCCATGGCAGAAGAGCGACCGGAATTAGCCACACAAAGGCATATCCAGACCGCCAAGCTGATAAAGAATCTTGAGACGATCTACTCTGTGGGCAATGCGATTAATTCCATCCAAACTGTGGATGAGCTGCTGGACCAAATCGCTGAAACACTACTGAATGTCTTCCGTGATGTGCAGAGAGTTTGTATATTGCTCAAGGAAGATAAAACGAAGTTTGAACCGAAGTTTGTCAAAACCAGGGCGGATATCCCGTCCGAGCCCTTTCAGTTGAGCACTAGCATTGTGAATAAGTCAGTCAAGGAAGAAGTTTGTATTCTGGCCAATGATGCGGCCCATGATGAGCGGTTTTCCGGGTCGGAAAGCGTTCTCACGATGAATGTCCGTTCAGTCATGTGTGCACCTCTTGTCAGTAAGGGCTCCGTTTTGGGCCTGATCTACCTCGACAATCGCGAGAAACCGAATTGTTTCGACGACAACGATGTGGCCCTCCTTTCCGCTTTAGCCAACCAATCAGCTATCGCCATAGAGAATTCAAAGCTGTATGAGGACATTCAGAAGTCTTATCATGAAGCCATTCTCGCGCTGATGAATACGGTCGAAGCCAAAGATCCGTACACACGAGGGCACTCTCAGAGGACAGCCCGGTACTCACTCGGTATTGCCCAGGAGATGGGATTGAGTGAGGACGAGTGCAAAAGGATAAAGACCGCCGCCGAACTCCATGATATCGGGAAGATCGGTGTCAAGGATCTCATCATCGGAAAAGACAGCCCCCTCTCAACCATGGAGTTTCACTCCATCCAGGCTCATGTCCTCACAGGCGAAAACATCCTCAAACCGATTGAATACCTCAATTTTGCGCTTCCTATAGTTCGCCATCATCATGAAAAATTCGATGGAACAGGATACCCGGATGGTTTAAAAGGAAAAAAGATCCCCCTTCCGGCTCTGATTATTGGAGCTGCCGATGCTTTTGACGCCATGACCACACAGAGGCCATACAACAAACCCTTGCCCTTCAAGAAGGCTCTGGAAAAGTGCAAGGAAATGAAAGGTAAGCAGTTTGACTCGGATGTTATTGATGCTCTGGAGCGCTTTATCAATCAGAATATTAAAAACCTGACTCAAACGGATGAACTAGGGGAAACGGAAAAGGCGACTCAAATTGAACCTGAGAAAGAAAAGAAAAAAACAGCTAAGAAAAAGGAGAAATAGGTTCAATTAGAGGGGAGAAGTATTTAATCTTCCATTCGTAACCAGCTTTGTATCTTGAATTCCTTCCGTGGCTGAATCGATATCGCAGCCTTTTAATTGTTGGATTCCTGATGGAAATTTTTACCTACCGAGAAAGATTGAGCTATGAAGATGCATTTCCCTTTTGATCCTGTCGAAAGGTCCAAAGAAGTTGAGCGTGCCGTCATGAAAGATGGGAAAAGGCTGTATTACAGGTTCAGGGCCGCTCCGTATTATGGAGGGATAGCCACGGCCGATGCAATAGGATGCTCTTTCCTCTGTGCCTATTGCTGGAATTATTTCAGGAATTTGAATCCCGCCCGTTTCGATAAATTTTATTCTCCTTCACAAGTCGCGTCCAATCTGCTGAGAATTGCCCGGAAAAAGTCTTTTCATCTTTTCAGAGTAACAGGATCCGAGCCGGTGCTCGGAGAGCGCTCTTTGAATCACCTGGTGGAAGTGCTCAAGATCATATTCAGCCAGATGCACGATTCGACATTCATCCTTGAAACGAACGGCTTTTTTCTGGGGTGTAGAACCGACCTTATAGAAAACATTAATTTTCGCAATCTATGGATAAGGATTTCTCTGAAGGGAGTGGATGAAGAGTCTTTCGAGGCTATCGCCGGAGTGAGCAGGGAATTTTTCAAGTATCCTCTAATCGCTCTCAAGAAGATGGAAGACCAGGGTCTGAAAGTGTGGCCAGCGGTGATGAGGAATCTCTTCGCTGATGATGAGCTGGCCCGGCTTTCCAAACGGTTGTCCGAGATGGAAATAAAGGCCAGGCTGGAAGAAGAGGTTCTGGAAGTCTACCCGATTGTGCTGGAAAACATGGAGAAGCGCGGGATTGAGATAAAACGCCTTTGAAAAAAGGCAACAAATAAAAAAAGAACAGGCCCTTTTTTTGGAGGAAAGTGTACTTTTAAAGGCAAAAAGTCCTGGAACACTCGCTCGCACTGACACTTATATCTTAATAGGGCGTCACAAAAATAGTTTATAGAGCATATCGAGGAAGAAACGATTTGACATACCTTATTTTATCCGTAAAGCCCATTCGATGCGCTGTCAGGGCTACTAGCAAAACGGTGATATG
>Ga0180437_10008345_pt1 | contig 13188 bp, 7 predicted proteins | sample SS_ome_4_FD_132410 | JGI IMG/M metagenome (GOLD analysis project Ga0180437, IMG submission 132410) | Hypersaline lake sediment archaeal communities from the Salton Sea, California, USA - SS_3_D_1 metaG | ecosystem: Environmental > Aquatic > Non-marine Saline and Alkaline > Hypersaline > Sediment...
CTGGTTGTAATTGACGCCGGAGTTCTTTTCCATTCTTGGATTCGTGAGGCCGGTGAAAACGGCAAAATGGGAGCCGACCGTACTATCGTGCGTAGACCACGTATTGGTGAAGACAAAGCCCTGATCGGCCAAGGCCTCGAGAGCCGGGGTGTCGTTGTTTTCTTTGCCGGACAACGAGATGCTGTCCCAGCGCACCGTGTCCATCACCAATATAATGACATTGGGCAGTTCCGCGCCGTCGGCCGCGGGCGCGCCGGGCGTAAGCGTGCTGGCGGCAAGAAGGCACAGCGCCCATTTCGACAACTGGTTCATCGGCATGGTCCTCTCGCCGCCGCGTAACGTCGTATTGTGGTTTATGGCGGCTTGAAACGCATTCTACGGAACATCCGTGCCGTGAAGCAACGTTTCGAGGTGGGCATGGACCTGCGCTCGGGCAAGTCCCGGCAAAACCGGCGTCCGACTTCGGGTTTTTGGCGGCGTGCGCTGCGCCTAGAGGTCTTCTTCGCGTTTGGCCGATTGACTCCCCGTCGATCGTTTCCCTACAATACCGAACACTTCAGTGGTGCAGTCCGTCGGATCGCTCGGGAAGAAAGCGCAGGATGTAGTGAAAAAGGCACTTATCACGGGGATCACGGGGCAGGATGGGTCGTATCTCGCGGAGTTTCTGCTGGGCAAGGGCTACGAGGTGTACGGCATCATTCGCCGCTCGAGTTCGTTCAACACGCAGCGGATCGACCACATCTATCAGGATCCCCACGTGCCGGGACACCGGCTCAACCTCATCTACGGCGATCTCGGCGATTCGGCGGCCCTGACCAACATTATCAACAACATCCAGCCGGATGAAATCTACAATCTCGGCGCGCAGAGCCACGTCCGCGTGAGCTTCGATACCCCTGTGTACACGGCTGATATCGCTGGATTGGGGACGATCCGGATCCTCGAGGCAATCCGGCACGCCGGCGTCAAGGCGCGGTTCTACCAGGCGTCAAGCAGCGAGATGTACGGCAAGGCGCTCGAGATTCCGCAAACCGAGTCCACGCCGTTTTACCCCCGAAGCCCGTATGGTGCGGCCAAGGTCTTTGCCTACTGGGCGACCGTCAACTATCGCGAAGCTCATGGACTGTTTGCGAGCAACGGCATCCTGTTCAACCACGAATCGCCGCGGCGCGGCGAGACGTTCGTGACCCGCAAGATTACGCGGGCCGCCACCCTTATCAAACTTGGCCTCCAGGAAAAGCTGTACCTCGGCAATCTGGATGCGAAACGCGACTGGGGTTATGCCAAAGACTACGTCGAGGCGATGTGGCTTATGCTTCAACAGGACAACCCGGACGATTACGTCATCGCGACAGGCGAAAACCACTCCGTCCGGGAATTCCTCGAAGAAGTCTTCGCGTATCTCGATCTCGACTACCGGGCCCATGTCGAAATCGATCCTCGATACTATCGCCCGACGGAAGTGGACGTGCTGCTCGGGGATCCGAGCAAGGCCAAGAGGGTTCTTGGTTGGGCGCCGCGGGTCTCTTTCAGGGAGTTGGCCCGGCTCATGGTAGACGCCGACATGGTGCTCGCGGCGCGCGAGAAATTCCTCAGCGAGGGTGGGCACTCGTGATTTCGGGCGAACGGCCTCTGGATACCTAAGAGGACACGAGCGAAACTATCATATGTGAATTGGAGGACGCCGTGAGTGCGTTTTGGACGAACCGGCGGGTGACGGTCACCGGCGGCGCGGGATTTCTCGGCTCCTATGTCCTCGAGAAGTTGGAAGCGCGAGGATGCCGCAGCGTTTTTGTTCCCTTGATCGAGGAATACGACCTGAGAAAACTGGTCGATATCGAGCGGATGCTGGCGGATGCCGAGCCCGATCTGATTATTCATCTGGCCGCGGTCGTCGGCGGGATCGGCGGCAACATGGCCAACCCGGGGCGCTATTTTTACGATAACCTGATCATGGGCGTCCAGCTTATGGAACAGGCGCGGCGGGCGGGCGTGGCCAAGTTCGTCGCCATCGGCACCATTTGCTGCTATCCGAAGTTCACCCCGGTGCCGTTCAAGGAAGAAGATCTGTGGAACGGCTATCCCGAGGAAACCAATGCGCCGTATGGCCTTGCTAAGAAGATGCTTATCGTTCAGGCACAGGCCAACCGGCAACAGTACGGGCAAAACGCCATCAACGTGCTGCCGGTCAACTTGTACGGCCCCCGGGACAACTTCGACCCGGCCACCTCGCACGTGATTCCCGCCCTCATCAAGAAATGTGTGGACGCCAACGGGAGCGGCGCCGAGGAGATCGTATGCTGGGGCGACGGGACCCCGACCCGGGAATTCATCTACGCCGCGGACGCCGCCGAGGGCATTCTCCTCGCGGCGGAGCATTACAATGAACCCGAGCCGATCAATATCGGTTCAGGCATGGAGATTGCCATCAAAGACCTCGTCGAACTCATCGCTCGGCTGACGGGATTCACAGGGACCATCCGGTGGGATACGTCAAAACCTAATGGCCAACCGCGCCGCTGCCTCGACACGACCAAGGCCGAACGGAAGTTCGGGTTCAAGGCGGCCATGTCCTTCGAAGAAGGGCTCGAACGAACCGTCGATTGGTACATGAGAGAAGGACGCTAGATGGCCGATAAAGCGGACCGCGCATGGCGCAACGTAAAGGGGCTGCTCACCAAGGAAGAACGCAGAGCGTACTATGATTACGCGGCCCAGGCGCGCGATAGATGGATCAGCCGCCACGGGTATTACCACCGGGAACTGACGCGCCTGATCAAGTTCAGCGTGCCGGAAGGGCGGTCTGTCCTCGAGATCGGCTGCGGCACCGGCGACCTCCTCGGTACGCTCAACCCGTCGCGCGGTGTGGGCCTTGACTTCAGCCCCGAAATGATCAAACGTGCCCGCGAAAAGTATCCGGCCCTTACCTTCGTGGAAGGCGACGCAGAGGATCTTCGGCTCGATGAAACCTTCGATTTTATCGTGTTGTCCGATGTCGTGGGCGACCTTACGGATATCTGGCAGGCTTTCCGCGAGCTGCGCAAGGTGGTGCGCCCGGATTCGCGCGTTATTGTGACCTACTACAATTTCATTTGGGAACCGTTGGTCAAGCTATGGGAAAAGCTTGGCCTGAAGATGCCCCAATTCTATCAGAACTGGATTGGGCGGGAAGATTTGGCAAACTTCCTCGATCTGAACGGGTTCCAGGTGGTGCGGTCGTGCAATCGACTCTTGTTGCCTATCGGGATTCCCATTTTGGCCGGCCTATGCAACCGCCTTGTGGCTAAACTTCCGCTGATCCGTCATCTTTGTCTCGTCGACTTCCTCGTTGCCCGGCCAACGCCCGCGGCCTTTACGGAGACGCCCAACACCTTGAGCGTATCCGTGATCATCCCTACCCGCAACGAAGCCGGCAACGTCAGGGGGGCGGTCGAGGAAACGCCCGTGATGGGCAGTCATACGGAACTCATCTTCGTGGACGGCGATTCGACCGACGGGACCGTCGACGAGATCGAAAAGTACATCGATAAGTACAAAGGTGAGAAAGACATCTCGCTGATCCACCAAGTACCGCGCGGCAGCAAAGAAGCCCACACGGGCAAGATGCTTAAGCTCGGCAAAGGCGACGCGGTGCGCAAAGGGTTCGACGCGGCCCGAGGCGACATCCTCATGATCCTCGATTCGGACCTTACCGTGCCGCCGGCCGACCTGCCCAAGTTTTACGCGGCCATGGCCGAGGGACGCGGTGAGTTTGTAAACGGGACGCGTCTCGTCTATCAGATGGAAAAGCAGGCCATGCGGTTTCTGAACATGGTCGCGAACAAGGTGTTCAGCGTCATTTTCACCTGGCTTCTTGAACAGCGGATTAAAGACACGCTGTGCGGCACCAAGGTCTTGTTCAAGCGCGACTATGAGGCTATCAAGGCGAACCGCGCCTACTTCGGCGACTTCGACCCCTTCGGCGACTTCGATCTGCTGTTCGGCGGGGCCAAGCTGAACCTGCGGATCTGCGAAGTGCCTATTCGCTACCGGGCGCGGACCTACGGCGACATCAAGATCGAACGCTGGTCCCACGGGGTGCTGCTGCTGCGCATGTGCTTGATTGCGTTGCGAAAACTGAAACTGACTTAACCCTCAGTCTGTTTATTGCAGACGGAAGCAGGGGTGAGGCCGAACGGCCGGGCGCCGCCCTGTCGCGGCAGAGGAGAGCGTCGCATGTCCCCAGCCGACGTCGCGAACGGCGATGCTGTCGGAGGAATCGCGACCCTTTGCGCCGGGTCGGAACCGCCTGTAAGGGGAGCGGGGCGCCCGCGACCCTGCGGCTACGGAATAGGGTCGCTGCTGTGTGTTGCTCTCATGATCAGCGTCTTGACGCTGAGATTTCTCTCGCTTTCGCTCTGCTACCCGTACTACTCGATGTGGGACATGGATATCCAGGCCGTGGAAGGGACTATGGCGATTCAAGGCGAAACCATCCCTGTCTCCAATCTAGGTCATCCTTCGTTCGGGACGTACCTGCTCCACACGTTTAGTCACAAGATCGCCTACTCACTAGGCATCGTTTCCATCTTGGCCAAAGAGCAGTTGGCCACGTGTTTGAGCCCTACGACGTGCGTTGTCGAATTGACGTCGTACCTCCGGCTGCACTCCCCGTTCGTCGCGATGGGAATCGTCCTGTGCCTGTGGGCCGCCGTTCTCGTCTTGTTCCGACCTTCGGGGATGTGGGGCGCGTTGCTGCTGCTTGCGCTTGGCACGCACGAGTCCCTCGCATTGCATGCTACCATGATACGCTCCGAGTTGTACGCTGTCTTCTACTGGAGCGGCGCTGTGGTGCTGCTGGCCCTGGCCGCAAAGACCGGCCGGTCAGGGCTGCGGACCCTCTGCTTGCTGTCAGCGGGAGCCCTATTGGGGCTATGTTTCTTTACGAAGATCCAAGCCTTGTTCTACGTTGCCGCCGCACCGCTGCTATTTCTGCTCATGTTGGCCGTCGATCGCCAGCGATGGCGCGACCTTGGGACCCCGGTGGCCAGGGCACACGCCGTCGTTGTCTGCCTCCTTACCCTCCTGAGTGGGTTGGCGTTCGTCGGCCTCTTGCATGCCGCACGCAACACCACTATCCCGGACAACTTCATGACGTTTGCCCGCCAAGGTTACGCGACGCAGGGGTACGCCCTACTCCTGATCGCGGCCGTGGCGGGCCTTTTCGGGTGCCAGTGCGTGATGGCGGCCATGGGAACGGTGCCCGCGCGTGCGTTCCGGTTGTCGTCGTTTGCGACGCTCCTTTTTGCGGGTTTCCTTGCTTCCTTGTTGTGCCATTTTCTCCTCTACGCGGATCCGACCGTAGGTTTCACGTATCTGCTTTACGACTTCAAGATCGCGTTCACGCGGAACAATGATTTCCAGAAAGGTCCGTTGAAGGGCACGTTTTCTTACTATACCGCAGCATTGGGCTACTTCGTGCAGCGTTCCCCGCTTTCATTTGCGCTGTATGCATTTTCCCTGCTGTTGCTTCTTCTCGGACGCATTTTCAGGCTGGTTTCGGTTCCCAAACGCTTGCCGGTTCTGGCCCTGCTCCTCAGCGCACTGTGTATGGCCAACGTCCTTTTCGGTGTTCGGGCAAGGAACCCTCGGGACCTTCTCATGGTCGAGGCGCTGCTTGGTTTTGTCAGCCTCGCTTATCTTACCCTTGTCGCCCGGTATGCGACCCGCCAACCTATACTGCTTAGGGTGTTAGCCCTGACGCTGGTCCTCGTGCTTGTGGTCATAAACGTTGCGCACTCGACGACTATGGTGGACCGTCTTGACTCGAACTTCAACAGATATCTTTGGCGCGAGGCCAAATGGTATCCGGATCAGAGAGGGAAGAGTTTTTTCTCGAAATTTATCCTTTTGCCAAAGGACAAAGCACTTGCTAAAGAGCCCTATCTCCAAGATCGCACGGTTCTGGCGCCAGTGGCCCGCCGCCACCACGAGATTCGGCGTACGGTGGATTTTGTCTTCAAGAACCAACGGATCGACCTCAAAAACGTTGGGGTGCTTGTCGAGCGCTTTCCTGTCTGGACTGCCGACCTGTCCTGGCGGTTCGCTTCGTTCCCGGCGCAACTTCAAGGCGCTCTCGTTATAGACGCGTGTTCCCTTCCCCTTGAAAGAGATCTTGACATAAGTTCGCTCAAGTCAAAATACGTGTCGTGGGATGTATTCGGGTTTCATGGAGCCCCGGGAAAGGAGAGCACGTTAACCGTTCTTGGACGGCCCGACCTCCACGTTCTCATGTTCGTGACACCGGAGGACCACCAAGCAGTCAAAACGTCTGGCCTTATAACCCCGGCCTTCCTGGGTGAAGATACGCACATCGTCGTCGCGAATGGACAGCAGACGCAGGAGTTTCTTCCCTGGGAGGTGGACACGGGGGCGGATATTAACGCGGCGAGGCTGACGCAGCCCGGTTTCTTCGTCATTTCGCCAAACCTATCCGCACCCCTAGCGGCGCCCAAGAAACAGCGCGGGAAAGCCGCGCTCGACGCGAATCATCTCGGGCAGTAGCGCCACGAGTTCCTTGTCGGCGCCCGCGCGATGGGGGCTGATCCATTCCCAGACAAGGGTGTTGTCTGGCGTGACCTCGAATGCCCGGCCCGTGTTCGATTCACTGATGAGGGTGTTGCCGTTCGGCAGGCGCTGACACGAACCCAGCGTGTCTGAGAAGAAACCGTTGTCTTCCTTGCCTCGGTACGCCCAGTGTATTTCCTGCGTGAACGGATCGAACTCGATGACGTCGGACCAGGCGCCCCCGCTTGTATTGTCGAATATGAGCATCCGACCATTGTTGAGGACGGTCGGCTGGTGTTGATTACCCCACAGCAGGGCCGGCAAACACCAAACGACTTCCTCTTTGTCGAGATCGACAACCGCGATCATCTGCAACCGCAGGATCGAGATTAGAACGTTCCCGGCCTTGAATTGCGGTGCGCGTGCGCCGAGCCTGCCGTCGAGTACTTCAATCGTGTTCGTATGAAAGATATCGCGCGTTTTCAGTGCATTCAGTCGCCGTGCGTAATGCGAATATGCTGACCGTTTCAGGGCACCATATATGGACACCCGGCGCAGTTCGGTGCCGTCCCCGTCCAAGATCACGATGTAGTCATCCAACACCCGTCTGCCGTCCTGCACCCCCGGGATCTGTCTGGCTTTGCGGATCAGCGTGTAAATGGTTCCCTCGTCCGTGACAAACAGGTCGTGGTGACAGGCCTTCGAGTAGGTCCACAGCAGGTTCGAGTTCTTATCGAGTTTGATCAAGCCGAATCCTGCGAAGATTGCCAGCAGGTCGCCGTTGTCGTAAAGATGGACCCGGCGCCAGTATTGTGCGTTGGGCTGTTCGAAATGGGCAACCCGTTCCGGCCAGACCGCCGCGAACTCATACCGCCACGTGTGCAACACCTTGCCCCCCATGTCCATTAGAACGGCTTCCGGGGCGTGGCCGGACGTGTAGAGATTCAGGCCGTTGTAAGCTCGATCCGCGTCATAAACGGTTACGCCGTATGCTTCTCCCGCCGCCGCATAGGCGTCCAAGTAACCGATGGCCTCGAGGTGTTCAACCAGTTCATCTTCATCGTCGGCCAGTAGTTCGGAGGCTTGACGGGCCCTGACCGGTTGCCATTGTCCCAGCGGCACGTCATCCGTCTCGGCCTCGTCCGGGCGAATTGTGGTGGTGGCGCACCCAGCCATGACGGTGGCGAGCAGCTCGAGCAGGACCCATGTCAGTAAGCATTTCCCGACGCCAGCTTTTGCCGACTGTGAACACCCGGGCTCATTCGCAACCATTGTCACTAAACATCTCCCTGCCGCCGTGGCATTGTTTGCACCGAGTATAGCGTTCGTCCCGAAAAGAGGTCAACACCGCGACGACCTTGCAGGGCTTGCGTATCCGCCTTTTCTGGGACGCTTACGCACGGATCTGAGGTCGTCCTGATTTGTGCTGGGGAAGGCCGTGTTGATAGAATCCAAAGCCGGCGTGTGTGGGACGCGGTCTTGCCGCACGCGTTCACGCTCAAGGTTTCGGGATACGGGCGGCGGGGAGTCTTATGTTTACGAGAGACCACATGGGGCCTGCTGCGTTGACGGCGGTCTTTGCGCTGTCCTTCCTCGCAGCGGCGACGGTGACGCGACTTTCGATGGCGGCGGCGCACCGGTACGCCCTGCACGCGATTCCTAATCAGCGGTCGTCGCACACGGACCCGACCCCGCAGCTCGGCGGCCTCGGCGCATCGTTCGCGCCGCTGCTGTTTCTTTTCTACCTTGCTGCGTTCCCGCCGAGGAGCGGAGCGGCCGGTCCGCCTGTGTCGTATCACGCGGCGCTCGCGCTAGGCGCCCTTGTCTTTTTTGCCGTGGGCCTGTGGGATGATGTCCGGGCGCTTTCGCCCAAGACAAAACTCCTGGGCCAGTTCGCAGGCGCGGCGGTGTCGTTCCATGCCCTGAGCCTTATCCATACGGCGGCGACGAGTCTTCGCGACCCAGCGGCGCTGGTCAAACAGGGGGGCATCGTTGCGTTGTGGGTATGCTGGATCGTCGGGTTTGTGAATGCATACAATTTCATGGACGGCATGAACGGCAAGGCGGGCGTGTTCGCGGTGAACGTCCTCGTTTTCACCTTGCTTATCCTGGGTCTCGTGGCGCACGCCCCCGGAAATGCGGACAACCCGGCGGACGGGTCGGCGTCCATAGGGCTGCTCGAGACGAGGAGCTATCTGGGCTCCCAAGTCTACGTACCGCTCGCCGTAATCGCTATTGCTTCCGTGTGCGGGTTTCTGGTGTTCAATTGCCGGCCCAGGGCGTTGGTGTTCCTGGGCGATTGCGGGAGCCATTTTCTCGGTTTTTTGATCGCTGCGCTTGCGTTCCTGGCTTCGGAAAGCCTGTGGGGACGCGGCAGGTCGCTGCTCGCGTTCGTCATCTTGCTGATGCCGTTTCTCTATGACGTGACGTATACGATGACGAAGCGGGCCTTGGCCCGCAAGAAGATCTGGATGGCGCACCGAGAACACCTTTACCAGCGGTTGTTGATCTGTGGCATGAGCCACATGCGCGTTCTGGGGATCTGCGCGGCGACGTACGTGGCTTGCGGGGTCCTGTCTGTCGTGTGTGCCCTTTCGGAAGCGATTGTGGGCCGGCTGGTCTGCGTCGCGCTGTCTTTGGCGGTCATGGGCGCCTATACGCTCTTCGTTTTTCGCAAGGAGGCGGGGCAGAGCCCCGCGCTTTGAGCGCAGCAAGCTGCAGACAAGGGGCGCACGGCGGGAGGACTGCCCCTTAGGTTGGGATACTGACAAAATGCACGAGATGACGGGGACAGAAACGCTGCACACGCATCGCAACCTGCGTTTGATGGTTGTGGCGGACGCGTGTCTTTTCGTGGGTGCGTATCTTGCGGCCTACCTGATTCGATTCGACGCCGTCATTCCGGCGAAGCACGTCGCCGTGTTGAAGGCGACCCTTGTGCCGATGCTTTTGTGCAAGATGGTCGTGGCGCACTACTTCGGCCTCTACCGGGGCATGTGGCGCTACACCAGCTTGGTGGACTTGATGAATGTCTTTAAGGCCGCCTTCGTCAGCAGTCTGCTTATCTACTCGACCGTCTTGTTTCTGCGCAGCCTTGCCGGCTTTTCGCGGGGCGTGTTTCTGCTGGACGGACTGCTGACCTTTCTCTTCGTGGGCGGCTTGCGCGTGGGGATCCGGCTCTACTTTACGCATACGGTTAAACGTTTCTTTGCGCGCGATTTCTACGCGGTGCAACGCAGCGACGGCCCAAAGAACAACCTGCTGATCATCGGGGCCGGCGACGCAGGTGAAGTTCTTTTGCGGGAGTTCAGGCAGAGTCCTGCTCTCTCGTACAACGTGGTGGGACTGTTGGACGACGACGCAACGAAAATCGGCAGATACATCCATGGAACGCCTGTGCTGGGCACGATTGACGCGCTGCGCGAGATTGTGCAACTCAAGGCCGTGACGGAAGTGTTGGTCGCGAAACCGACCGCTACCGCGCGCGAAATGCGGCGGATCGTCGAGGTGTGTGAAGCGATCGACGTCGAGTGCCGCATCATTCCTTCGGCCGGCGAGTTCATCGACGGCAACGTGAGCATCACATCGGTTCGAGACGTCGCGTTCGAGGATCTTTTGGGAAGAGAGCCGGTCAAACTCGAGACGGCGCGCATCGGCGGGTATCTAAGAGGTAAGCGGGTGTTGGTGACGGGTGCGGGCGGGTCAATCGGGTCGGAACTCTGCCGCCAAGTCGCCCGATTCGAGCCCGGCGCCTTGCTGTTGGCGGATCGAAGTGAAAGCGCGCTCTATGACATCGAAATGGAACTCAAGCATCATCCCACGTTCCAAGTCAATCACAAACCCATCTTAGTGGGCGTCCAGAACCTTCGGGCGCTTCGAGAAGTCTTCGCCGAGTTTCGCCCCGAGGTCGTCTTTCATGCCGCCGCGTATAAGCACGTCCCCATGCTCGAGCTTCACCCGTGGGAGGCCGTTTTCAACAACATTGTAGGGACCAAGAACGTATTGGCGCTGTCCAACGAATTCGAGGAGGTCGGACGCTTTGTGCTCGTCTCCACGGACAAGGCCGTTCGACCGACGAGCGTGATGGGGACCTCGAAGCGGGTGGCAGAACTCCTGACGCAGTGTTACGACGCGATCAACCATCACACCGTCCATCAGGCAGTGCGGTTCGGCAATGTGGCCGGTAGCGCCGGCAGCGTCATCCCGCTATTCAAAAAACAAATCGAGAAGCGCGGGGCCGTCACAGTCACGCATCCCGAGGTGACGCGTTTTTTCATGACCATTACGGAAGCCTCGCAACTCATCCTGCAGGCCGGCGCCATGGGCAGCGGGGGCGAGATCTTCATCCTCGAGATGGGTGCCCCGATCAAGATTGTCGACTTGGCCCGCGATCTCATTCGTTTGTCGGGGTTCGAGCCTGATGTAGACGTACCGATCGAGTTTATCGGCTTGCGGCCCGGTGAAAAACTCTATGAAGAACTCATTACCGACGGCGAAGGGATTGTCCCGACCGAACACCAGAAAATTATGGTATTGAAACCCGAGCAGGCTCCGCTCGAGGCCGTGCGAGAGACGTTTGATAAGCTGAGCGGCGATATCGAAGAGCTGGTCGGACTGGCCCATGCCCACAACGGCGACGGCATCCGGCAGAAGTTGCATCAGATAGTCCCGGAATACGCCCCGAGCGCGGATGATCAGTCGGCCACAGCGCCGGGCAACTTGGGGGCGCTGCGGCGATGATGGCGATCGATTACGTCACGCGATACGTTGCTCTCGTCGGCATTGCCTTCTCCGCATTTCTCCTCATTGACGCCTGGACACGCCGTTGGCATGTCGATATTGCGCCGGCAGCCGCCGCGGCGGGGCGCGCCCGCGGCGAAAAACGTTTCCCACGACCCTGCGGGCTCGCGCTTTTCCCAAGTCTTATCCTGGCTTTTCTGGCGGCGCTCTATTTCTGGCCCATTCTATGGCAAGAGGGGTACGCCGGACTCATTATCGCGGCAAGCGTAGTCACTGTGGTCGGGATATACGGCGACCTATATGGGCTGCATGCGGTCACCGCGTTGTCTTGCTCTGCGCTTTCGGGCCTAATTCTGCTGCATTTTGGCTACCGACTCGATGGCCTTCAGCTCCTGTTCATTGAGGGCGTCATGGAATTCGGCCGGGCCGCCCCGATCATCACCGTTGCTGGTACGGTTCTCGTGATGGGCGCCGTGCATTGGCTCGAGGCCCTTAGAACGGGCGCAGTGACCTCCGGGATGCTTATTTGCGCCTTGCTGCTGTTTCTCAAGCTTACGCAGAACGCGGCAAACGCGGCCGCGCCCCTCCTGATCGCTCTGGGCTCTCTGGCCGCCTTGACTCTATGCAACATAAAATCGGCGAAGACGACGCTGGGCCATGGCGGCGCCATGCTGGTAGGCCTGTTGATGGCTTCAGAACTGCTGGACGGACCAAGGCACGTCGCAACCGTTACGACCGCGGCCTTGCCGGTGGTGATTCTCGGACTTCCGATTCTGGACGGCGTCAGGGCGTTTCGCGTCCGATGCGGCGAATCCCACCGTGCCGTGTCCAAACAGCGCCGGCGGCATGACTTCGTCCGGTGTTGCCTAGCCTATCCAGAATCGGAAGTCTTTTGGCTCTGTGCGAAGGCGCTTACGCATACCGTTTTTAGGGGGCGTACGGAAACGCCGGCGGAAACGGCCGAGCCCCGATTGGCCGAAGAAGGCGATAGGCGTGTCCCGGACAGCGCACGGCAGACGCCGCGCGAACTGCAGAAAGCCGTGGGAGGGAAGAGGCGCGTCATTGCACTGACAAAGGCGATCCTGACGGTCCTTGTAACCGTCCTGGTCTTTGGCGCAGCGTCGAAAGGGCCGCACACGTTGGTCCGCGACAGCATCGACTATGAAAGTTCCGTGGCGGCGTACCTGGCTTCGGGCGACGCGGCACGCGCCTTGCGCGTGGCCCGGATCGCTAAGGAGCGGTATCCCGGTGAGCCGACGGCTCGGTATCTCTACGCGAAGAGTTTGATGGCCAACGAAGAGAGCGCCGCCGCCCTCGACGAATACGCCGCCGTCTTTCGCATCGAAGAGATACCCAATCCGGACTACGATCCACTCAGGCCGGCGCACGCGCCGAAGGGCATCGACACGTTCCGGCCGTTTTTCCATCCCATGGCCCGGCTCGAAGTGGGCGACTACTGGCTTCAACAAGGCGACCTCGGCCGCGCAATCGAAAACTTCGAACTTGCTCAAGCATTCGGACAAACGCCCAACGCCGAATGGCGGCCCACCCTCTACGCGGCCTACTCGGCGCTCGGCGCGTGGGGCGCTGCGTTCGAATACGCCGACCCGCCGCCCGATTTGGCCGCGCTGCCTGCGGGCGCCCTGCGCACGCTCGTGCGCATTTGCGCCTATCGCGAAGACTGGCTTCAGTGCAAAGACGCCGCGCTTGTCTGGCGGAGCCGGACGGACGCCGACGCCGCTGACGCGGATTTTTGGTTAGGCCGGGCCCGCCTCGCACTCAGCGAGTTTGTGCAGGCCTCAACGGCTCTCGAGTCGGCCAAGAATGCCGGACACCCTGACGCGCCTTTTTTTCTTGGCCTGGCCGAAGAAGCACGGGGCGCGGACGACGAGGCGGCGGCGC
>Ga0180437_10008346_pt1 | contig 13187 bp, 7 predicted proteins | sample SS_ome_4_FD_132410 | JGI IMG/M metagenome (GOLD analysis project Ga0180437, IMG submission 132410) | Hypersaline lake sediment archaeal communities from the Salton Sea, California, USA - SS_3_D_1 metaG | ecosystem: Environmental > Aquatic > Non-marine Saline and Alkaline > Hypersaline > Sediment...
TGCGATCATACAGAAGAGAAGTCCTATAGTTGGAAAGACATAGTAGAAGTTGGTTAGCAGGGCTCCGGCAATTCCCACTGTGGCCCCTCCTAGGCCCCATGCAAGACCTCTCATCTTTTCCGTGTCGATACCCATGTAGCCTGCAGCCTCTACGTCTAATGCTGTTGCCTTTAATGCCTTTCCAAGGCGTGTGTAGTCCATCATCCAGTAGATAATTCCAAATGCAATCAAACTGAGTACAGCAGTCCCTAATCGAGGATAACTGAGCATCACAGGCCCCCACGTAATACTTTTACCAATGAGCAGTCCGTGTTCAAGGGTCTTGTAATCAGGGCCGAAAATACTCATAGCCAGATATCTCAAGAAAATCATCAATCCAAAGGTACCCAATAGTTGCGCGAGCATAGGACCTTTTAGAAGATATCTGACGAGCAGATAATAGGAGGCGATGCCTAATACAAAGCCAACCATCGCGGCTATTGGTAGGGTTAAGAGTGGTTCTATAGAGAGGACTGTTGCTGTAAGAAACGCGGTATACATTCCGACCATAAGGAACTCCCCATGAGCAAAATTTACTATATTCATCACTCCGAATATAATAGCAAGCCCTAAGGCAACGAGAGCAAAAAGCATCCCCATAAGCAATGCAGACATGATTGTTTGTAATAGCATTTCCATACAATGTTCCTCTGAGTACGGTTATTCAGAGATTGAAAAGAAGTTTAGCCATCCCTATGAATGGCTAAACTTCTTTGTACCGTTACAATGTACTATTTCAACCCAGGCCATGGATAAATGAACTTGGCTGTCGCTACATCGAGCGGATAGATAATCTCGGGCAGTTGAGCTTGGTACTGGACAATCAAACCACTGGACCAGGTATTCTGGTTTGTCTCTCCACCCACATTCTCGAATTTGATCCCTTTCCATGGCACAATTAAGTCTTTGCCTGGTATTTCGATTGTTTCGGCTGCTTTTCGAATGGCTTCCGGATCTGTAGATCCTGCTTTATTGAGGACATACGCCCATGCCTGCATACCGGTGAATGCCCTGGCAGAAGTCCCCATGAAATCTACTCCAGCCCTCTTTTTAAATTCCACGTTTATATTCTTTGCTACAGGCTTTACGGCAAAAAGCTTCTTGGAGAACACAGTACGGTTAAGAATTCCTTCAGTGGCTGAACCAAAGGTCTCCATATATTTTGGTTGGTAGAAGCCAACGTCTTGTGACCAGAAAAGATTCGCTTTTGCCTTAAATTCCTTCATTATCTTGGTTAAAAGGATGGCATCTGAGATATAGGAAGCAAACATTAGGGTCTCTGGTTTCGGTGCCAAAAGCCTTCGAACCTCGGCAGTTAAATCGGGCGATTCATGGGGATATGTTACGTCTGATACTATTTTATAGCCATACTTTTTAGCAAATTCCTTGATCACATCTCTGGTTCCTGCTCCCCACTCTGTGTTCTCAGTACAGGCACCAATTTCATCGATCTCACTTTTGGGGACAGCCTTAACACCAGGTACCTTTCCTTGAGTCAGAAGCTCGAGGAACTCGAAAAAGTCTCTGACGAAAATTCTGTCATGTGGTGTCGCCCTAAAAAACCATTTGTAGCCTCTCTTGGTCAAAACAGGAGAGGTGGATTCCGGGTTTATCATGGGTATCTTGGATCTCTCGCAAACGGTGCTGACTGTCTTGGTTACCGAACTGTGGTAGCATCCACAAATGCCCGCAACCTTTTCGTCTAATATAAACTTTTTCGCTAGATCTGCTCCCCTGTCTGGCTCTCCTCTGTGGTCCCCGAAGATGAGTTTTATTTTTGCTCCGTTGAGGCTTGGAATTCCTTCCCAGTTTCCAATGGGAATTGGCAGGGTAGGCCATTTATTGTTAACATAGTCCACACACAGGGAGACAGCATCCTTGGACATGTTCCCTGCATGTGCAACCGGACCTGAAAGTGGATAGATAACACCTATTTTCACCTCTTTGGGTTGCGCTATAGCCATTCCGAATCCGGTATACAATGCAAAACCGAGGATGAGCAATGCTATAGTCACTTTTACAAGATGGTGACTGGTTATTCTTCTTTTTGTATCCATTTTGGCCTCCTCCTCATTTACAGGTTTGTTTTTACGTTGTTCCTGTTTTTTAAGTGTGATCACCTCCTTTTGGTTTTCATAAAACAATACCTTTGTGTAAGTTTCCCACGATACAGGATCGCAGCCCAATTGGCTAATGACATTCTTTTGGTAAATGTTTTAGCCGGTAATTCCGCTCTTCTTTTTACAGTATATCACCTCCTTTCCTTTGCCCATCTATTAGTGACTCTGCTCGTTATTTAAATCAGTTATGACCGCAACCAATCGTGCTACTAAGTGCTCGTGCAATCGCTTTCCCTTTTCAGCGGTTGCCAGACTCGGCCTTCCAGAGACTCCTCCTGATTTTTTAGCTGTTTGCTCTAAATCTTTGGCAGTGCCGGGCACATAGCATAATGTGTCTTTGGATATTCTCGGGTCAACATGATAGAGCTTTTTTTCAAGCGGAGGTGAATCTTTGGCTTTATCCATCCGGACTAAGTGCGGCATAATATGCAACATATGGGAGGTCTCTATTTCTTCAGCATGCCCAACATGGCCGAAGCCAATTTGATCCACAATCTCTTTGGACATATATGCTGGATCAAAAATAGCAACCGTGACCCTTAGCTCTCGCTGGGCTTTCTCCGCAGAGATTTGAATCCAGGGAATATTTACAATCCTGTGGCCATTGACAATGACAAATCGATCAAAGCCATGGTGGGCCAGAGAACTCAAGATGTCAAACAATAATTCAGCTAAAATATGGGGCCGTATGGAAATTGAGCCTGGTAATGCCAGATGGTGAGGGCTCCAGCCAAACCAAAGTGGAGACGTCACAATAGCGTTTGTTCTCTTGGCCGCATCTTCAGCGAGCCTGATAGCTACCATACTATCAGTTCCTAAAGGGAGGTGGAAACCATGTTGCTCCACGCTTCCTACCGGTACGATGGCAAGGCGTCCCCCATTATCAAGGCATTGCTTAATCTCCTGCCATCTCTTTTCCTGAAGCCATACCTTCAGCTCTGGCTTCCGTTTCAACACCATTTCATTCCCTTTACTGAATTTGGAATAAATCTATCTTTTTGCTAACGCACAAAAAAACTATTTGTTGAGCAATTTCTTTATTGTCTTTATCTTCTCCTCTTCCTCTTTAAAGATGTGGTGAGCTTTATCGATTTCTACCTTTTGGAAATGGATTTGATCGCCCGGTTTTGCCTGCCCCACTTTCCCTATATCAGACGAGATAACTGTTGCGATTTTGGTGTATCCTCCTACCGTTTGCTCGACCAAAAGTATAATTGGTTGGCCATCAGGGGGAACCTGGATACCTCCGGGTACACTTGGCTCAGATATGATGCTCTTTTCAACCCCCTTTTTATGTATAATAGCATCTCCTTCAAGTCGATATCCCATCCGGTCGGCTTTGGTGCTTACCTTGAATGTTGATGTAAAGAATGTATCCATCCCATCTGAGAAATAATCATCTTGGGGGCCTAAAATAACACGAATCTTGATATCATTCGAATAGGCAGGAATTAGGTTCGAAGGAATCCGATTTCCAGCCACACCTGTTCCTTCCTCTTTGTTCAGCCTATCCCCTGCCACCAGAGGGCGGCCATTAATTCCCCCAATCTTTCCTGCTACATATGTGGACCGGCTTCCCATAACGTGGGGGACATTTATTCCACCTGCCACGGCTATGTAGGCTCGGCATCCGCTTTTTACCCCCTTGAATTGAAGCACATCATCTGGGTGAATAGCAACAGATTCCCACATGGGGAGAGCTACATTATTGATGAGTGGCGTAAGGTTTCCACCGGTAACAGCAATCAATCCCTGGTTTACCACCTTCAGGGTAGGTCCGAAGATTGTTGCTTCCAAGACCGCCTGATCCTGAAAATTACCCACCAGCGCATTTGCAACTCGGTAGGCAAATGAATCCACTACTCCGCATACAGGAACACCGAATTGTTGATAGTTAAATCGACCGCTATCCTGAACGGTTGTATATGCCCCTGGTTGTAGTACTTCAAAGATTTCCATTGTATTAATCCCTCTAACTGCTCGCCAGCTCCAGGAACTCCTTCTTGGAAATTTGCTTGAACTTCAGGCAGTTTCCAGCCCTTAGAAGGATAGGAGGAGCGCCGGTCGGGTCGTAGAGTTTTATCGGTGTTTTTCCTATGAGTTGCCATCCTCCTGGGCTATCAATGGGATATATGCCTGTCTGATTGTTGGCAATTCCAACGGAACCAGCTGGTACCAGTTGCCGCGGGTTTTCAAGCCTAGGTGTAAATAGTTTCTCTGATAATCCGCCTAAGAAAGGGAACCCGGGTGTAAACCCGAGCATATAAATAAGATATGTTCCTGACGTGTGGATCTGGATAACCTCCTCCGGGGTTAATTTATTGTGTTGCGCCACAAATGCAAGGTCTGGTCCAAAATTACCTCCATAACACACCGGGATCTCAATTGTCTCAGGTGGAGGGATCTCCCATGTGTTGAAACTTTTTTCACGATCCACAATTTCTTGCTTTAATCTTTCAGGATTACTTAAAGATGGATTATAAAAGATGAGAATAGAACGGTAGGTTGGGATTATCTCGCTAACTCCATCTATCGGCGTCTTTTCCAATGATAAAAAGATTTGCCGTACCTTTTGATTGATCTTTGGGTCAATAGAGGCCCCAAATTCCACCAAGAAGCCTCTGTCCCCTGCCAGGAGAAATCGAGGTTTATCGTACATGATTTTCCTTCAGGATTATGGAATTAAACAAATTTAGATAAGGACGTTACCTCCACACCTGCTTCGGTTAAGGTCTGTTTGATTTTTTTAACCAGGTTGACAGCACCGGGCGTATCTCCATGCACGCAGAGGGTTTCTGGCTGAAAAGGGATTTCTGTGCCTTCGATGGCCACCACTTTGCCCTCTTTGGCCATCATCAATGCCCTTTGGGCTACCACGTCGGGATCTTTAATGACAGCACCGGGTTGTCTTCGAGAGACTAACGTACCGTCTGATGTGTATGCTCGATCAGGGAATGCCTCATAGGCTACTTTCAAGCCAATCTTTTCGCCGATTTTGGTCATCTTTTCGCCTTTGGACCCAGCCAATGCGACAAAGATGAGATTCTTATCAACGCTGGCAATGGCCTCTACAATCGCTTCGGATATCTTTTCATCTTCTACAGCCATCAAATAGAGAGCTCCATGGGGCTTAACATGCTCGACCCTCATCCCCTGAGCCTTGGCAAAAGCCTGCAGGGCACCTATTTGATACATCACATAACCCTTTATCTCAGCCAATGTAGCATCGATATTTCGCCTGCCAAATCCCATCAAATCGGGGAAACCTGGATGGGCACCCACCGATACCCCATGATTTTTTGCCAAGGAAATCGTCTTTTGCATTACGAGGGGGTCACCAGCATGGTACCCACACGCTATGTTAGCCGATGTTATATATTGAATAACCTCTTCATCGAGGCCCAATGTATAGGCGCCAAAACTCTCTCCCATATCACAATTAATATCTATTTTCATTGCTCTCTGTTCCTTTCTAATTTATTTAAAAAATCTTTTTATAAAAAGACAAGAATGTCAAGGAATTTATGGCTAATTGTAGGGATAGATATGCGATCTACGATATGAACGCTATTATTTCTGCTCACTGGACGAGTAGGACTTAATAACTTTTATTGAATGAGGAAAATTAAAAAACTAACAAGAATAAATAACCCTTGTGTTTTTAATAGTTATTTAAAAAGATGCAATAAAAAGCCTGCCCTTTTCTTCTTTAGCATTTACACACAAGCGAGTTCACCGGATGTTGCTATCACCAGAAAAGGGCACGTGTAACATCAACCCTCTTTGAATACCCTGCAGAGGATGCCTCGAAGGTTAGGAGTTCCCAATTCCCTGCCATAGGGCGGGCTGTCGTCGGTAAGGATATTGATGTTTGACTCTTTCCAGCCGTATTGTTGATCTGCTCCCTTTTCCGGAAACCACCACGCATAATCTACGCCCACTATCCTGGGATCTATATCATTCGACAACGTTGCTTTCTGCCGTATCCTGCCTCTTTTCGTGGCGATCCATACCCAGTCGCCCTCATTAACCCCTAATTCGACCGCGGTGTCCGGGTGCATGTAAACGAGGGGTTCGGGGTGCTGGGCCCGCAGTGTCTTCACCTGCCTTTGGCCGGAGTGGCGGTAGTATTCGGATTTCCACGAGGTGAGGACCAGCGGGTATTTCCTTGCCAGTTCCGGGTCGCCCAGCGGGCTCTCCCCGAGTTCATAGAAGACCGGAATAGGATCAAGATCCCACTCCTTTAGTTGACTGGAGAAGAGCTCGACTTTACCTGAAGGCGTATTGAATCCACTGACTTTGTAGTGGTAGTACTCTATTTTTCCTGCCATTGATCCTTGTTCTCTGAAATCGTCGAAGGATACGCCTGTGGGCTTTAAGATTACATCCAAAAAATCTCTTTCATCCTCACAGAAAAACTCCCCTAAACCCATTTTCTTTGCCAATTCATTTAATATCTTAAAATCTGGCCAGCATTCCTCAATTTCAGCCACTTTCTGTTGCACTTGGGCAATCGGATAGTAGGGCGGATTGACAATGCTGTCGAACTCCAGGAAACTCGCCGAAGGTAACACAATATCTGCCAGAGCAGCAGTCGGCGTCATAAATAGATCAGCGACAATCAAACAATCAAGTGCCATGAGGGCATTGAAGGTCTCTTTTGCATTGGGATATGTCACCAGTACGTTAGCACCTTGGATATAAGCCATTCGAACAGGATACGGTTTTCCCCCTGATATTGCCGTAATGACTGCAGGGGGATGAGCATATTGATAAAAGGGTGCGAAGTGTGCATCTGATCCTAACCTGATCCCTTTTTTCTCCTCAGGGAGCATATCGTCAAGCGATAATTCTGGGGCATACCGATCAGGAATAGGCAGGGGTTTCCGGAAGATCTCACCGCCGGGGACCGATAGGTTTCCTGTCAGGGCCTTTACAATGGATATGGCACGTATTGTCTGAAAGCTGTTTATTGTATGTTCAAAGGCATTTCCCATCTGAATGTACGCTGGGCTCGTGCTTACATATACCCGTGCTATGTCTTCGATCGTGCCTTTTTCCACCCATGTGATCTCCTCAACCCTCTCAGGTGAATAGTCTTCTGTATGCCTTTTGAGCTCATCGAAACCAACAGTCCATTCATTGACAAAGGGTTTGTCGTACAGCCCCTCGTTAATGACCACATGTATCATACCCAATGCCAGGGCCAAGTCACTCCCGGGACGCAATCGGACCCATATATCTGCCTGTCGAGAAAGTTCGGTCTTCCTCGGATCAATGACGATGAGCTTTGCTCCGTTTTTGCTGGCATCCAGCGTCTTTTGATATTCAGCTATTTTTGGCTTGTTTGAGGCCCACACCATGATACAGCGAGGCGGATAATCATAATCTGCACAAGGATTATACCCAAAGGTCATTATTGATCCGAATTTCCGCGGCAGAAAGCAGACGTGCCCCATGGATGACAGATTTGGTGTACCAAAGACATTGGCAAACCGCCTGAGAAAAGTCTCTTGAAGTCCTTTGGCAGCCCCTTGGATAAAGACAACCGACTCTGCTCCCGAATTCTTTTTGGTGGATCTCAACCTCTCAGAGATGAATCCCAGGGCCTCATCCCACGAAATCCTCTGCCACTTTTCTTCTCCTCGATTTCCTTTCCTTTTGAGGGGATATCGAAGCCGTTCAGGGTGATAAAGGTATTCAAGAGAGGCGAGTGCCTTTTCACACAACAGTCCCCTATTGACCGGGCTTTCTGGATCACCTTCTATCTTTACCGCTTTATCGTTGTCCACATGAACAAGAATACCGCAACCGGCATAGCAGAAACCACATGTACTTCTTACGACTTTCATAAATTCTCCTTTACCATGGCTTATCTTCCTGACTTACTGGTATAAAAGATTTTGACATGATTGTCATCTGTATTTCTCAGAGGTAGTGAAGGGTGACTCGCCCATCAGTTCTGGCGGGATATTCTGACCAGAACTAAATTATGCCCCCAAAAAAATTTGGTTTTACATTTAACTATTAGCCAATAGTTGATAGCCATTGGTAAATAGCGATAAGCTATTTTTGGTGGGTGGAACAGGCATTGTGAAGTGTACCAGAATTATCTTCAGCCATATCTTCCCCTGCCTTCCTTCCTAGATAGGGGATTCATCATGAGAAGCAGCACCTCATTATCTCGCCACAAAAAAGAATCAACCAGGAAGGGCTATAAGTTTCATTAGAACCCTAACTGGGTGGAGAAATCACGGACCAGAAAACTCCATTGAGATCTATAGTTCTTAAGAGGTTTGCATTTATAACAGATAAAACAACTTTGGGTAATTCCTATTACAACAGAAGTACTTTATCTTTTTTGTAGATCTGCATAAATTGCTACTTTTCTGCAAACTTACGTAGTGTCTCTATTATTCCTTGTGGTAGCCTCAGAGAAACAGCACTAGAAGCCGTTAATAGAATCTTAGCTGCTTTTTGAATTCCATCTTCTTCTGCCTTACATACTGCTTGAATATCAGGGACGGTGAAGCGAGGCGAAACTAGCGTTGCTGGAAATTCAGTCTTTCTTAACCATTGACGCACAAGGAGTTTAGCAAAGTAATCAGCAATATCTTTGTTCCAAGGGCCTTGAAGCAACTCATTTGCCAATAAAGTATGAGCATAAAATAATTCATTTGGTGATACATCTTTTTCAGTGCCTACCTTAAGAGCTGCTAATAAACGACTTTCTCGGGTTTGTTTATTATCTGCCATTATAGCATAAGCTTCCCGTGTTCCCTTGGTAAGTATCGATTCCGCAAGTTCAATCCATTCCGTTAATGCACTTTTTAAAGTAAGATCTTTAGTCGTATTACGCCATATTCCAAAAATAGCTGTATCCAAATTGTCTTCACCCGCTAAGGCCACGAGGGCGGCGAGAAAAAGACCTGCCTCGCTAATTGGATAAACATGCAAACGACGATTCTCCATATCAACCAGGGAAAGTACTTCCCATACTTCTTTACCTTGCACACGGTGGTATTGTGTGGATTGATATGCCTCATTCAGTGTATCGCATTGGATGGGCAAAGATTCAAACTTCAGAAGGCGGAAACTATGTTGTATATCTAATATTGCTAGAAGCATCCAGACTGTGGGATATTGTGATTGCTTAAGTCGTGGATAAACTTTATTAAAAATCGATGATCCAAGTCCAAGGTGAAATTCGATTTGAGAAAGATGCATCCATGAAAAATCTATAGGATTATCGGGAAGTTCTCTAATATCTTCTTTCTGGTCTGGATTACTACACATACCAGGCCTTGGCTCTGTTAATGTGTCAGCAGATTTTCCCGATAGACTATTCTCAACCCATAATAAAATGTATCCAACAAATTTCTTTAGGGTAAATGAGGCAAGATCCTTACCTAGTCCAGGAAATTGTTCAAGATTACTAAGAACTTCATTGAACACTTCAATTGATTCCTTGTGTTCGCCTGCCATCCACAATGCAAACCCAGCATCAGCTAAAAAAGCTATCTGAAATATTTTGTTTTTAAGTGGCTGTGAACGCTTTGATGCATCTTTAAAGAAATGAGTGGTTTTTTTCCAATCGCCAATATGTGCTGCAGAAATACCCGCCTTTCGAGTGGCATATATCGGGGTCATGTCTGCGTGTTCTGGTGGGGGAAGCCATTCGGGTAATATCTTATCCCAGATTTTTAAAGCATCTTCATAATGTTCTTGGCGAAATAAGATTGTAGCATGCGCTTCCTCCAAAATCACAGAGGGTTTACTGATGGAGGCTCTTACATTATCTAATGTAGCTATTGCTTGTTTAGGATCATCTAAGTATTCATCATAAACAATTGAAAGAGCACGCCCGGCGGCATTCACAAGGGATGGTATATTCCATTTCATTGCGAATTTTTTTGTTTTTTCAAAAACCTCTAGGCATGATTTCCAATCCTTTTCATCGCTATCAGCTACTTTCAACCAAACAGCATCTAATAGAAGAATTGCTTCAACTTCCATTATCTTAAAAGCTGAAAGCATCCGTCTTCGGATAGCATTAGGAGTTTTTTCAAGAGCGTCTAATAACTCATTCAAAAAAGAAATGCTCGAACAGCGCGGTATGATGAAGCAAAAGAAAAAAGGGATTGGATCGAACTTGACTTTTGAAAATGGGTCCGAAGGTGGAAGCCTAATATTCTTCAATGCCTCGGTAATTTGCCCAGGTTCATCTAATGAATTTGCCATTTCAACTAATAAAGACAAAAGTTTTGATGGAGAAATATCAACTTGATAGTAGATTAGTGTTTGTGAAATGAGCAATAACCGTTGCCCAAGATAAATCTCTTCTTGTTCCTCGGATCTCGTCTCCTTATCCCAAGCCTCAGCAATCGTTGCTGCAACTTTAGGGTCAACTTGAATGGAAATTCTGAACTGAAGCCTCCGGAAAGCAAAATTGACAAAAGCATTTTCAGGAAATGGAGCTTTTATAGGCTTCAAGCCGATGTAAGTAATCCACGATAGTTCATGGATAATGGATTTCCAAACATTTTCTGGTGATAATAAAAGGCCGTTGATAACATACAACAGGGACCATTCATCACGGCCTATCCATGCATGCAGCAAAATTTTTCCTGCTTCAAGAGTGGTCAGGTTTCCACATCTTAGAATTGCTTGTGCTATATTACCATGTAGCGATTGCACTTTTTCTTGTGACCAGATTTGATTAGCAACGTTATCAAAAAGTGGTGAGAGACGGAAATACTCGCCATGAAAAGTTTCAATCCAAGGACCTATCAAGCGGTCGAAAACATCTCCAGAATGCTCTAGTGAAGGTTTATTCTCAGCTATAGCAATAGCATGATCGCGCCTAAATAGACCAACTATGATACTCAACCGATAGATAAGTTCACGTTCATCTACTGAAAGTTGGTCGATCAGGAGACCTCTCGCTGCTGATCTCTCACGATCAATATCAAGGGGGGTTTTTAAAAAGTCATCAGGGGTCAAAGCAGGCCAACCATTACCCGATAGGTTCAATAATCTTGCATGAATTAATTGGGGGTGTCCTTTAGTTTGTAATAAAATGACCTTAGCCCAATTTTTAGCAAGGGTTTGGTCTTTACAGCCAAGCCTGAGAGCAAAATCTGTTATCTCTTCTTCAGTAAAAGAAGGTGCTTTGTGAAAACTTTTTGTGTTGAGACCAAGAGTATGAGATAGGCGCTCAGTCAGTGAATTTCGACTTGTAATTATTATCCGACCACCGCGAGCAAAAAGTGTGTATAGCAAACCCCCAAAATAATCCTCATATTGACGAGCAGACGCTGGCGATAGATCAAGATCGTCCAGCACAATGTTGATAGGAATGCTTTCACTTTCGATAAAAATTGCAAGATGGCGCAATATACCAATAAGTTGTATTGGATCATGGATTGAAGCTGTAAGCCAATTCCATTTGCTCCCATCTTTTATTGCAACTAGCTTAGCAATTGTCGTTTTGCCCATTCCAATCGAACCTGTGAGGACAAGGAGACTAGTTTCTCTCAGGCAGGCGAAGAGACTTTTGATAAGCATCTCGCGAGGAGCAATGATTTCATGAAGTGGGGGAATACCACTGTAGATTTGCTGTGCAATCTGCAAAGCAAGATCAGAATCGGACTGAAAAAATGCTGATATAATTGAGTTTTGAGCTGAAGTAGCCTTATTAAGAGCTTGAAGCTCATAAGGAGAGACACTTATAAATGTCTCTTCTTCAAAGATGCGAAGAAATAGGGCGCGATCAAGGAAACGTTGAGATTTTTCGGTCGCTATATTTAAAGCTTCCTTTAAAAGGCGATTAACGACTGTGGCCGATCTTGAAGCTGGCACTCTATATCTATCCCCATGAACAATGAGTTTTCTTTCTATTGCTTGTTCAACATAGCTCGCATCACTGCTACCTGTTTCCCAAGTTATCGGCAGTATGACTTGTTTCAGTATTGTTTCGGAATCTGAATTTGAGAGGAAGTTTTGGAGATCTACCGGCAAGCGCTCATCCTTCAAAAGAAAATCACGGAGTTTTTCCACTGCCCCTAATTCTATTGAACTAAGATTCCAGAGATTAAGTCCGGCAATTCCACTTCCAAATGGCTGCTCCTTCTCAATGCCAATTTGCGAACGGGTGAGAAATTTAAAACGGATTGCTCTATCTTGATGGGCATTACGTAGTTGCCAAAAATGTGCTATCGCATTAATGACAGCCGGAGTACGTAACGTGATATTTGCAGCTGTGTCTTTAACTTGCACAGCAGTCCCTTTTTCATGATCGACAATGTCAAAATCTTCAGCCCCTTCAAGAAAAATAATTTCTTTATCAGAAAGCTCTAACCATGCATGAACGCTGTGCCATACTTGGTAAACATAGCCACGCAATGAATCTGTCGCTTGTCTTTTTGGGTCTGCCTTGAGGGTTAAATCTTTTTTATTCATCATTACATAAGCTTATATGATAGTCTAAAAAATTAAGTTAAATTCAAATAATACTAACTCAATTTTTGATTTTGTTCAATTCATGAAAGATTATATTAATAGAAATACATATAACTTGGCAATATTGCAAGATAGTGTGTTTTCGAAATCTTTGTAGGCATGCATACTCCAACATCTCAACTAGCCAATGTATTAGCTTATTAATTGAGGCTGGAAATAGGGTTGGAAATTGGAATATCATAATAAAAAAGGGATTTCAAAAATCTTGGAATCCCTTTTTTATTATGGCGTGGATACTCTTCTTTATCAGGACCAATTGAGTCAAAGTGCTTTAATGGGCGCTCATTATTACCATACAAAGCAATTTTCCTATCTTTTCCCCATAAAAGTGGCCTCTTATCATTTTAAGGATGTGATTCCAATCCTTATTCTTGCAACCCAACAATTTTCTTGCTATCTCTAAAACTCGAGAGAGGATATCTGCCAATATCTCAGGAGATAATCATGAACCCATTAAAAGCTTTTCTGGAGCCGAATTCTATCGTTATCGTGGGGGCCTCCCAAAAA
>Ga0180437_10008348_pt1 | contig 13186 bp, 8 predicted proteins | sample SS_ome_4_FD_132410 | JGI IMG/M metagenome (GOLD analysis project Ga0180437, IMG submission 132410) | Hypersaline lake sediment archaeal communities from the Salton Sea, California, USA - SS_3_D_1 metaG | ecosystem: Environmental > Aquatic > Non-marine Saline and Alkaline > Hypersaline > Sediment...
AGTATGGCTGTGGCTGTGATCGATAATCAAATTTACAGCATCGCTGGAAAATCAGAGGGCGTTATTTCAAATCTCGGTGTTAAATATGTTCCCCAGGAAAATAAATGGGAGCGTATACCGCCCAAACCTACCGCAGTTACTGATATTGGCGCCGCAGTTATCGGAAATTTGATTTATGTTCCGGGCGGGCTAATGCAAACTGGGGAGGTTTTTACTGGTTTGGAGATTTACGATCCACGATCGGGGGTGTGGACCGCAGGCACACCTGTTCCAGTACCAGTCAGCTCATATGCAATCGCTGCATATGAAGGCAAACTTTATTTATTCGGGGGGTGGGATGGTGAAGATTATCTAGACCAGGTATTAGAATACGATCCAGAAGAAGATAGATGGGAGGAAAAAACACCATTACCATCAGGCAGGAGAAATGCGAGCGCAGTTTCAAGCGGTGGGAGTATATATGTGATTGGGGGATATGGAGGCGAGGAAGCCTTAGCAGATGTTGATATTTATACGCCAAGTTTAGATAAGGGAAGCGAAGATCCCTGGCGATCAGCCGCAAGCCTGCCAGAAGGCCGCTACGGCTTGGGATCGGTTGAAATATCGGATGTGATTTATGTTATCGGTGGCGAGAGTAGAGGCGGGCAAGAGTTATCTCCGCTAAGTTTTTCAACGCAAGATCAAACATGGCAAAAGCTCATCGATCAAAATCCAAGAAAATGGACATATTTAGGACTGGCATCGTTGGGCCCCAAAATCTACGCCATCGGTGGGGAAGTTAACAATCTCCCATCTAAACAAACATCGGCATATCAATTGCTTTATATCACAGTGTTACCTATCGTTCCATGATATTGCAATTTGATTCAAAGCATAACTATGAAATGAAGATTGAAAAATCATGTAATGTGAATTCTGCAAGGTGATCTAATAATGTTACGAGACTATACAGGTTATTTGAGAGAATTATTTACCTATTCGACATATCCTTTTAGACCCAAGAATGCCCCAAAAACCAAGTTCATTATTTTTTCTATTGGCAGAACTGGCGGCAACCTATTAGCCAGTTTGCTGAACTCCCACCGTGAAATTAACTGCCGGGACGAACTTCTCCTTAAACCTGTTTTTTCACCAGAAGAATATCTAAAAATAAATGCATCTCTTTCGGTTGAGGATGTATATGGTTTCAAATTAAATACTTTCCATTTTAGAGTTCAAAAGATCAATGATCCGGTTGCATTCGTAATGAATCTGGTTGATCAAAGGTATCAAATCATCCATTTGCAAAGACGCAATTTCCTGCGGATGGCGATATCACATTTATACGCCATCCACCGAAAAAAATTTCACCATAAATCGAACCAGGGTCAACAGAGTCTGATAAAAATGAGCGTGGGGATAGACGAATTACAGGATGAACTCGACCTTTTAGAAGGTTACCGAATTATCGAAGATAGCATTATAGAAAATGTCAGCAGCTTGAGTCTTTATTATGAAGAAGATTTGTTGAACGAGAACTGCCATCAAAAAACCGTCGACCGCATAACAAATTTTTTAGAGATTCCTCCAGACAAGGTCAAGACGGATTACATAAAAACAACCCCTTCAGATTTATCATCATTTATTGAAAATTATGATGAGATAAAAGAATATCTGTCATACACAAAATACTCAAAGTATGTAGTGGAATGATAAAAGGTATCGAATTTCCTAATCTTACCGGCGGGAATTTTCCTTAGTAACCCATTTGGGTTAGTACTCAAACCCCGGATTTTTCCAAGATTACCCATTCGAATTATTGATCAACTGCATAAATTCTATTATCCTTTATGCGTATTCAACGGTTAAACACAAAAAAACGAATATGGAGGAAAAATGTCAAAAAGAATCTTCACGGTAATTTCATTAATACTCACTTTAGGAATGCTGTTTGTTTTAGTAATTCCCGCTTCAGCGCAGCTTGGCGATAAGGATGAATCATCATTCTATATCCAAAATGTGTCGGGAAATGACGGCGTATCGGTCACAGTTAAATTTGTTGCCGAAGATGGAAGTGAAACAACACCCACTGATTTAGGTGGTGGAACAACCAATCCTTTCACTTTGGCTAAAGATGAAATGAAGCTTATTAATGTTCCGGATGTAGTGGGACTTGCAACTGGAAGGTATGCTGTTGTTATTTCATCTACAGATAAAGTAGTGGCAGTCGCCCGGGTTGAGTCCACAGGAACGAAACAATTTGTGGGCAGCTATACTGGGTTCTCGTCGGGCTCAAATTCCACCATTATTCCCACGGTTACATACAACTGGGGCGATGAAGGCTGGATGGGTATGCTTTCAGTAATGAACCTTGGCAGCGGGGACGCAAATGTTACGATTAAGCTGGCGTGTACAAATGAAGCAGAGGCAGGGACTGTGGGCACCTTAACGAAGAACGGATTAAAACCGATGGCTTCGTGGACGGTTGCTTTAAAGAACACCAAGCCGGACGGATTTTCTACTTCAACGAGGTGCATCGCATCAGCGGAAGTTACTGCAAATCAACCGGTTGTAGCAGTTAACAACCAGAATGTGCCAGCCAAGGGCTATACCAACACCTTTGAGGGATACCCGGACGGCGTAACCAAGGTTTATGCTCCCCAGCTTCAAAAGAATTACTATGGATGGAACTCAGCCATAAATGTTGTAAAAACGGAAGGTGGGAGCACAACCGTTACAATTGCATATGACGATGGTACTGCAAATGACACATGTAATTTAACCGATGCTTCTCCACAATGCCAGATATACCATGGAGTCTTCCATGATAAAGACGGCCGCTTTGCTGCAACAGTAACGACCAGCCCAGCAAAGAAGATCCTGGTTGCGGTTGGTTCCACAAAGAAACCTTATTCTTCTGGTGGATATGCCGGTTTTGCTGAGGGTAGTGGTTCAGCCGCTGTCCCAATATTTATGAAGGAATTTGGTTTCTGGAGTACTTCGATTAACTGCCAGAACATGGGCACTGTTGATACCAAACTGAAGTTTGATTTCTTCGGCAAGGGTTCTGAGACGCATCCTGCTCAAATTCTTAAACCTGGTGATTCCATGCAGTTGTTCGCTGATAATGTCGGGTTTGGAACTGGTTGGGCTACCAGCGTGATTATTACCCCCACCGCAGCAGGCGCCGAGTTTGCCTGCATGGTCGGCACTACGCAGCGACAACAGCCAAATCCCCCGAAAGAAGGTGACTGGACATTCCAGTACAATGCTCCTACGGCTGATTAAAAGAATTTTGTAAAAAATTCAGATATCCAATAAATCCCCCTTTTGCGAAAGAGGGGGATTTTTTTATGTTTATGTTTGAACGTGTATAGTACAATTTTGAGAGTTCGAATAAATTCATGGATATATTTTTAAGGAAAATTACTGGTAATTAAAATATGCCATTATTAGTGAGCACACCGCTGCAAATCTTTCTTGTTGAGGAAAATTTGAGTCAAGTTTCGATCCTTCGCTCTGGAGATGGTTACTATTTTGGGATCACGCAGAAAAATGATACGGTTGTAATTTCACACTCAGGTGGATTCCTGCAATATTTTCGAAAAAATTTCCAGACAGCACGTACTTCCAGGCACCTGCACCAACCGCACCAGATTGAGTGGGCGGAGGATAAAATACTGGTTACTAACACGGGCAGGAATTGTTTATCGGTTTATGATGAGAACGGTGGGTTAGAGCGTGATGTTTACCTGAATGAAATTAGGTGGGATGATAAAAACCTAAACCGCAAAGGTAATCATTTTAACAGCGTGCACAAGCATGGCGAGAAAGTATTTGTAGTTGCCCATAATTATGAAAGACCATCAGAAATTTGGGAGTTAAATTGGCCTGATCTTGAAGTGGAAAATATACAGGTTTGTGATGCCGGTTGGGCTCATAATATCTGGATAAGTGATCATGGAAAAGTGATCTGTGACTCCAAGAACAACCGGCTGTATAATGCGTCAAAAAATGAGACTTTCTGGCAGTCCATTGAGGCTGGAACCCTGACCCGTGGTTTGGCAGTGTCTGATAAATATATATTTGTAGGTTACTCGTCTTTTTCTGAACGTCATGATCGGTTTTGGAAAACGGGCGGGCTGTGGATAATCGACAGGAATACGCAAAAAACGATAAAACAAATTCCCATCCCTGGTTCAGGAGATATCAATGAAATCCGTTTGTTGGATGAAGCCGATGAAGCTCATAATGGATGCATCCTCAAATCAGAGTATTTAGAGAGCATAAAAAGCGGATCTGAGATCGTCAACCTGGCATATAACGCCAGGAAAAAATATGCATTTCTTCAGCAGAACATATTTCCAATATCACCAATCCTTAGATTCGTAAATTTAATCCCCAGATGGAAGTATTATTTTATGAATTAGCGCGAGAATATCAGTACCGTTTATAATTAGCGTGAAAATCTTTGATGTAATACTATAAAGTAAAGAGATCGCTGAATAAAAATAAAAGAAAATCACTAAGTTCAGATCCGAAATGGTTTAATCCTGATTTTTTTAAGGAGAATTATATGGTTTATAAATTGATATTTATATCGATCATTTCAGTCTTGGTCGTCAGCAGCTGTAATGGTTTGCCAGAGGTAACCCCAACTTTGGAGGCTCAATCCACCGATGTGCAAGAAACCAATTCCCCGCAATCGATTAATGCTGAAGAAGAATATCTTTTCAAAACCTCCGAACCAGGTTTCTTTACTATAAGTGGAATACTAACTTTGATGGATCCAATGCTGGTGCTTCCTACAGGTGATGACGGTATTTACCTTGTTCCAATAGATGAACAATCTGGCAGTCTTTCAACGATCCCACAATTCGAGGAAGGAACTGTCCCCCAGGCGGATGTGGATGAAAGAACTTTTGAATTTGTTTTCACAAATATTGAACCCGGACAGTATGCGGTTGTTGTCCTTTCAAGGAACGGACCGCAAGTGCCTGCAAGATTTTTGGAAAACGAATCCCTAGCAATCTTCACTATTGAAGATACTGATGACCCCAGGGAAATTGATATCGGCAATTTAATGGTTCCCTGAATTTGTATTCAGTAACTCTTCTCCAGGGTCAATCATAAATAGTGTGATTTTGAAATCTTGGTAAACTTAAACTCAATGCGACCGGATTGAGTATTGGGGGATTTTACCCAGGGGCTTCCTTAATCCCTCTTTGAACCCGCCCCAGAAATCGGACCAGTATTTCCAATTCTGAAATATAAAAAATTCACGCAAAATAATATACCCGGCGTGGGCTGGCAGGGAAATCCACATAGGCCGGCCGTGCCGCCTGTAAAAACGGGCAATGCTGGCTCCCCATGTAAACCAGTAGAGCTTTGATCGGGTACCCTGGGTGGTACGTGATACCTTATGCCACATGACAGCGTCGCGCACGAACCAGATGCTCAATCCGTGAGTCCGCACTCTCTCTGAAAAATCCCAATCATCGAAAAGGAAAAAGTACCCTGGATCAAATAACCCCGCCTTTTCAAACGCTCTCCGGTGGATGAGCAGTCCACAACTAGGAGCGTACTCAAGGGGTCTTATGGGCAGCTGTTCTTGCTTTGCCCTTTTGTCTGTTACCAGTATGGCAGGCGGGAAGGAGCGGTAGCGCCCACCGCTGGACCAAATCTGGTCTTCTGTCCCGTAGACCAGGATTTTGGGCATGATGATACCGGCGTCCTTTTCATTTTCGGCAACCTCGTACAGCTTACCCAGCATATCTTTGGCTATTGTTGTATCGTTATTGAGCATGAAGATATATTCTGCGCCTTTTTCAAGCGCATATTTAAACCCTACATTGTATCCAGCTGGAACCCCTAGATTTTGCTGGTTTTCAATAACCTGGACCTCGGGGAAGTTATTTCTCGTCTTTTCAGGTGTCTGGTCGGTGGACCCGTTATCCACGAGTACAATTTTTAAATCAGGAAATTCTGAGTCAATAAGCGATTGAATACATTCGTGTGTATCTTCATAGTTGTTAAATGCCAGGAGAACGGCATATATTTGTGATGTGGTCTCTCTACCAACCTGTATAATATCTTCCATTATTTTAATTTTCTGGTCGAAATATTTTCCTGAGATTTGATTAACGGTCTGATTAGCGATCGCAAAATTGTCATCCGCCTCGCGATGTCTAAATTCAGCTGCCCGCCCGATCGAATAAACATTGTCATATTCCTTGAGAACGGATTGGGCTGTGTTGATAATGTTTTCGTATTCCAGGGAGTACACTGGATACGCATATCTTTCCAGGATGTTTTTTGTATCGAGAACGTCACTTCTCTGAATCAATCCAACTGTCTCCAAATCCTGAATAACTTTACCAATGGGATCCTCGATTTTTTTCGTGACTTCAGCACAAACAACGGTCGTGTTTGCAGGGGTTTCAATCGGACTCAAATTCTTAAACTCAACCAGACGGTTGATGGAGATTTCCTGGTCGACAAAATAGATCCAATGGTAGTCGGACATGTTCGGTTTATCGAGCAAAAGAAAAACTGCGTCGACTTTTTGAAAGGGCATCTGAAGATCAGTATCTAACAGATTTAAACTCATGCTCAAAGGGAGGGTGGATATAACCGCCTGTGCGGTTATTCTTTCTTCTATACTATCCGAATTAATAATGACTGAAGTAATCTCTCCACCCGATTTTTCAAAACCGGTTACGGTTGCATTTAATTTCACCTGATCGCTGATTTCTTCATAAAGTCGATTGGAGATTGCGCCGTAACCTCCCCGGAGCGGGTAATAGAAATATTGGAACTTTGTCTTTGTGTTTTCACGAAAACTATCCAATGGGTTGGATAACCTTACTTTTTGCTGCGCCCAAAGAACGGATATTTCGTCACCGGGTATACCGAATAATTTTTCTGTATAAGGTTGGAAGAATACTTCGTACAATCCCTTCCCGTACCTTTTCAGAACAAAATCTTCAAAGTTGTTTTCATCCAGGTTTTTCGGCCTGAAGAGGTAATTTGTCCCGGTCCGGATTTTGTCTTGGATGGGGAGTTTCATACCCAATTCAATTACATCCAGGGGGTCGTTCATCCAGTGACCATCTAAATAGATTTTACTGCGCCGTATATGGCGCCCCATCGGCACAAGATTGAGAAATTGGTGCAATACACTTTCATCGGTGGTAAACAAACGGTGGGCAGCAAAATCACATTTGAACCCGTGCCAATCGAAACTGCGCGCTAATCCACCAACGTAAGGATTCTTTTCGACAATTATGAAGGGGATATTCTTATTAGATAATAGCCAACCAGCACTCAAACCGGTAATGCCGGCACCTAAAATTACAACTGGCTTCATGTGTTTATTGATTAATTTATACTCCCTTTCTCAAGATATTGATAATATACCGATTCAAGTTTTGCGGCTTGGTGATCCCAAGTATATCGTTTTGCCCGCTCATACCCTCGATTTATTAACCGGTGTGCGGTTTCTTCGTCTAAGAATATTTCCAGGATACCATGGGCGAGTGATTCGGCATCACCCGCCGCAGCTAAAAATCCTGCAGGCGGGGTTCCAAGTACCCTGGCTCGGTCACCAACATCACCTGTGACAAACGGTACTCCGGTGATCCAGCTTTCGAACAATTTTAACGGAAGACGACCTTTTGCAGCCGCATCATTATAAACAGGATCAACAATCACGTCAGACAATTTATAATAATTGGCAATTTTTGAAGGAGCGATTTTCCCGCAAAATTGCACGTGTTTTGAAATGGAAGTCTGAATGACTTTTTCCATCAAAGGATAATAATCCTCGCCTCCTCCGACAATTAGAAGCGTACTTTCAGGATAATTATTATTCACAATTTCAAATGCCTGGATCAGAAGATCGATCGGATGGCTGGGTGAGCTGAGACTCCCAATAAATGTCACTACCTTTTTGTCATTGATATTTAAGTCTGATTTAATTCTTTGTACTTCTTCAATGTCATACTTTGACAACCTTTCTGGATCAACGCATGTTGGCAAATAGGTTACCTTTTCGGGGGATATCCCCAGATTGAGTATCAATTGGCGGAGATAAGCGTTGTGGGTTGTTATGTGATCAACCCGTTTGGGTGTGAAATTCTCAAAAAATGAGAGCGCAGAATGCTGCCATGTTGAACTGAAATGGCTTGAGGCTGATTCGTGATCGTCAACATCCAGGAATAATACCCTACCCTTTATTCGTCGCGCAACCATTCCAGCGATGCTGTTCATAGGATGAGGTTTTCCAATATGGATGATATCTGCAGGAATATTTAGAGCGCTGTTACTTAAAGCAATGGTTGATTTAGCAGCGACCGAAATTAATTTGTGGGTTGGGAAATATATTTTATCGCTGTTATCCTTCAATACATGCATTTGAGAGACATAATTTATCTCCACTCCCTCTCTAACAAATTTCTGCTCTTCCAATTTTGAATAATTCGAATGCAATGCGGAGATGGATACCTGGTGACCCAATCGGCATACTTCTCTGGCTAAAGGGAAATACCTTCCCATTCCAGAAGGACTCTCTAAATCTTGGGTTAAAAGGAATAAAATATGCATCTGGATGTTATTTGGTTGGGGTCACAGCTGTATACATAATTGCAGAAATGCGAGCTGCGACCTCATTCCAGTTGAACCTATTTAATACAGAAATGCGCGCTTCTCTTCCAAGGTTTTTGCGTAGTTCTTCATTTTGAATCAGAAGCATGATGGCTCTGGTTAAGGATTCAATATCACCAGGCGGGACCAATAGACCATTTACATTATTTTCAATAACTAAATTCGTTCCACCGATCTGGCTTGCAATGACAGCGACTCCACAGCTCATCGCCTCCAGCAATACCGTTGGCAGGCCATCTTCATTCCCGTGCCCATCACGTACTGAGGGGAGTACAAAAATGTCGCTATTGGCTAAGAATTCTGGCACATCATTCCATAATACACTACCCGGAAAATCAACCCGGTCTGAAATATTGAGGTCCTGCGTGTGTTTTTGAAGTTCACCTTGTAATAAACCCCCTCCGCCGATAACCAGCTCAGTCGAAGGGAATTCTTGAAATATGGGCGGTACAGCTTCGATAAGGAATTTGAAGCCCTTCTTTTCAACCAGGCGACCCAGGGAGGAAATTCTTAAATAAAATTGTTTATTTATTTGATTTACGGGAGCGCGTGTTCTGAGTTCGGGATCGAATACCGTTGGATCTGCTCCCCAGGGCACCAGATCTAAATCTTTTGGAGCGCCTAATTCAATTGCTTTCCTTTTTAATTCTGCGCTGCATGCAGTCACTCCAGAAGAATGCTTGAAAACCCAGCGGGCGATCGTTCTGAAAAACCAGTTTTTTTGAGAAACGTAAATGTCAGATCCATGCAAACTAATAATGAATGGAATGTTTTGAAATTTGGCGACACAAGCTGCAATCAATCCGTTTGGTATAACCCAGTGGGCATAAATAATATCTGAATTTTGCCGCCTAACAACCTGGTATAGTTTTAGAAATGCTGCGATGAGAAAAAAGGGCAGGAGCAAATAGGAAGATAATCTCAGCCGAACATCTTTTTCAAGAGACCTGGCATGCCCCATGACATGAAAGCGAACCGGCCAAATATATTTAAATCTGTAAACATGTATTTCATCCGTTTCGAGTGGTTTCACTTCGGGATCATAAGGAGCCACAACAACTAGATTGTGACCAAGATTCGCCAGACTTTCGCTGATCGCTTTCACAAATGGCGCGATGCCGTCACCAGGAAAGCGGGTATAGGAACTGGTGATAACAGCGATTTTAAACGATTTAAGTTTTTTCATTATTATTGGCACAGACTTTTTTATCAGGATAATCCTTCAATCAAAACTTTGAAAATCCACACTCGATCCTGGTGATAAACAAGTTCAAAATGGGTGTTAGATAATAAATCTGCGGGTGTAAGCATGGGTGACAGGGAATTAACTAACCCCTGCTGCTGACCGAGATAGATATGTGTAATTTTTCTTTTATGCAATTGATCCAGGATATCTGGATGGTCGATACCTTTTTGGGTGATTTCATCGATAAGTCCATTAACCAATTCGCGGTAGTCTGGGATATAACTGTCTTCAATTATATATGGAACAGGCGGCTGGGTCGTATCTCTATCTGCAAGAAGAGGCAGCCACCATCCACCATCCGTTCCGACAACCGCAAAGTCATCGAATGCGAACATTGAATTTACCAGGAAGCGAGCGTCTTTTTCTGTATTTTTGGTAATCCATCTGGCTGCATTTTCATCCGGTCGTGCAGCGAGTGTATAATCGCCAACTTCTATATCATTTCTGCGCTGAGCTACACCCCACACACTCATTAATACCAGCGCCATAGATACAAGAATTTCCAACCAGCGTCCATGTATCATCAATTTGTCAGTTTGTTTACCTAAGAGTACAACAAACCATCCAAAACCGCATCCAAGCATTATCCCAATAGGAATATATAAAGATGTGACCGTTGAAAAGTTATTTATTACTCCCAATCCCGGTAAGCTCAACCAGTTTGGATTTGAAGCCAATATAATCAATAACCACCATAAACAAATTAGAAAAATTCCCCGGCTGCGCTTCCAAAATCCCCAGCCAATCACCACAGGCGTGAGAATAAATAGAAACTCAGGGATAAAAGAACTAATTAATTCCATTTCTGGTAAAAGTATTTGGGTTTCAATTTTTTTTGGAACCGAACTGACTTGAATAATCAATATCTTCGTTATATCAAAATTTAAGAGATTTGATAACCATGGGAGAGTCAATATAAATGTGCCAATCACCACGATAATTGCATTCTGTATCTTTTTCGCGATGTGCGATTCCGGGAAGGAAAGCAGTAGCTCAACCGCAATATATATCAAAGCGAATATAAATACATGCATATGCGTGAGAGCCAGTCCAATTAAACCAATCGTACTAATTATTATCAATTTTAAATTCAACTTCTCCTGTCTAAATAGTCTGTGCAGAATGAAAACAACAACTGGCAATATTGTTAAACCGGCAAGCTGCGTATAGCGTCCCCAATTAATAAAAAACATAGGAATCCCGGTCAGTAACCCGGAAATTAATATCGCTGCAGTACCCGCCCACACGCTTTTTCCTATTCGATATGCCAATGGGAACACAGCAATCACCGCAATGCCATTAACGATCTGTCCGATCCATAGTAAAGATTCAGCCGGAGGTTTTTGTGTTATCCAGTGGAAAGCGGATACTAATGAATGAAATCCAAAGTGGTAGGTAAATGATGACAAGGGTACGTAAGGCAGCCATGAATTAAATAACCCGTTATTATCGATGATTAATTGAGTTACCATTGTATGCTGGTAGGAATCGCCCCATAAAGGAATGCTCAGGTTTCTGATAACCCAGAAACGCACAATAAAGACCAGGCTGGAAATAACAGCGAGCGTAATATCTGCAAATCCGATCTTGGATACTAAATTAGGTTTGGAGAAATTTCTCTCCAAGATTCGGTTGCGATTGTTCCATAGTATCAATATCAGCCCAATCGCTGGCGGGAGCCAGGCGTAAATTCGTCCCAGGTTCAAGCCGAGTACATACGTCCAAAATATCAATATTGGGTAGACAGCCAAACTAATCCCAGCGCTCAAAGCCAATTTCTCGAACCAATGCAGGCGTATCGAGTTTGGCCAAAAGACGCACAAAATCCCGCATCCGGGGATAATGAATAAGATAAACGCCAAGAATATCAAGCAGATCCAATATAAAAATTCCTGGAGTATTCCCCACAAAAGATCTGTCAGGTAATAGCTGAGCTTAAAGTTAAGCTGAAAATCCTCTGGGACATTGTTTACATAACTTGAACCATTCAAGTAAGTGGATCCATGGGATTTACCTACAAAAACCTGTCCATTACCTTCGAATAATAAATTTGCGTAAAAGAATTTGTTCGTTGATTCTTTAATAGGAGGGAAGGCAAGTTGATATTCACCGCCTGATGAGGATTGATCAAGAGGAAAAGTCGTAGTAGAAATAACGGTATCTTTATTTTCTCCATCGGCAATCGATAAAGTCAAGGTCCCCACTGGTATATCTTCCAGATTTAAGTTTAGGACAACTGCATCCAGTCCATCAAAACGTGAAATGAAGGTTTGCCCGATGGATTGATTTTTATCCAGTATAGCGAATTCAGTTTGGTCAGATTGTTCTGGTCGAACAATTGAAACGCAACCTGTCGCCCCAAATAATAAAACAAGAAGAATCAGAGGATATCTAATTAACAATTTCAAACACCCAAACCCGATCCTGGTGGTAAACAAGTTCAAATTTAGGATCACTCACCAGTTCGTCCAGAGCTAATAAATTGTCGTTAGCTTCGCGGCCTCCATGCAGTTGACCGATATACAGATGGGTGATATCTCTATCCTGCATGAGGTCTACGACCTCCGGATGTGTAATTCCTTTCTCGTTGATTTCAAGTGGTAAGAGACTCGCCCACTGCGCATAGTCAGGTTTGGGGCCTTTTTCAACAACATAAACCATGGGGGGCAGATTGGTTTTCCGATTAGCTAGCAAAGGCAGCCACCAACCACCATCGTTACCGATTATCCAATTAAGACCAAATCCAAAGTACGAATTTACCAGAAACTTTGTATGCTTACCTGTATTTGCCTCAATCCATTCCATGGCAGTGACGTCAGGTTGGGTGACTAAGATTTCATGTTTTCGTAGATCTTGGAACCTCAGGTAAGTCCCCCAAACAGCTAGGACAATCAATATCGTGAAAATTCCTAACGCTACTACTCTAGATTTGACTGCTTTAGATTTTTTTGAAAACGTGGATTCGATTAACCAACCCACAAAAGCGCCGATAATTATTGAAGCGGGCAGGTATAAAGAATAGAGCACAATTTTATTAGACAATGCTCCTTTCCCGGGTAGATTAAGGAAGTGTGGGTTGGCAACTAAGTATGCCAGAAACCACCAAACGCCGATTATTGCGATGCCGCGATTATGGTTCCACAATCCCCAAACCAAACCAATCAACAGCAATACCCATAGAAAAATTGATAAGTATATTGAAAGATCTCCGACGCTTTCAAATTGACTATTGGTACTGATGCGGGCACTTAATGGCGTAGAAAAGATTTTTGCTAGTAAATCGGGTGTCTTGCCAAT
>Ga0180437_10008351_pt1 | contig 13181 bp, 18 predicted proteins | sample SS_ome_4_FD_132410 | JGI IMG/M metagenome (GOLD analysis project Ga0180437, IMG submission 132410) | Hypersaline lake sediment archaeal communities from the Salton Sea, California, USA - SS_3_D_1 metaG | ecosystem: Environmental > Aquatic > Non-marine Saline and Alkaline > Hypersaline >...
CTGAATTCACACCGTTCTTCAGGGATTTCCAGGGCAAGATGTACGGAATTAACTTTGAATGAGGGAAAAATTGATACTCAAGACAATAGTGGACAATATCGGATTTTTTCCTGAGATAGAGATTGAGAGCAAGGCATTGAAAGCATTGAAGAAACTCTATCCGGAAGCGAATGAATACAAGTATATGGGAGCATCGGTAATAATCAGCTTTGTTTTTGCATTCGTTGTTCTCCTTGCATTCACAATTGCCGGGATGGAAGTCATTACTGCATTGATTTCAACGTTCGGAGCTTTCATCATTTTGCTTGTTTTTCTTCTTGCACTTCCTTCTTTTGAATTAACAAAAAAAATAAAAATAATGGAGGCTGAGATGCCCTTTTCATTAAGAACGATAGGCATGCTCAGAAACATGAATATACCGTTTGTCAAATGCCTGGGTATGGCTGCCGAAGAAGACAGTGAAATATCAAAGGAATTCAAAATAATCGTAAAGGAAATAGGGGGCGGCATCACTCTCGACAAAGCATTCTCAAAATTCGCAACAACGTTTTCATCATATCCGATAAAACGTGCGATATCACAGATAATGTCGGCATATGAGGTGGGAACATCCGGAACTGAAATGAGAAGGATAGGGGACGAGCTTCTCGCTGTCCAGCAGCACCAGATAAAGGAGCACTCGTCAAAAAGCGCAATATTCGGAATGCTCTATATAATGACTTCCGCGATACTGCCTACGTTCTTCCTTGTTTATGTCCTGCTTGGGAATTTCGGTCTAGGCGGTGAAGGAATGGGCAAAGAAGCGATAGCGTTGTCGCTTCTTCTGATTTTTCCGTTGATCAGTATTCTCCTGCTTGTTGTCAGCAAAGCATCCGTCCCGTATTCCCCGCTGACTTCCAAGACCAATGTAATAGACATAAGTGTCATTCTTCCCGCAATGCTTTTCGTGGTTTCATTCCTCATTGAAGATGATATAATAAGGATAGCCGGACTTGCGATAGGCGCAGTCGCAATGCTCTGGGTCGTTTACAACAATTACAAGAAAGAAAAAAGAAATGAGGAAATAGAACAGTATCTTCCAGATGCATTGTTTTCCGTTTCAGCACTCCCGAAATCAACAAAAATGGAAAGAATATTCGAAACCATAGAAAAGGGAGGATACGGTGCGCTTTCGGAAGAAGCGTCGAAGGCAAAAAGACAGCTAAGAATGAATGTCAAAGTCGACATAGTGCTGGAGGATTTATGGAAAAGAAACGAGTCAGTCGCGCTGAAAAAAGTATCAACAATGCTGAAACATGCATACAACACCAATTCACTTGACCAGCTTCATTTCATAGCAGAAGATTTGCTTAAGAATTTCGAGATAAAAAGGGAAAGGGCAAACCTCATGTCCATGCAGAAATACACCATATTGTTTGGCGGATTCATAATCCCGATGATACTGAAAATAGCGATGTCGCTGATAAGGAATCTGATACAGTTCTTTGCTGAGAATCCGAATGCAGCGGATGTGGTTGCATATATCATAGGGTTGATACCTGCCTATCTGGTTGTCTATTCGCTCATATCCTCATTCTATATTGCTGATATAGAAGGAAAGAAGTCGATGGCTGCCATGTATTTCCTGCTTCTTGTGGTGGTAAGCCTGGCGGTATTTAATTTCGTATCTTTCTAGGTGTAACAATGGACATAATAACACAACTCGCTTTCAGCATAAACAACCAGCTCCTGACCGACATAAGCTTGCTCATAAACAATGAGCTTATTTTCATAGGAATACTTGCCATAGCTGTTCTTTTGGGTGAAAGAAGATTTCCGAAGATTATGAAGATAATTTCCGTTATTGTTTTTGCAGTAATCATAGGGATTTGCCTGAAAAGCATTCTTATAATCGAAAGGCCGTGTGCAGAGCTTGATTTGGTCCATTGCCCGGAAGACCCTTCGTTCCCAAGCCTGCATGCACTTGCGGCTTTTTCATTGATGATTGCATTTCTCAATAAACGCAGTTTTGTACTGTATATGTTTTTCGCAATTTTTATCGCATTCACCAGGCTGGTTCTTGCAGTACATGGCTTTACGGATATAGCAGCATCGCTTGCGGTAGCGATGATTGTGTATTACATAGTTGACAGGATATGGGTGAGGTATTATGGAGAATAGAAGGCAGATAGTTCATATACTGATAGGATTGACGACTATCGCATTCCTCTTTTTATTCGGCAGGGGCGTAGCCATTGCTTCAATCTTCATAACAATACTCCTCGGCCTTATTATAATAAATCAGTTATATCTTGGAAGAAGGACACCTGTTATCGAATGGATAATAAACAACTTTGAAAGGAAAAACGTTCATTTTCCTGGTTGGGGCTCTGCCTGTTATGCAACCGGCGTCCTTCTGCTTTGCTGTTTCCTTACTGACATCAATACCATAGCCGCATGCATACTGATAATCGCATTGGGAGACGGGCTTGCGACCATTATAGGGAAGATGGGAAGGATAAGTATCCCATATAATAAAAATAAAAAGATAGAAGGCTCAGTTGCGCTTTTCATAAGTTCACTGGCAGGGTACATATACGTTGGTCCTTTGATATTCCCGGCGGCTTTAGTTGCAACGATAGTTGAAAGCCTGCCCATGGATATTGATGACAATATAAGCCTCCCGATAGCGCTAATAATTTTCTTTATGGTGGTTTAATGCCTGTGGTTTTATACACTTCGAAGAACACAGCAAGCAGGAACATTGCGGAAGAATTCGGGAAAATATGCCCTAAGGAGTTAGAATTAGTCGATACTGCTGCAGAAAGTGTTCTTGATGTCCCAACCGACTTTGATACAGATTACCTTGTTGTTTTAAGTTCCCATAAAAGCAAAACCGCGGGAAGCATGATAACCGCGCATTTTCCGGGAAATTGGGGCGGGGCTGGGCTTGGCGGCGAACCGAATACTCTGAATATCGCATATGGAAGCAGGATAAAGGAATTCATAAAATCAACTTATGGAAAGGGGTGGCCTGTTTTTATGGAGGCAGACCATCACGGGCCTACGATAGACAAACCGATAATATTCGTGGAGATAGGAAGCACTGAAAAGGAATGGATTGATAAAAAAGCTGCAAAAATAGTTGCTGAGGGAACGCTTGCAATGATCAAAAGCAATAAAACATATGAAAGCATTCTTGGAATAGGCGGAGGGCATTACACCAAAAGATTTACGGAATTTATCCTTGAAACGGAATATGCGGTAGGCCATATAGCCCCGAAGTATGTAATAGATAATCTCGATTTTGGTATATTCAAACAGGCAATAGAAAAGAATGTTGAAACTGTCAAAAAAGTAGTTTTGCTCAAGGAAGAAACAAATGCCAGGCAGAAGGAAAAGATAAGGGAATTTTCAGAAAAAGCGGAAATCGAATATATTGAAATTTAGAAATCCATGATTTCAGAGATGTCAATTACTCCGACGCCTTTCCTTATTACTTTCCTGTTTACGAGGTCTATAACATCAGAAGGGCCGGAATACCTTGTAAAGCCGCCATCAACCGCAAGATCTGCTTTTTCGAGTATTGATTTGTCTATTTCTTCAAAACTTCTGGGAGGATCCTCACCGGTTTTATTTGCGCTGGTTGATATTATCGGTTTTCCAACTGCCTCGCTCAGCTGATGTGAAAAATTATGTTCCGGAATTCTAACTCCTATTGTGAGGTCAGAAGTAACGGAGATGGGCCTGTTGAGTCTTAAGATAAAGGTATAGGGACCGGGCAGATATTTTTTTAGAGTGAATTCCTCGGGACTGCCAATTTCACAATATTCTTTTATCATCTTAAGGTCTGACATTATTACTGACAAAGGCTTCGTTTTTTCTATGCCTTTTATTTCCCTTACCTTACGGACAACACCCATGTCTGTAGCATCACCTCCGATGCCGTACACCGTATCTGTAGGATATATTATCACGCCTCTCTTTTCTATTACTTTTTTTGACTCTTCAATAATTTTAGAAGATTCTATGGTTTTCAGCTTTAGGATTTTAACCACGTCAGCCACCCAGTTCTTCCTTAACTCTGTCAACGCCTATCGCATATATCAGCTTTCCAAGCCGTGGGCCACTGTCCTTCCGTATTATTGCCTGGTATAAATCCCTGAAAAGCTGTTTTGGCTGGACACGCTCCTTTTCAGAAACTTCAAAAACAAGGTTATGTATATCCACATCATTCATTTTGGAATCAAGCTTTTCGACATATTTCCTTGCCAGTTCGGTAGGCTTTCCGAATTCCACTGAGAAATAATATCTGTCGGGAATCAGGTTTTTTTCATACCATTTTGATATGTATTTTTTCAGATACCTAACTCCCTTCTTATCTCCGACCAGCTCTCCTACCTTATCCCAGTCCTGATAGATGTTATAGTAGACCAGGATATCCTTTATATCCGCCTTCCAGTTCAGTTTGTCTGCTGCAAGGGAAAATGCCGTAGCATTCTTCTGGTCAGGCCTTGCCAGCTCTTTGTCTTCAGTATCTACAGAAGCGGCCTTTACGAAATCATCGACTATTTTGAAAAGGGTATCCTTATCTATGACTAGCTCTTTATCCTCTTCTATATCCGGGCGGTAAAGAAGATATTTCAGTATTTCTTCCGGAAGAAGCTCCATTAGTTCGGTTACAGTATGTCCTATGCCTTTTGATTTTGAATATTTCTTTCCCTTGTATTTGAGAAATCCGAATTTGAAGAATATCGGCGGCTCGATTTTAAGGAATTCTTTTTCTATTGAAGATACTGTATCCAATGTCCCCCCTTTCGTATGGTGGTCAACAGAACTTCCTTCTATGCTGACCTTGAATATCTCATGCCTTGCAGCCCAGTCAAGCCTGAATAAAAGCTTGTATTCATGGTCTGATATTTTCGCTTTCCCCCTGTATCCGCAGCCTTTTGTGTACCCCGCGTCCTGGTCGCAGACATATTCGTATTCTCCGTCACTATAGGACAAAATACGGGTCGTCGCCACCTTTCCGCATTGTTTGCAGATGGGCATTATCGGATGCCATTGTTCAGGCATTTCCTTCCTCATGGAGCTGTGCTGGACTATTTCCTTGACTATATCCTTTTTTTCACTGTATTTTTTCGCATGGGCATCGTATTTTCCTGAGGCATAATTATCGGTTGCCTTCAATATTTTTGGTTTTGCCCCGAATTTTTCCATTGCTTCCTGCGCTTCGGCAAGGAAATGCTCCCCAAAAGAAGGATGGCAGCCTTCTGGGTCAGGAGTATGTGCGAGGGGCTTTCCAAGATGGGGAATCAGCTCTTTTTCATATTTTTTGAAAGGTTCGGGCACATTGTCGAAGGCATCAAGTATGTCTGCAACGAATAAAAAATCACATTTGCCTGCTTCCTTCCTAATTGCTTTTGCCACTGCATCTGCAAACAGAAATTCACATAGTGTTCCGGGATGCAGAGAACCGGAAGTTGTTATTCCGCTCATAAGAACATATGGCTTCTTCTTTCTTTTGACAACATCCAGGGCAATAATTTCACTCCAATGCATGCTCTTTATGTCTTCCATGGTCTCTCATTTACTAGTTCATTTTTTTAACGCTTTGGTGCAAGAATACGCTATGCGAATAGTTTTTCCGGAAACATTGAGAAAGAAACTGAGAAAACCAATGGGTAGGATTACAAGCATAGACAAGATAAAAACAGATAGAAAGCTGGTATCGGTAGGGGATGAAACAACGCTGAATCTGATTAAAAAAGGAACAAAACCCCATCTTGCGGTATGTGATTTCAGGATAAAAAGAAAAAAGATAAGCGGAAAATTGCAGAATAGGATAATAAAATCATTCAAAAAGGCCGGAAAGTGCAAAAATGAGCATGGAACATTATCCTCATACATTCTCAATAATGCAAAAACATATCTGAAAAAAGGAGGTCTTCTCATAATTGAAGGAGAAGAGGATATTACTGCACTGGCATTTATTCTGAATGCAAATAAAAAATACCTTGTCCTTTACGGCCAGCCGGGCAAAGGAGTAGTATCCGTAAAGCCTGAAGAAGCAAAGAAAAAAGCAAAAGAAATACTAAGAGCTGCTCTTGGTCATAAAGTAAAGTGAGACCCCTGCAGATATCGTAAGCAGTATTCCCAATCCTATCCAAATTTCGTCGCCCAATGAGTACGGGAAGACAATCCTGATAAGATAGGTTACACCAACACCTATTGCTAAGCCGCCGATTATGGCAAATGCTTTCTGGAGTCCGCTGCCCAAACAATCACCTAGGCAGTAGGTTCGAGACCCTTTGTAACTACAATGACATCTTCCACGGATTTTACGTTTTTGTACATTATGCTCTTTTCCCTCAGAGCCCTTCTTACATCTTCCCTGTTAGAAGGAAGGTTCTCCGTGAGAATTCTGAGCACTTCGCCGGATTCAAAGTCCAAGACAAAGTCCTGAGCATTCCCTATGTACTTTCCGCCATCCGAAAAGATTTCCATTCCGTACAATTTTGATAACTTAGTCGCCATGTTAAACACCTTGAACCCTATTCTCCAATGTTTATTAAAAGCTTTTCTCTCATTTAACTCCATGCCACCGAGAAAAGTGATAATCGATACTAATTTTTTACTGATTCCCCATAATTACAAGATAGACATATTCAATGAGCTGGATTACCTCATAGAAGTCCATCATACATACGTCGTATCCACCAAAACAATAAAGGAACTCGAAAAGATAGCGGCAAACAGGGGAAGGACGGGTGCGGGTGCGGGCCTGGCGCTTAAGATATTGGAAGCGCGCAAGGATAAAATCGAGATAGTGCCTTCAGGTATGCCCGTCGATGAATGGATAGAGAAATACGCCAAAGAAACAGGGGCAATAGTGTGCACAAATGACAAAGCATTAAAAAATAAGCTGAAGGAAAGTGATATTAGGGTAATCTCGTTGAAGGGGAGAAAAAAACTGGGGTTTGTTTAACATGATATTTGAGATAATTCTCGGTCTTGTAATTGCCGCCGCAGTAATCATAATCGTAATACTTCTTTTTTTCCTGAAAAGGCCGTATAAATGGAATAAAGAGATAAAGGGGGAAGCTGCTATCCTTACATTTGAGGCCAGAACAGACATAAAAGGGATAGAACTGGTTGGTGTTTTGGGAAACGAAAAGATAGATTTACAGAGAAAGAACATTAAAAAGGGGGAAAAAATAGAGTTCAATTATCCTGCATCAACTGAAAAAGTCGTCCTTATAATTGAAACAGATGGTGGAAGGAAGAAACATGAGCTCTGAGAATTTTCTTCTGTTCAGGGGGGAGATTTTCAACCCCAATTTCTATTATTTTTCAGGTCTGGATATACACAACTCTTTTTTACTGGTTAAGGATAAACAAAAAAAACTGCTTGTATCGCGTCTTGAGGAAAGGGGCGCAAGAAAATCGATGAAGAGGGGAGTTGTTGTCTTGGATGATTTTTATCCTTATCTTAAAAAAGAGCTGAAAGGAAGAAGGGTCAGAATAGACGGAACAAGGCTTCCGGCAAGGATTTATGAGAGATTGAGAAAATTCTGCAGGCCTGAAGATGCTTCAGTTGAATTTTATAAAAAAAGAATGGTAAAAAGAAAGGATGAACTGGAAAAAATAAGAAAAGCAGTTAAGATAACGAAAAAAATAATTGCTTCTCTTGAACTGTCCAAAGGAATGACCGAAAACCAGGTTAAAAAACAGATTTTAATTAAAACACTTGAAGCCGGAGTTGAACCTGCATTCGAGCCGATTGTAGCAGGAACCTCCAATAGTGCAGTTCCACACCATGCATGCACCAATAAAAAACTTGGAAATTTCGTGCTTATAGATTATGGTGTTAAAGTGGACAACTACTGTGCTGACTTGACAAGATGCATCCCTATAGGAAAAGCGGAGAATGAATTGAAATTATATGAAGAAGTGCAGGATATATTCCACAAAATTGTAGATAACATCCCTGAAATGAAAACCGGCGGGGATATCGGCAAACTTTATGAAAAAATCATTAAATCAAAGAATTTCCCTAAACCCATACATGCAATAGGGCATGGACTGGGAATCGACGTGCATGAATTTCCCAGGCTGGGAAACAAATATTCCGATGACATCAGGGAAACAGTATTTACCATAGAGCCGGGCATCTACCTTAACAGATATGGCGCAAGATATGAAGAAGACATATATTACGATGGAAAGAAAGTGAGGATACTATGAAATCAAGCAGAATTTTATATATCATCTACATGGCAATTATGCTCCTTGTTGTTGGGCTTATTGCAATAACTCCTTTAATTGCATTCCAGGATGAAGCAACATCTGAAATTTTTTATAAACTATTTTCACCTGCATGCCATCAGAAACTTTCGCGTTCTCTATGCCTTTTCCAGAATGAAAACGCATATTTCATTTCCGACTGCACGCCTCAAACAGGTGTTTTTGTTCCCAACGACAGCAGTATTCTTTCTTCTGAAACAGACGGGACAAAGGGGTACAAGTTCCCCGTCTGCAGCAGGGATGTTGCGCTTTATTTTGCAATGCTCCTTGGCGGGGCGGTTTATCCTTTTATAAGAAAAATAGAGGAAAAACAGATGCTACCTGCAATTTATTTCATAGCTGCAATTTCACCAATCGCATTAGACGGTATCGTGCAGCTTGCATCCATAATAGGAATACTGCCTCCATATGAAAGTACAAACCTGATAAGAATGGTTACCGGCGGTCTTGCAGGATTCGCGGCAGCAATCTACATCATACCTATAATAATGAGTCTGTTTTCCAGGGATTAGAATTCCAGAAGCTTGCTTTGTTTCCTTTCTTCCCCTTTCTTTGAATTTTCATCAAGAACAAGCTCGCCGAAAACACCGTCATATCCTGCCAGCCATTTTACCTCGTTGTTTTTTACCCTGAGTATCCCTTTTGCTATTTCGGGAGATGTTGCCTGCAGTACGGCTGCATCATCGGCTTCAAAAATAGAAAATTCATTTCCGAAATAATTGATTAATTTATTATATTCTTCAGCTACTGCAACTGCTGTTTCAGATTTTTTCAAAACTTTTGAAAGCAGTGTCTTCAGAGGGACTATATGCTGGAACGGCACTGTATTTTCAGGCTTAAAACCCGGCTTCCTGTCAGCAAGTTCAACAACCCTGTGAAGAACGCCCACCGTTACCTTCTTTCTGCATACCGGACAGATATTTTTGTGCTTTATTGATTCCCATGGACTCCACCGGATTTTGCATTCCCTGTGGCCGTCATAATGGTATTTCCCCTCTTCAGGATAAAATTCATATGTTTTAACAAATCCTTTTTTCGTTTTTATTGAATTTATTATGTCTTTGTAGCCTGCTTTTTCCAGCTCAAAGACATTGGCTTCCCTTCCAAGTTTTTCAGGGCTGTGTGCGTCGCTGTTGGATACGAGCGTGTATTTATCAAGCGAACTTATCAGCCAGTTCATCTCTGGGTCGCTGCTCAAACCGGTTTCAATGGCAAATATCCTATCCGCCTTGTCTTCGAAGGCTTCTTCGATGCTGTTAACTCCTGTTTTGGAGCCGAATACCCCAAACCACGGCGTCCAGGCATGTGCAGGAATGATTACTATGTTTTTTGATACTTCTTCCATCTGTTCGACAAGCTCTGCGGATGAAATAGAAAGCATCGGCCTTCCATCCTCGGTAAGGCTTCCGTATTTTGACATTTTGTCATTTATCTGTTCTGCAATTTCAAGATCAGGAGCAAGAATTACATGGTGCATCCTTTTTTTGCTGCCCGTTTCACCATACGTGATCGCCAGCTCTGTAGATAATACGAAATCTACTCCGTTGTATGGATGCAAACCGTCTTTTTCCTCGGTAAGCTTCATTTTCAATTCATGAAAATATCCCGGATGTGTGAAATCACCGGTGGCGATTACACCTATTCCTTTTACCTTCGCACCTTCGGATAGTCCGTCAACATCGCACCGGCTGCTGGTTGCACGGGCATACTTGCTGTGAACATGTAAATCGGCTACGATTCTCATTTTCCATATCTCCTTTTTCTTTTGGCATAATCCTCAAGTGCAGCCTGAAAATCCTCCTTGTTGAAATCAGGCCATAGTTTTTCTGAAAAATAAAATTCGCTGTAGACACACTGCCAGGGCAACAAACCACTGAGCCTTTTTTCTCCGGATGTCCTTATTACAAGATCAGGGTCAGGAACTTCTGCGGTATACATGTGCCTGCTGAGAATTTCCTCATTCACTTCTTTGATTCCTTCATCTATTATGGAATTGACTGCATCGACTATCTCTGCACGGCCGCCGTACGAAAGAAGAAGATTAAGCTGGTATTCTTTGTTTTTTGAAGTCATTTGTTCTGTTTTTCTTATCATTTCCTGAATTTCCTTGGGAAAAAGATGGATTCTACCAAAAAATTTTATTTTTACATCATATTTATTCCGATCATCACTTTCAAGACCTTTTTTCAGATTATCCTTAAACAAGCCAAAGAGCTGTTTTATCTCAGCCTCATCCCTTTTGAAATTCTCAAGGCTGAACCCCCACATTGTAAGCATACGAACATCTTCAACCCTGCACCATTTCAGAACATCGCCTATGTGCTCTATCCCTTTTGCATATGCTTCCTGTCTGCTTAAACCATGCATTTCCGCCCAACGGCGATTTCCATCGGGAATTATGGCTATGTGTTTAGGCTTTTCAGAATCCACCAGACCCACCTAGTATATTATCTCATTAAGTTTTTTCAGCTTTTTCGCATTCTTGAGCTCCCTTGCTATTCTTCTGCCGTTTGTCATCGGCTCGTCATAGTAATATGTCGAATAGGGAGAATGAAGGCTGTAAACATTGGTTCCCGCAACTATTCTTGCGCTTATTTCGAATGCATAAATTTCCAGATCTTCGTTTATTATCGTCTCTACGCAGAACGGACCGATTACCCCCCCGAACAAATCAAACGAGGTATCCGATATCTTCTCGCCTATATTCATGTAGTCGTAAAGCAGTGATTCTCTGAGAACCATCGGCTCGTTTCCTATCACAGTAAATGAAAGAGGGGGCTTCATACCCAATGAAACGGCCCTTGCAATTTCATCAGCACTGCTCTCCACTCTCTTGTCGACTCCGAGCATTTCCAGCGTTCCGTGTTTTGTCTTGTATCCGACTTTCGAAATCGGAGAGAAGAAGTAATGAGGGTATGCACGCACGCCTATTATGAATTCCTGTATTATGCATTCCCGGCCCCCTATTTTTTCATCGAATTCCTTTTGTGAATTCACTATTTTGTAGCCCCTTCCTCCTTTTGCTCCGGGAAATTTTACTAGCGCAGGCCCGTCAATCTGTTCTGGCTCTAGGACGCGTGGTATTTTCACTCCTGCTTTTCTTATCCAGTCGAACATCTTGGTCCTGCTTCTCTCGAATCCTATGCTTCTCCTGTTTCCGTATATGGGAACCCTCAAATCATCGAATTTCTTTCCAACATATTCGACAAAAGAACCGTGTGGGATTATTACTGCGTTTTTCGCAATAAGTTCGTCTTCAGGAATATCGCTGTAGCTGTCTACTTCTATGAATTCATCGGGTTTTCCGAGGGGAAATGATTCATACAATTTTCTCCTGTCCTTCAGCACTATGCCGACGGTTTTTATTCCCTCCATTCTTGCCCCCCTGAAAATCTGCAGGGATGAGTGTGAACAAATAGTTGCTATCTTCACGTCCTTGTAGTCTGATAGCGTTTCATCTATATTTTTCTTTTCAAGCATGTCTATTATTGAATTTCAGAATTAAAAAACCTTGCGTTTTGCTGTTTAAGCAGGCGTACATATTATATTTTTAAATATATCGAATCTAGATATATCAGAATTCGTATGAAAACCTTAAAGATAGAAACAAAAGAACAGCTTGACAAGGCTCACATGAAGATGATAAAGAGTATTTTCGAGATATACCTACTGTGGGCGCTGTCAAAGAAAAAAATGCACGGCTACGAACTCATGAAGGAAATGACCCATGGCCAGGTATTCAACGTGAAAACCTCACCTGCGACCATCTATCCGCTTCTGAACAACCTTACAAGGAGAGGGTTGCTCGGATATAAAAAAGAATCCACAGGAAAACGCCAGAGAAAGGTTTATTATACTACAAAGAAAGGACTGGAATATATAAAAATGGCAAAGAAGTTATTCTTTCAGCGCGGCCTTAGGAAGAAGTTCTTTGAGGAGATGCTGAAATGACAAAAGAAGTATTGAAACTTGACGGAGCATGCAAAACATACAGCATGGGGGAGGGTATAGAAGTAAAGGCTTTGTGCGATGCCTACCTGACTGTAAAAGAAGGTGAATTCCTCTGTGTTTTGGGTCCAAGCGGTTCAGGTAAATCAACACTTCTACATATAGTAGGCCTTCTCGACAGACCAACAAAAGGAAAAGTCTACATAGATGGGAAGGATGTATCAAAAATGACCCCTGAGGAGCAGGCAAAAATAAGGGGCCAAAAGATAGGTTTCGTATTCCAAACATTCAATCTTGTTCCGTCCTTGAGAGCATGGGAGAATGTTGCACTGCCCCTGGTGATTCAGGGTGTAGCTCTCGAAGAAAGAAAAAGAAGGGCGGTTAAGATACTTACAGATTTGGGGATGGGTGATAGAACAGACCATTATCCATCCCAGTTGAGCGGAGGACAAAGGCAGAGGGTTGCGATAGGAAGAGCGCTTTCAAACGAGCCCAGGGTTGTACTAGCAGATGAGCCAACTGGAAACCTGGATTCAAAAACAGGAAAGGGTGTGCTGGAAATTTTCCAAGCACTGCATAAGGAAGGAAGAACAATAATAATTATAACCCACGATGAAAGCATCAAAGAGGTTGCGCAGAGAATCGTGAGGATAAGGGATGGTACTCTTAACGACAAAAACAAGGATAGTATTGAAGAAAACAATAAAATAAAAAAATCTGTAAAAAAGAAAAAATGATTATAAGGTGATTTGAAAATGAAAAGGTTGTTTTGTATATTGGCTTTGCTCTTGATGAGCGGATTTGTGTTTGCAGGGTTGACTATAACCAGCTATGAGATTTCAGGTGAATCATTCAAGCCTGGTTCCAGAGGAACGCTTACTGTGTACGTATCCAATCCATCCGCATGCTCCATTCCTGGAACGTGTGAGGCAGACCATGGTTTGAGC
>Ga0180437_10008354_pt1 | contig 13177 bp, 5 predicted proteins | sample SS_ome_4_FD_132410 | JGI IMG/M metagenome (GOLD analysis project Ga0180437, IMG submission 132410) | Hypersaline lake sediment archaeal communities from the Salton Sea, California, USA - SS_3_D_1 metaG | ecosystem: Environmental > Aquatic > Non-marine Saline and Alkaline > Hypersaline > Sediment...
CCCTGCGACACGGCCACCAACTGGCGCCTGGCGCTGCGGTATGACACGGGCGTCACGCTGAACTTCACCGGCCCGCCCGCCTCGCCGGCGTGGCAGCAGCGGTACGGCAGGTGCGTTGCCCACGGCACGGTTTTCGAAGGCACCGCGGGCTGGGTTCACGTCGACCGCGAGCGGCTCAACACGTATCCGAGGTCGCTGGCGACGGCAACGATCGGGCCCGGCGGAATACATCTCTACCGCAGCGCCAGTCACGTGGGCAACTTCATCGACTGCGTCAAGTCGCGCCGCGAGACGATCAGTTCGATAGACTCCGCTCTTGGCGTCGAGGCGGTGTGTCAGGCAAGCGCCGTCGCCGCGCGACTCAAACGTCCGCTCCGATGGGACGCGGCCGGCCAGCGCTTCGCCGGCGACGCCGAAGCCAACCGGATGCTCTCGCGGGCCATGCGGAGCCCGTGGCATCTCTAGAAACCGGAGGTCGCATGAACGGGCAGTGCCGCCGCAACGATGCGTGCTGCGATCCTATTCAGCCACAGGGTCCGCAATCCGGATCGCCTCGATCTCCAGAAACGGCTCCAGCATATTGGCGGACGGCAACGATGCTGTTCACTGATCCGGCCGGCAGGTATAGATAGTCCTGGCGTCGACGCGAGTCACCTTCTGGAGGAGACAAAACGATGAATTGCATTGGCCGAGTGATTTGCTGGTTCTGTTTCGCCTTCTCAACCTGCCTGCCTTGCCAAGGCGTCGAGGCTGAAGAAAGACCCGGATATGCGATCGCATACGCAACCTACCTCGGCGGCAGCGCATGGGACCAGGCTCGGGAGGCGATCCCGGGTGCTGACGGGTCACTGCTCGTCGGCGCGCAGACGAGTTCGCCCGACATGCCGACGTCGGCCGGCGCCGTGCAACCGAAGTACGCCGGCGACGACCCGAACCTGGGCCACGGCGGCGTCTACGGCGGCGACTGCTATCTGGCTCGCCTCAGCCCCGATGGTCGGCGGATCGTTGCGGCGACCTACTTCGGCGGCTCCAAGCAGGAAAGGAACGTCTATGGGATGGAACTGGATCGCGGCGGCAACGTCGTGATCACCAGCATGACGCGCTCGCGGGACCTTCCCACGACCGAGGGCTGCTTTCAGCCGCAGCATGGCGGCGGCGGCGGCAGCACTTTCGCGGCAAAGCTCTCAACCGATTTGAAGAAGCTCGCGTGGTGCACGTATCTCGGCGGATCGGCCGACGAGGCGCCGCGGGGAGGGTTGGCGCTGGATGCGAATGACAACGTGTGCATCTTCGGCACGACCGCGTCGGCTGATTTTCCCACGACTCCCGGGGCCTTCCACCGGCGGCGCAACGGGCCGCGCGACGCGTTCGTGGCAAAGCTGAGAGCGGACGGCTCCGGGCTGGTGTGGTGCACGCTCTTCGGCGGAAGTGCCGAGGACTACATGCTGGGCGGCCGTATCGACAACGGCGGCAACGTCTACTTCGCGGGACACACCACTTCGACCGATCTCCCCTTGACGACCGATGCTGCACAATCGAAGTGCGGCGGACAGCATGACGGCTACGTGGTCAAGCTGGCAAGCGACGGCTCTCGGCCCATCTATGTCTCGTACGTGGGCGGCAGCGCGAACGAGTTCCCTGAGCACCGGCCCTGCGTCACCGCCGACGGCGGCCTGCTGTTGCCGGGAGTGACCGCCTCGCATGACTTCCCCACGACGCCCGCCGCGTTCCAGCGCAAGCTCGCGGGGGAGAACGACGCCTTCCTGACGAAACTCTCGGCCGACGGAAGTCGCTTCGAGTTCTCCACGCTCCTCGGCGGCTCGCAAACCGAATTCTGCCTCATGCCGAGCCCGACCCCGAACGGCGACATTATTGTCGTGGGGCAGTGCGAATCGCGCGATCTGCCGGTGACGCCGGACGCACTTCAGAGAATTCACGGGGGAGGCAAAAGCGACGGCTGGCTGGCGGTCTTCAACTCGGATGCTTCGAGGCTGCTCTATTGCACGTATCTCGGCGGACGCGGCGACGACATGATCCGCAGTGTCGCGCTGGGACCGAAGGGAGAGTTGTACCTCGTCGGCAACACGGCGTCGCCGGATTTTCCCGTCACCGAAGGCTCGGCGCAGACAAGGTTCGGGGGCGGAAGCGGCGACGCCTTCGTAATGAAGCTGGTACCGTCGCAGCCCTGACCCTCTGCGGGAGCCTCGCTTGTCCCCAAGCACGCCGAGGTCGTTCACCGCGCCGTCGTACGGTTGGCGTTTCCACCAGCGGACGCGGCGGTACCATTTGCGGCCGGGCGGTTGAGGAAGACGAACGCTCCCAGCTTGGAGACGGTGAGGACGTCGGGCCGCCCGTCGCCGCTCAAATCGGCCACCGTGACCTGTAGCCCCACTCCGGACTGATCGTCGATCAGGTGCGGCACGTAAGTCACGCCCTTATCCGTGCCGCGGACGAGCTGGAACCAGTAGAGCACGGGCGGAGCCTCCGGTTCGACGTCGCCTTTAGGGCCGTGGGCCCACATGCGCTTGCCGACGACGATGTCTTCGAGGCCATCGCCATCGACGTCGGCAAGCGCCAGGGCATGCGGCTGCGAAAAGGCCACTCCGTACTTCGACTCCTCCGTGCGGTCGCCCATGATCTTGTGCTCGCGGAACTCGATGGCGTTTCGGGCCGGCAACTGCTCGAACCACGCCAGGCCCCAGCCGTGGGCGTCGAGGGCCGTGATCACGTCGTTGCGGCCGTCGCCGTTGACGTCGTAGAGGTACATCTGGGCGCCGCCCCGCCCCTGGGAGAACCTATAGGGGTGGGCCTTCCAGGGCGTCGACGCGGTGCCCTCGGCGGGCTGCTCCCACCAGCCGTCGTTGAGCACGAGATCAACGCGGCCGTCGCCGTTCAGGTCGCCGAGCCCCTCGCCGTGATAAAACCGACCCCAAGCGCCCGGCTCGGTGAGCGGCGTGAAATTCCAGGGTCGAGTCGGGGCCGTCCAGTCCGGGCGCAAGAGGCCCCACCGTGATTCGGACAGCGCGAGCAGGGCCGGCCGCCCACTTCCTTCCACCTCGCAAAACAGCGGCGTCTCGCCTTGCACGCGCTCGAAGACGTAATGCTTGGGCCAATGGCCGGGCTTCGCTTGCGGGTTTTCGTACCAGAACGCCTGGTGCAGATGCACGCGGCCGAGCACCAGGACGTCGGTCCAGCCGTCGCCGTTGAAGTCATAGACGAAAGAGAAGAGGCTGTTGGTGGGGCCCGCGGCCCTCTCGAATTTCTCGACGGGGAAGATCTCGTGCCGGGCGGAGAAGTCCGGCCCTTCGTACCAGTACGGGCCGGCAACCACGTCCGGCCGCCCGTCGCGATTGAAATCGCCCGCGTTGATGCCGTCGCAGAGGTATTCATCCGTCAACACGAGCTTCTCGAATGCCGCCGGCGAGGGCGTTTCCGCTTGCGCCGCGACGGCAGCATGGCGGAAGCTCCACGCAAGGGCGATGATGAGAATCGCGACGCGGAAAAGCGGCGACAGGCGAGTGCGAAACTTCGACCTTCCGGCAGCCATGGGAGAGTCCTCGGGGTTGATGTTGATGACCATAGAGTGCTGCATTCACAATCAGGCAAATGGGTTCGAGGGGACGTCCCGGGCCGCCTTGATTTTACACGAAGACAACCGTGCCGTAGACTGGTGGCGCATTTTGACCCCGGCGGCCGGCGCCGAAGTCTCGCCCGCTCGGCCCCCGGCCGCCATTCTCGACGGAGGTAACCACCATGTGGCGTGCATGCTCTTCCGGCCTTGCCGCCGGGGTTTGGCTCCTGGTGTTCGGATCGGCGGCGGCCTTGGCCGGGGCCCCGACGCCGAAGCTGCCGGACTTCTCCCTGGAAGGCTGCTTTCGCGACGTCCACGGTCCCGACGCCAAGACGGTCACCTTGGGCCAAGAGGGCGTCGAGTCGCTCGACGAGGCGATCGCCGCCCTGCGGCCCGGCGGCGGCGTGATCCTCGTGCCGCCGGGCACGTACGAAAACCAGAATTTCCGCCTCGGCAGGAACTCCATGAGCGTCACGCTCCGTGGCATTCTCGGCCCCGGCGGCCAGCGCCCCCGCTTCCTCTTCAAAGGGCCGAAGCCGTCGGGCCTCTTCATCGGTTTCGGCACGAGCCCCTGGCTCAACATGAAAGAGGGGATTGCTGCCCCGCCGAACGCGGACGAGGCGCAGGTGGAGAACCTCGAGATCGGCGGCTACGGCGCGGCGATCAGCATCGGCAACTGCGCCCGTTTCGTGCTCAAGAACTGCGTCGTCCACGACTCCCCCAACAACCTGATCTCCTCGGCCAATCTCGCCGGCACGCAGCGGTGCTCGCTGGAGTTCTATGGGAACGAGATCTTCCACGGCGGGCAGGGCAACGCCAAGCACAACTTCTATCTGCACCGCGGCCATGGCGGCAGCTTCGTCCGCGTCGCGTTCCTCAACAACCACTGCCACTCGGCGCGCGGCTCCTCCTGCCTGAAGAGCATCGCCAATGAACATATCATTGTCGGCAACCTCTTCGAGACGACCTCGCCGGATGAGCCGGACAAGCAGAGGTATTCCAGCACGCTGCTGGTCGACGTCCCCGCCGCCTCCGACAACCTGATCGCCTGCAACACTTTCCGCTACCAGGGGGAGTCGCTCAGCCGGTCGGCGATCGGCATCCGCCGCCGGGCGAGCATCTACGGCTGCGACCGACCGTCCTACTTCAGCGAGGAGTTCCACTCGCCGGGTTTCTGGAAGGCGGTGGCGGAAAGGGGAACCGATTCGGTGCTGCCGGACCCGAAGGCGGCCGCCAACCCGTTCTTTATCCACACCTTCATCTTCGGCAACACGTTCCGCTACGTGGGAAGCGAGTCCAGCCGCGCCCCGGCCATCGTCACCTGGGGCACCCTGCCGACGGCCACTGCAGTCAGTTTTGGGCCCAAGCTGCCGCTCAGGCGGCCCGAAGGCTGGCTGGAACGCTCCCGCCTGTGGGTAGCCAACAACCGCTACACCAACGTGCACGACCGCTACCTCGACTCAGCCGCCATCGAAGGTTTTGCCGGCCGGGAGGATTTCGAGAGGAACAAGGATCGCTGGCTGAGAGGAGCCAACGCCGAGGCACTGAAGCCGTACCTCGATTGGACGCAGCCCCCACCGCCCGAGGTGAAGACCATCATCCTCGCGGGCGGCGAGGACGGCGAGCCAATCCCGCTCCCCCAATGGTTTCCCAAAGTAGATCTGGACGAGCTGCCCGAGAGCATCAAGGCCCAGTGGCCCTCGCGTCCGAACCCCGGCTGGAACGAGAGCAACTAGCGCGATGCCCATCCGACGGATCTTCTTCGACTGGGACCGACCCGCGCTGGCGGCCGCGGCCGAGTATCTCGCCGATCGCTTCGGCTCGGCGGGCGAGATCGATTTGGCCGGCGTGGTGGTCGCCCTGCCCGGCGCCCGGGCCGGAAGGAGACTGCTGGAGATCCTTCTCGACCTGGCGGAGCGGCGGGGCAGCGTGCTGGTGCCGCCGGTGATCGTCACCGCGGGGGCCTTGCCCGAGCTGCTCTACCGCACGAAGCGGCCCTTCGCCGACGCCCTGGTCCAGCAATTGGCCTGGATCGAGGCCCTCAAGAAGAGCGATCCCGAGCAGTTGGCGCGGCTCGCGCTGGCCCCGCCCGACGAAGGCAATCTGTTGGAGCGGCTTGCCGTCGGCGAAATGCTCGCGCGACTCTGCGGCGAGCTGGCGGCCGACGGGCTGGATTGCCAGCACGTGGCCGCTGGCGGGGCCGAGGTCGAAGGGTTCGGCGAGACGAACCGCTGGAGGGCGCTTGCCCACGTCCAGCGCCACTACCTCGAAACGCTCGATGCGCTCGGCTTCTGGGACTGCCAGACCGCGCGGCTTTTTGCCATCGAGCACGGCCAGTGCCAAACCGACGCCGAGATCGTCCTGGTCGGCACCGTCGACCTGAATCGCTCGCAGCGGCGGATGCTCGATCAGGTGGCCGATCGGGTGACCGCGCTCGTATTCGCCCCCAAACGGCTGGCCGACCTGTTCGACGAGCACGGCTGCCTCCGATCGGAGAAGTGGCAGGAGACTCCGATCCCGCTGGCCGACGACCAGATCGAAGTCGTCGACACGCCGGCCGACCAGGCCAAGGCGGTGGTTCGCGCGATCGCCGCCCTTGGGGGCCAATTCTCGGCCGAGGAGATCACCGTGGGCGTGCCCGACGAGCGGGTAATCCCGTACGTCCAGCAGCAACTCGAGCAATGCGGCGTCGCCGCCCGCTACGGGGCCGGAACGCCGATCGCCCAGTCGCCGCCGTGGAGACTCCTGGCCGCCGTGGCCGACTACTTGGAAAGCGGCCGCCTTTCCGCCCTCGCCGCGCTGGTGCGCCATCCGGCGGTGGACGCCTGGCTTTGCGGGCAGGGGATCGGCGGCGACTGGCTCAGCCGGCTCGACCGCTACCAGGCCGAACACCTTCCCTTCAGCGTCGATCTGCGGCGGCTCGCCGAGGCCGATGAGCCTGGCGAGAGATTGTCCCGGACACCCACAGTGTCCGGGAAATCGGGCACGCTCGGGCAGGTGTGCCGGGCAGTGCAGGGCTGGCTCGCCGAGCCGGCGGCGGGGACACGATCGCTCAACCAGTGGGGCCGACCGATCGTCGACCTGCTGATCACCGTGTTCGGCGGCAAGCCGCTTGAGCCCGCCGGCGCCGACCGGAAATCGGCCGCCGATCGGGCCGTGCTGGCGGCCTGCGTAGCAGTCCGCGAGGCGCTCGTTTCCCATGCGGCCGTGCCGAGCGGGCTGATGCCCAAGCTCGAGGGCGCGGAGGCCCTGCGGCTCGTGCTCCGCCAGATCGCTTCCGAAGCGATCGCCCCGCCGCCCAATCGCGACGCGGTGGAGCTGTTGGGCTGGCTCGAACTGGTGCTCGACGACGCCCCGGCGCTGGTGGTCACCGGCCTGAACGAGGGCATCGTCCCCAGCTCGCTCAACGCCGACCTATTCCTGCCCAATCGCCTCCGCCGGGCGCTAGGGCTGGAGGACAACCAGCGCCGCTACGCCCGCGACGCCTATGCCCTCTGCGTGCTGGCGGCGTCGCGGCGGCAGTTGAAGCTGATTGCCGGGCGGACGGCTACCGAAGGCGAGCCGCTTTATCCCAGCCGCCTCTTGTTCGCCTGCGACGCCGAGACGACGGTCCGCCGCGTGGGGGCGTTTTTCCACGCCGGCGGGCCGCCGGCCGCCGACGTTCTCGTGCCCGGCCTGCTCCGGCCGCCGCTGCCGCAGTCGCAGTTTGCGATCCCGCCTGCGAAACCGCTCGACGAGCCGGTCACGTCGATGCGGGTGACCGAGTTCCGCGACTACCTGGCCTGCCCTTATCGCTATTATCTCCGCCATCGGCTCAATCTTGCCGTGCTGTCGGATCAGGCCGAGGAACTGGACCCGCTGGGGTTCGGTTTGCTTCTGCACGAGGTATTGGGCGAGTTCGGCGGTGGCCCGCTGGCCGATTCGACCGACGCCGACGAGATCACGGCGCAATTGAACGACTCGCTGGACCGGCTCGTGCGGCGGCGTTTCGGCAATGCGGCGCTGCCGGCGGTCCGCGTCCAGGTCGAGCAGCTTCGCGTGCGGCTGGCCGCCTTCGCTCGCTGGCAGGCTGACTGGGTCGGCCAGGGCTGGCGGATCGAGCTGGTCGAGCAGGGCCCGGCCGAAGAAGCCGCCGCGCTGGTCGTCGATGGCCGGCCGATGTTCCTTCGCGGGCGGATCGACCGTATCGACCGCCACGAGCCGTCGGGGCGGCGAGTGATTCTGGACTACAAGTCTTCCGACACGGCCAACCCGCCCGACAAGGTCCACCGCGACAAAAACGGCTGGGTCGATCTTCAATTACCGCTCTATCGCCATCTGGCCGCCGGGCTGGGAATCGAAGGGCCGTTCGACTTGGGCTACGTCGTCCTGCCCAAGGACACCGGCCGCGCCGGCGACCTGCTGGCCGAGTGGACCGAGGAGGAGTTGAAGGAGGCCGACGGCGTGGCCGCCGAGGTGGTCCGCGGCGTGCGTGCTGGGATCTTCGGGCCGCCCAAAAGCCCGCCGCCGCGATTCTTCGACGAGTACGCCGCCATCTGCCAGCAAGGGCAGTTCGGCTCGCCGCCGGCCGCCGAAGGGGAAGGAGATCCGCCGGCATGAGCACCCAGGACCGCCGCTTCCCGAACGAGCTGATCCGCGCCTCGGCCGGCACCGGCAAGACGTTCCAGCTCAGCAACCGCTTCATCGGGCTGGCTGCCGCGGGCGAGCCGCTCGACACGATCCTGGCCACCACCTTCACCCGCAAAGGGGCCGGCGAGATCCTCGACCGCATCCTTTCCCGCCTCGCCGAGGCCGCCTCGTCGCCGCAAAAGGCAGCCGGGCTGGCCGCCGCCGTGGGCGAGCCGGCGCTCGACCAGGACCGCTGCCGGGCGCTAATGCGGGATCTTGTTTGCGGGTTGCACCGGCTGCGGGTGGGCACGCTCGACAGCTTCTTCATCCAGGTGGCACGCAGCTTCAGCTTGGAGCTGGACATGCCGCCCGGCTGGCGGATCGTCGACGAAATCGCCGACGAGCGGCTGAAGGCCGAAGCGGTCCGCGCCGTATTGCAGGAAGAATCCACCGCCGCGGCCGTGCGGCTGATGAACCTGCTTTTCAAGGGCGAGGCGTCTCGCTCGGTGGCGGAAGAGATCGCCGCGCTGGTGCGCGAACTGTACAGCGTCCACATCGAGGCCCCGGCCGAAGCGTGGCGGGCTCTGCCGCGGCCGAAGCCGCTCGGGCCGCAGGAGCTTGCCGCTGCGCTCGTGGTGCTGGCCGCCGTGGAGCTTCCCGGCGGCAAGAATTTTGCCAAGACACGCGCTCAGGACCTCCAGAACGCCGAGCGCGAGGACTGGCAGGCGTTTCTCGCCAAAGGAATCGGCAAGAAGCTCTTGGAAGGCGACGACACGTTCGGACGCCAGAAGATCCCCGCCGATCTGAAGGCGGCCTACGAGCCGCTGGTGCGGCACGCCCAGGCAGTGCTCATCGGGCGGATCGCCAACCAGACGGAGGCCACCGGGCGGCTGCTGGAGAAGTTCGCTGCCGAGTACGAGCGGCTCAAGACGGCCCGGCAGGCGATGCGCTTTGAGGACGTCACGCGGCGGCTGGCGGGCGGGCGGCTGGAAGATCGCATCGCCGACCTCGCCTGGCGGCTCGACGCCGGAGTGTCGCACCTGCTTCTGGACGAGTTCCAGGATACGGATCCGATGCAGTGGCGAGCCGTACGGCCGCTGGCGGAGCAGATTTGCCGCCGAAAGAAACGGGAGGAAGGGTCTTCTCGCAAGGCAGGCCGCCGGCACTCCTTCTTCTCCGTCGGCGACGTGAAGCAGGCGATCTTCGGCTGGCGGGGCGGCGTGGCCGAGATCTTCGACACGCTCGCTGAAGAAATCAGGCCGCTCGACTCCCGGCCGCTCACCAAGAGCTACCGCTCGTCGCAGGTCGTGATCGACACGGTGAACCGCGTCTTTGAGAACCTCCTGGACAATGAGGCCCTGCGGAACTATCCCGACGCCCGCCGCCGCTGGGCCGCCCGCTTCGAGCACCACACCACGGCCAAGGCGGACCTGCCCGGCCACTGCCGGCTGGTGGCGGCGGCCGAAGCAGGCGAAAGCCAGACGCGGCAAGAGGCCACGCTCCGCTTCGCCGCCGCCGAGATCGCCCGCCTGCACCGCCAGGCCCCCGGCTTCAGCGTCGGCGTGCTGGTGCGGACCAACGCCGCGCTGGCGCGGCTGATCTACGAGCTTCGCAAGCTCGGGGTCGAAGCAAGCGAAGAGGGCGGCAACCCGTTGACCGACTCGCCCGCCGTGCAGGTGGTGCTGGCGCTCTTGACGCTGGCCGACCATCCCGGCGACGAGACGGCCCGCTTCCTGGTGGCCAATTCGCCCTTGGCCGACGCGGTGGGGCTCGCCCGACACGACGACGCGGCGGCAGCCGTGCGGCTGTCGCGCCGGATCCGCCGCAGCCTGATGGAAGAAGGCTATGGGCGGACGATCCTGGCTTGGGTCGAGCCGCTCAGTGCTTATTGCGACCCGCGAGACCAGAGCCGGCTGGTGCAACTGGTCGAGATGGTCTACGGCTACGAAGCCTCGGCCACCTGCCGGACCGACGACTTCATTCGAGTCGTGTCCCGGCAGCGGGTCGAAGACCCCAGTGCCGCGGCGATTCGCGTGATGACCTTGTACAAGGCCAAGGGGCTGCAGTTCGACGTGGTGGTGCTGCCCGAGCTCGACGCCCAACTGGCCGGCCCGCCGCCGCCGATCGTAGTCGGCCGGCCGCGCCCGACGGCGGCGATCGACCACGTCTTGCGCTACGTGTCGAAGGACGAGCGGGAACTCCTGCCGGCGCGATTCCGAGAGACGTTCCTGGCAGACGAGACGCGGCGCGTGGAAGAGGCGCTCTGCGTGCTCTACGTGGGGCTGACGCGGCCGGTCCATGCCCTGCACATGATCGTCTCTGCGTCGCGACCGAATGAAAGGTCCATTCCCGGCACGCTCGCCGGCGTGCTGCGTGCGGCGCTGGGCGACGGCCGTCCGGCGGCGGCGGGGAGCGTGCTCTACGAACACGGCGATCCCAATTGGCCCCAGGCCGCTCGGCCGAAAGCGCCGCCTGCCGTCGTTGCCAAGCCGCCGAAGCCGCTGGTGGTCAAGCTGGCCGGCGCGGCGCGGCGCGCCACGCGAGGGCTCGATTATCGCAGTCCCTCGCAACTGGAGGGCGGCCCGAAGGTGGACCTGGCGTCGCGGCTGCGGCTGGAATCGGCCGCGGCGATGGAGCGGGGCGCACTGGTGCACGCCTGGTTCGAGCAGATCGAGTGGCTCGACGACGGCCCGCCGCAAGAACGCCGGCTCTTGGAGACGGCAGACCGGCTGGGCGCTTCTCAACTGGACGTGCCGGCGCTGTTGGCCCAGTTCCGCGAAACGCTGGGGCGCCCCGCCGTCGCGGCCCTGCTTCGTCGCAGCACGTACGGGCAACAAGCTCAGCCGTCCCGGCTGACGGACGCCGCGCAAGAAGTCCGAGCTGCTCGCGCCGGCTGCGGCGTCGCGGCCGGCAGAGGCTTGGCCGATCCCCACTGGGTGGTCAGCCGCGAGTACCCCTTTGCCGTTCGCGACGGCGACGCCATCCTGCGAGGCTCGATCGACCGGCTGGTGATCCTTTACGACGGCCCCAAAGCGGTCGGCGCCGACGTGATCGACTTCAAGACCGACGCCGTCTCGGCCGACGACCCCGAGACGCTCGCCGCCCGCGTCGAACTCTACCGCCCGCAGCTTGAGGCCTACCATCGGGCGGCCGCCAGGCTGCTGGGGCTCGAGCCCGAGAGCGTCTCCGCCCGCCTGGCGTTCGTCGAGCCGGGCCTGATCCACGCGGTCTCGTCGGCCAGAGGCGGCTAGAGATCGCCACGACCCCCATGTCGCATAGCCGGCGGCTAACAGCCGCCGGAGGAGATTTGCGGATTTCCCGGCGGCTGTTAGCCGCCGGCTATGAGTCCTGCTTCATCTTTCTGAGGGTTCAGAGAGGGAGAGCCCCCGGGGCCCGGTGCGGCGGCGGGCGGCCTGGAGCACCTCGGGCGGGATCTCGCTCACGACGCGGTTGTCTTCGAGCGTGATCCGCTCGGCCTTGGTGTCGTTGTAGCGGACCGGCGGCACGCCCTCGGTGACCTCAAGCCAGTTGTCGCGGACGAGGTTCTCCCAGCCTTTATGGAACCGCAAGGGCGAGCGGTCGATGTTGTAGATCACGTTCTGGTGGATCACAAACTCGCCCGTCCCCTGGTCGAGGAACATCCCGTTGCTCTCGGCCCTGCCCGCGTTGGCCGGCACGTCGTGGATCAGGTTGCCGCGGAGGGCCGAGCCGGGCTGGGTGCCCAGCGAGTAGATCCCGCCGCCATCGGAGAGCGTCTGCATCACGTGATGGATGTGATTGTCGGCCACGAGCGTCTCGCGGCAGGGCGTGCCGCGTGGCTCGGGCCGGGCGCGGGGGTCCCACCACATCCAGCCGATCGAGACACCCGTGTAAGGCAGTTGCCGCACCTCGTTGCAGACGATGCTCGTCTTGCCGGCCAGCCCCATCCAGATGCCCACCGCCCCGAAAAGCTCCCGGCCGCACTCTTCGACCAGGCAATCCGTCACCGTGTTTGCCGTGGCGGCCCCATCGGGCGCGGCCTCCCACCAGGGCGCGTCGCCGACCTGTCGGGCTTGCCCCTCGCCGATCATGATGCCGTTGCCGCCGCAGTCGGAAACCGCGCAGCCGGCGACGCGGCAGTCGCGGCAGCCGCGCCCCAGCCAGATGCCCGAGCGGCCGACGTGGGCCACACCGCCGCCCTCCAGCGAGCAGCCCTCGGCAAGCTCGAAATGGACCGCGGCCTCGTCGGCCTCGTGATGGGTTACGCCGCCGGGCACGTCCGCCATGGTCCAATAGGTGCAGGCCTGGCGGCCCCAGTGCGTCCGCTCGGGCGGCGACCAGGCGGCGTGCTCGAACCGCAGCCCGACGAAATGCAGGTTTCTGACCGGCCGGTTGCCGTCGGGGTCGCCGCGGACGACAAGAAGCTGCGGTGCGACCGGGGCGACGGTCTCCACCTCGCCCGGCTTCTCGCCTTTCCGCGGCACGTAATGGAGCACGCCGCCGGCGGGGTCGAGGAGCCACTCGCCCGCCGCGTCCAACAGCTCGGCCGAGTTCTCCACGAAGTAGCGGGGCTGCTTCTCGAACCAATCCATCACCGCCCAACGCGACGGCCCGCCGATCTGCCGCGGCACAATGAGCACGCGGGTCTGTTCGTCGATCGACTTGACGGGCGTGCGGGTGATCGACCAGTCGTGCAGGAACACCAGCTCCAGGTTCTCCAGGTCGTGGTAAGCCCGCAGGTCGCCTCCGGCGTAGCGGAAATTCGTGCGGCGGTCCTCGCCCACCTTTTCGACGCGAAGGAAGCCCTGGTTGGGATGCCTTGCGCGGGGGGCGCGTCGGCCGCCCACGAACAGCTCACGAAAGGTCCACTGGCCGGCTGCCGCTTCGGGAATTCTCGCGGTCCAGGTGCCGTTGCCGCCGGCTTGCCAACCGCCTATCTTGCGGCCGCCGCTGATCACCGGCTCTTCGCCCGGCTGTGCGGCGTAGGTCACGGCGAACCGCTCCGTGCCGCCGTCTTCG
>Ga0180437_10008355_pt1 | contig 13176 bp, 11 predicted proteins | sample SS_ome_4_FD_132410 | JGI IMG/M metagenome (GOLD analysis project Ga0180437, IMG submission 132410) | Hypersaline lake sediment archaeal communities from the Salton Sea, California, USA - SS_3_D_1 metaG | ecosystem: Environmental > Aquatic > Non-marine Saline and Alkaline > Hypersaline >...
AGGGGGCGTCTCTGGTTCTTGAGAAGATCACAAGGTCGTTTAATGCGACTGGCGGTCTGATGAGTAAGACGGGTGCTGACGCGAAGGAGTTCTTTCACAAGCTGGTGAAGATGTTCCGTTCTCTACCGAAGTTCTATCAGCCTATAATTGCCGGGACTGACAACCCGAAGTCGATGCTGGAATTTGATAAGCCGGGAGAGCGTATCACCAAGCGGTCGAAGAAGGTGAAAAGGTCTGAGGCTCTTGAGAGTAAGATAGAACACAAGAACACCGCAGAGAACTCGTTTGACTCGTATAAGTTGATACGGGCAGTAATTGACGAAGGCGGTAAGTGGGACGATGTAGACGTTGTTAAGCACTACGCCGTTATGAGGCCGACGCTGACACAGGGAAGGCACATAGTGGGCAAGGCTTTCTACCCATCGACTGTAAACGAGATGAGTAGACGAGGCGGGGAGAATTTTAAGAAGATGTGGGACGACAGCGATGTCAACGACAGGAATCTTAACAATCAGACCCGCAGCGGCTTATACAGATACATGACTCCTGCATACGACGGTCTTGAGGGCTTCATTGACGAGTACGGAATGTCAGTGATCGAGACGCCAAAGAAGCCGATCATGGGAGTTGATGGCGAGATGATTACGATAGGTGCTAGGGAGTACCTTGACAATGAGAGGGAAGGCAGGAAGAACAACCCGGATTCACTGGCAGAGTTTAAGCGCCAGTTCCCGTACAACCCGGAAGAAGCCTTCATGGTGGAGACGAAGCACTGTGCGTTCAATGTAGAGTTCCTTTACAGTCAGTACGACTGGAATTTGGAACACGCAGACAAGCTTATTACGCAAGGAGATTTCGTCTGGAAGAAGGAGTTCGGCGGTGACGTTGAGTTCAAGCCGAGCAAGGCTGGGAGGTGGCGAGTGTGCTGGGTTCCAGACAAGAAGGAGCAGAATAAAAGGATATGGAGAAATGGGAAGATGTATCCGGGGAATATGGATACCATAGTTTCTGGCAACGACCCATACGACCATAATATAACAGTTGATAATCGGAAATCAAACGCGGCGTCTTACGTGTTTAGGATGGCGAACCCGGCGTTTCCGAGGGAGTCAAACCTCTTTGTGTCAGAGTACATAGCGAGGCCGCCGACATCTTACATCATGTACGAGGATATGCTGAAACAGAGCATCTTCTACGGGTGTCAGATACTAACGGAGGACAACAAGCCGGGTCTGATTAACTGGTTCATAGACAAGGGATACCGACAGTATCTCATGAATAGGCCGGAGATAACAGACACTAAATCAGGGCGTAATAGGAATGCGCCCGGAGTGCCTACGTCTGGTGAGGGGGTTCGGGAAACCCTCGTAAGCGTAACCGAGAGTTACATCTTCCACAACGTAGGGTGGTTTGAAGAGCGCGACGAGCTTGGGCTGGTTTACTTCAACCGACTGATAAAAGACTGGCTTCAGTTTGAAGTCGATAATTGGACAAAATATGACTCTACGGTAGCTGCGGGACTGGCGCTACTTGCGAGCAAGAAAAACATCAAAAAGCCTCTCAGTCAAGACAATAAGCAAGAGCTGGTGAGGCGCTACAAAATACAGTCAAATAAATCCGTTCTGATTAAATGAAATATTTTGGATTTCCCAGTGTGCTGGCTTCGGAAAGCGAAAAAGGCACGAAAGAATACGGAATGGCATTTCTTCAATCCATGTACCGCGAGTGGTCAGGAGAAGATGGGGCTTTGCTGGACAGCCGTATAACGAGATTTGAGAACGCCAGAAAGTTTGCTGGCGGATACCAAGACCCAGATCAGTATAGAGACCTGATCGCCGTGAGTGGCGACCTCTCTTATATGAACCTCGATTGGAGCATCGTTCCGATCATACCTAAGTTCGTTGATCTCGTGGTGAACAGTATCACCAATTACGACTACTCCATTAAGGCAAGGGCCATCGACCCGCTCTCTTCTGACAAGCGGAAGAAGAAGGAGATGGAGCTGAAGACCAAGATGTTGTCGAAGAAATTCCTCATGGGGCTACAAGCGTCGTCCGGCGTACCCATGATTGACGACAACGAGCAAGTGCCTGAGACTGAGGAAGAAATCAACCTTTACATGGAGATGGGATACAAGCAGGCTGCCGAGATTGCCATTGAGCAGGGGCTTGCTTTGGCTATGGACATCAACGACTGGAAGGAGCTGGCGCGCAGGGTTGTAAGAGACCTTGTTGTTGTTGGAACCGGAGCGGTCAAGACAGAGCTTGATCATCGCGGCGTTATTATCCGCTACGTCGATCCTCTGTATCTGGTTACGTCACATCCGCAGCACCCGGACTATAAAGAGGTGTCATGGGCGGGAGAGGTCAAGCGGATTCGCATCAGCGAACTGAAGACCGAGGCTGGCGACCAGTTATCCGAGAAAGCTTACAAGGACATCGCCGAGAGGTTCACAGGGAAGTACGACAACCCTCGTAGCTTCTCATCAGAGCCTATAATTACCGACTCCTCAATATCTTACGAGTATGACACATTCCTCGTGGATGTGCTTGACGGACAGTTCATTGTCCCGAATACTCTTAAGGCTGAGAAGAAGTACAACCAGTACGGTAATTACACGGTACACACCAAGAAGGACACATACAAGCCCCCGAAGAACTCAAAGTTCAAAAGGGAGGTCAAGCAGACAGACTACGAGTGTAAATATTCTGGCAAGTGGCTCATAGGTACGAACTATATCTATGACTATGGAAAAGCCAAGAACCAGATACGTGCAAAGTCGTCGCTGCACAAGACCAAGCTTGACTACATTATCTATTCTCCCGCGATGAATCGGGCGACCACCAAGTCCCTGTGCGAGAGGATGATACCATTCGGAAACCAGATACAGCTTGTACACCTGAAGATGCAGCACGCTATTGCGAAGGCTCGCCCGAAGGGTATGGCTATCGAGGTCGGGGCGATTGAGAACGTACAGAACGGCAAGGGCGGAACATTCAAACCCCTTGATGTTCTCGATATTTACGACCAGACTGGTACGTACTTCTTCAGGTATATTGATGATGGCGGGCAGCCCACTCAGGCGAGACCGATTACGGAGCTTGAGGGTGGAGTCGGGAATGTTATCAATGAGTTCCTGCTTGAATACGATCATAATCTGCGGATGCTCAGGGATGTATCGGGCATCAATGAAGCCCGCGAGGGCAGCATGCCAGATAAGGATTCTGTCGTTGGCGTCGCCAAGATGAACCTGATTGCCTCTAACACGGCAACGAAAAACATCCACGACGGATACCTTAATATATATAGGCGTATGGCAGAGTCGGCTGTGCTGATGATCCAAGACCTTGTGTATTACGATAAGCCGTACAAGGGTTATGTCAGGTCGATAGGTGAGCATGCAATGAATGTGATCGAGGTTACTAAGGACGTTTCGCTGCATGAGTTCGGACTGGTCATTGAGGCCGCCCCGGATGAGGCAGAACGTCAGAATCTTGAGCTGGATATGCGTGCGGCCATTGACCAGAAGGAACTTAGACCGGAGGATGCTGCCATGATTAGGCAGATCAAGAACACGAAGCTCGCCACGCAGTATATGTTGCTGAAGCGCAAGGAGTACATGGCGGAGCAGCTTAAGATAGCGGAGGCTCAGTCGAAGAACAACGCACAGCAGCAGGCTATGGCCGCACAAGCGGCTGCCGAGGCTGAGATACAGAAAGAGGCGCAACTGGCTGAAATTAAGAAGGCTCTGGCGGAGCATGAGGCTGGCATTACTGCACAGCTTGAGCAGCAGAAGCATGGTCACAAGATGGAACAGATCGCCCTTGAGATGGGTGGCAAGTTGGGGGCGGAACAGATGAAGCAGCAGCCGAATCAGCAGGAACAGCCTCAAGAACAGAGTAATATGTAAGATATTTGAATTTTTTCTTTAAAAATATTTGGTAGTATAAGAAAAAATCCGTATCTTTGCAAAATAATTCAGAACTTAAATACAATTTAATTATGATTAACAAGGACAAGGACACCGAACAAGCCTTACTGTCTGGTCTTGGTCTTGAAAGGGCCGATGATGACGACAACAAGGATGGAGATGACAACTTGAATCCCGATGGTGGAGACGATGGTGGAGACGGAGATGACGGAGACGATAAAAACCTAAACCCCGATGGGGGTGACGACGGCGGTGATGACGGAGGAGACGATGGAGATGGCGCCGGAGATGATAAGAATAAAAACCCCGATGGGGGTGATGATAAGAAGGTTCTACCGAACACTGGTGGAGATGATGATCCCGCAGGAGTTAGTTTTGAAAAGCTGCTCGAAGAGAAGAGCGGCGGACGTTTCAAATCTTTCTCAGACGTAGAAAAGGCGCTTGAAGAAGTGTCTGAAGGAGCATACGCAAACGAAATGGTGGCGAAGCTCAACGATTACGTCAAGAATGGCGGTAATGCGAATGACTTCTTAAAGACGCAGACGGTTAACTTTGCAGAGATGAACGATCTCGACGCGCTTAGGGAACATGCTGCTCTTTTTGATGAAACACTTAGCCGGGAAGAAATCGACCTGCTCATTGAAGATGAGTACGGCACAAAGCCTGACGCGTCCGATACGGATAAGAGGCTGGCAGCCATTAGGATGAAGAAAGCCGGAGAAGCAGCTCGCAAGGAATTGATTCAATACCAGCAGAAGTGGTCTGTGCCTCAAGCAACTAGCGAGGAAGTTCAACAGGCTGCACAGAAGAAGGCCGCAGAGTGGAAGGCGGAGTTATCGGAAGCCGTAGATAACAACAAGGAGGTTGTTATTAAGATTGGCGACGAAGACTTCAAGTTTACCCCAAGCGAAGAGGCCAGAGCAGCAGTCAAGGATGGACACGATCTGAGCAAGTTTTTTCAGAGGTATAACGATGATAGTAAGAGAGGCTATGATTTAAACAAGTTCCTGAAGGATATGTATATCCTAAACAGTTTTGAAGAGATCATAAAGTCTGTTGCTACCTTTGCGAAGGGTCAGGGAACTGATGACGTCGTTACCAATATGAAGAACGCAAGCTTTGAGAGCAAGGATCACAAAGATAAGGACGGTAAGACCAAATCAATAGAGGATCAGATAGGTTCTCAGATGTTTCAATAACACAACGAAACCTTTTAAAAATAAAAGAAAATGCCTTATTTGAGTGCTACACCGAGTGCTGCTAAAGTTGTAACCACAGAGAACTATGTTTCTACTGTTGACTACCTTAGCGCCATCCACAAGCCTGACGTAAACGAAGTATTCGTTAAGCGTTATGGCGATCAGGGAATCACTGGACTTATGACCATGCTTGGGAATAAGCGTTCAGTTGCTAACAAGGAGTTTATTCACTTCGAAGAAGATTGGATTCACCAAACCATAACCATTGATACTGACGCTGACACCAAAGCCATCACTGGCGGGTATCAGATTCAGATCGACATGTCTGGGTACACTGCAAGTACAGACTACTCCCCTATCAAGCTCAATCACATCATCGAGTTTGAGAACGGTCAGGTAGGACTGGTAGTTGCCCTGTCCGTAGACGGTGCTGCTTTTGAAAGCGTAACTGGCTACACCCCCGACTCACCCGCCACTCCCGCTAACGGACTGGTATTCGCTCAGGTTCTTACCTATGACGGAACCGCCACTGATGTTGCAAACATTCCCGGCGTCGCTATCGTAACTGGTACAGAATTTGCTGAAGGTACTGACCAGCCTGACGGAATGACACCCAACGTGATCAAGTACAGCAACACTGTGATGATCATCAAGGAGAGTTACGAAGTCACTGGTTCCGAGGCCACTAACGCCACGTGGATGAAGATCGTTGATCCCGCCACTGGTAAGTCTGGATGGCTGTGGTATCTGAAGGGCGAGTCTGACACTTACAGGAAGTTCGACGACTACATGGAACTGCAAATGCTGAACGGCGAGCAGGTTGCCTCTGGCGCCACTGTTCTATCCGGTCTGGGTATGCGCGGAACTGAAGGTCTGATCGACTTTGCTGAAGGTGGAAACGACATCAACTACACGACTTCCTTCGGCGTTGCTGATTTCCGTACCGTTGTTATTGCTCTTGACAAGAACAGGGGTGCTATGGAGAACACAGCGTGGGCTGGTCTGACTGTAAGTCTGGACGTGGACGACAACTTCAGGGATTACTTCGGCGGTTCTTCCAATTCTGGTGGAGCTTCCTTTGGAACCTTTGAAGGTGGAGAAGAAAAAGCTGTACAGATGGGCTTCAAGTCCTTCCAGTACGGTGGATACACTTTCCACAAGAAGTCTTACAAGGCTTTCAATCACGTGAAGTTGCTGGGTTACACTGACTCTGCAAGTGCTGATTCCAAGTACAGAACAGCTATGCTGCTCGTACCCGGAGATAGCCAAGTAGACCCTGTGAGCCGCGAGAGCGTTCCTTCACTGGCTATTCGCTACAAGGAAGCTGACGGTTACTCACGGGAGCTGGAACACTGGCTGACTGGTTCTGCTGTTCTGAAGAACAAGACCAACGGCGAGGACAAGCTGAAGTGCAACTACCGGACTGAGCGCGGATTTGAAGGATTCGCAAACAACCGTTACGCTTGGGTAACCAAGTCGTAAATCCTACACGCAAGGGGGCTTCGGCCCTCTTGCTTTATTTTAATAACGAAACAATTTAATAATATTTAAGACCATGAGCGATTTATTTAACTTTGATGATAGTCAAGTAGTTAAGCCGATTCTATTCAAACTTACTACTAAGAATGAGAACCCTGCCACTGAAGGCAGACACTACGCTGGCCTAAAGCGTATCCCCAGTGAAGATACTATCTTCGTAGACGGGAAATCAAGAACAATCAGATACTCAGTTGGAGAAGAGTCCATCTATCGTGATGAACAGCCCGCTCACGTCGAGCTGACTGACATTATCTTTACGAATGGATCGCTTCGCGTATACGAGGACAATCCAACGCTGTTGGAGTTTCTGCGTGCATGTAACTGGAACAGAGACAATAAGAGCCGCGTGAGGGGAAAGAGGGTGCTGTTCTATGAGCATAACCCACAAGCGGTTGCCGCCGAGAAGATGAAGCAGGAGGAGCTTGAGATTGAAGCCCGCTATAAGGCCAAGCACATGCCTTTCGGGGAGCTGAGAAGTCTTGCGCGTGCGCTGAAGCTGAACGTAGACCGTTATGAAGAGGAGATTCGTCACGATATGCTGGTGTTCGCCAAGACCAAGCCTCTTAAGTTTATGGAGGCTCTGAGCAGCCCCATGACTGCACGACGCGCTGAGGTTATGGACGTTGTAGAGCTTGGGATTATCGAGATTCAACAGCGAGGAGTATTTATGGAGACCGCAACCGGGAACAAGGAGCAGATTCATGTTGTTCCTGTCGGAGGAGACCCAACTGACTCATTTGTAGAGTTTACGCTGACCAAGAAGGAGGGCGAAGAGGTCTGGAAGGAGATTGCGAAGAAGAAAAGAAAGCTGATTGAATAATCACTTTAGATAATCTAACATAAGGGGCGCATTTTGTGTCCCTTTTTTTTGTTTAAAATTTGGAATATTCAAAGATATTTCGTATCTTTGTCCATATTAACACGTGAGAAGGAATGGCGCTATTTAATGTGAACGGAGCAAGTCTGAGTTCTTTACAAACTTGGGTGGTGATAATCATTGCCTCTGGTTCGTTGGGAATTTCAGTATTTAGGGAGAATAAAGCAGTGACCAACATACAGGACACGCGCGATAAAGTGATTGAGGTGCATACCGAACAGCAATATATTAAAGAGAAGCTGGCCGATTTGGAAGCTGATAATGAGCGACATGACGGAGAATACGAGTCGCTTATGTCTGAAATCGAGGGGCTTAGGATTCATCAGGATGGTACTGACTTGCATATCCAAGAGATGATCGACATTGGCAGGTATTATGTCGAAAACCAAGAAGACCTTACGCACGAGCAAATCAAAGGCGAGATTGAAGATTGGGTAAAAAAAAACGATTGGATAGAGCCAGAAGAGCCGACTCTATTCGGGCCGTACGACTAAGGCAACATTACGATACGATAGAACACAACATAGTATTTATACCAATAGAGGATGATTAATAAGCCATGCATCAGCCCCGACGATGACGGCAGAATGCCGATACCACAAGACGGAAAAGGACACTGGAATCCACCCGACGGCGAGGGCTATATAACTGATATGGAGGAGCTTCTGGATAGTAGGCTCGACTCAAAACTACGCTCATTCATAGAGGTAGTAATGTTTAATCAAGAAGAGATTAGGCAGGGGCAGAAGGAGCAGAACAAGTTCCTGAAGAAGACCATGACGCACGACACTATGATTAAGACGATAATCTTAGTGCAGGTATTGATGGTGTTCGCTATTGGTTTACAATGGGTATTTTAATATGAAAGAATCATTTTTCAACTTCAAGGTAGACCTCACATGGTCAAAGATAATGGCGCTGCTACTTGCGGCTGACGCAACCTATCTTGATGTTACACTGGACAAAGGCGGCGCAATATTCATGTTTTCCCTACCATTTATAGTCGCCCTGATAACTGGGAAGCAGATAACCGACCGTATTAAGGAAAATCGGTCTGTAAAAAAATAAATTATGGCTCTTAGCGTAGATAAAGTATTTCAATTCGTTCAGTTTGTGGCGAATAAGGAATCACGGGGTTGGGTAAGCCCCGAAGAGTTTAATGTGACTGCTGAACTCGCGCAGATTGCCGTGTACAGCCGTTTAGAGGCTATGTTCTTGGCTCACAAGAAGGTGCATAACGATATGAGGCCGTTCTTGAAGGACGAATCTGTGTCACACGGAGGGTCGTTTCACGCTTTCCCGTCAAACTTCAGGCAGCTTATCGGTGCGCTGGATGCTTCTGGAACCGAAATCAAGGAATGGACTCAGGCTGAATATCTTTCAAACAAGAACAGCACAATCATAGCGCCGACCACAAGCTACCCATTTTGCGTGGTCAGGGACGATGGCATATATGTATACCCTGACACTATAACTACAAATATAGTTGTGGAGTTTATAGCCGGACTCGATTCAGCGAACCCGCCTGAGTGGGCATATACCACAGTAAGCGGCAGGCCAGTATACGCAAGCGGAAGCTCTACTGATTTTGAGTTTGAAGACAACCTGTTCTTGGAGATTTCTTCATACATTCTGATGAATATGGGAATGAACTTGAATCAGGAGCAGGTGACACAGTACGGAATGGCATTTAATCAAGCAGCATAATGCCACTAAAGAAAGGGAAAAGCAAAAAGGTTATCTCCTCGAATATTCGACGCGAGATTAAAGCTGGCAAGCCGAAAAAGCAAGCCATAGCCATAGCCATGTCGAAAGCTGGCAAAAGCAAACCAAAACCAAAAATGAAGCGTAGATAATGGCAACAAAAAAGAGATTAGCAGAACAAGTAATGAGAATAGTATCCGGCGGGCATCTCAAGCCTGACCGGACTATTGATATTCGGGAGGTTATGTTGTACATAGACCAACTCCGAGATAAGGCCGCTAAGTTGGCCGCTTACGAGGCTCAGAAAATGGGCAATCACTCTATGGATCAGAGCTGGCTGTCGTTTCAGGAAAACATAACCGTGCAGGCTGCTGGCGCGAATGGGCTTGAGTATATCGACCTGCCAGTTAAGATACTAGCCCTGCCGGGAGGACTTGGGCTTTATCAGGTGTCTCCGGTTGATGACATGACTGATGCATTTAAGATAATCTTCGCAGGCCAGCAGGGATTACTGGCTGGCACACAGGCTCTTGCCCACACAGGGAACACTTACTGCTGGGCTGTTGGCGACACCGTATATTTAATCAACAATGGCGAGGTGGCCGTTTCAGCTCTCGTTGTTGCAAGCTCAGATAGCATTGCGGAGAGCGCAGACTACCCAGTGCCTCCTGAAGTAGAAGACGACATTATAAAGGAAGCCGTGCAGATGTTCGGCGTTATGCAACAGATTCCCCACGACGAACGGGAAGACGGACAAAAATAATAAACAATGGCATATACAACAGTAAACTCAATAGTAGAAAACGTACTCAGTGACGAGGGCAAGCACACGACCCACGACTTTCTGAGGCTGCTTAATATTGCCAACAGGGGGCTGAAGGAGCTTACATTCGATATTCTTGGCGACGTTAAGATAGATGTTATCGTGGTCGACAGCAACCTAAAGATTGACCTGCCATTAGACTACGTTGACTACACTTTTATCGGTGTCGTGAACGGAGACTACCAGCTTGAGCCTCTGGCCATTAATAACAGGATTCCCGCCATCGACAACGAGAATGTTAACACGCTAGGCCCATCAGAATACCATTATGTATATGGGGGTCTATTCGGAGTGGGCGGAGGCCAGAACGCCAACGGATACTATGTCCCGGTGATCGACTACGATAACTGGCAGATCATCCTCGGCTCGATGGTGGCCGGGCAGACGGTATACCTCGAATATATCTCCGACGGCACTCGCACTGGCGGCCTGAATGTTGTTCACCCGTATGCTGAGGAAGCGCTGATAGCTTGGACTTACTGGAAGTCGATAGCGAGGAAGCGTGGGTACTCCGCAATCGAGAAGCAGATGGCTGAGAGGGCATATTACAACGAGAAGCGCAAGGCTCGCGCCAGATTGAGCGGATTCACGAAGGACGAATTATTCACTCAGATCAGAAAAGGATTCAAACAAGCACCTAAGATATAATGGCACAAGTTACTGAGGTTAAGACATTTCTAAAGGGGATGAACAAAGATGTTGATCCTCGGTTTTTGCAGGAAGGTGAATACATTGACGCCCAGAATATAATGCTCTCGAATTACAGGGAGGGCAGGTCTGGCAGCGCAACGAACTTTCCCGGTCTGACATCTCGTGTTGGGCTTTCATCTACATTGGGCGTATTCAAGAACGAGCTGGATAATAAGCTGATAATATTTGAATATGTCAGTTCGGTATCTAAGCGTATACGTGAATATCACCTCGACACTGGCTCTATTGTTACCCTGCTAGATACAAGCGTGCTGCCGTGGACTTCCGCAACCGTAATAAAGTCCGCTCGCATCATTGAGGGCATCGTTGTCTGGACTGACGGCGACAACGAGATAGGTATGTTTGACACAAACATCACATATCCAACTCCATACACGGAGGAGATGTTTACTCTGGCTCAGGTGGTGCCTCAAAATAAGCCGGGAGTTGCGCCAGCACACGATTCAAGCTACGGATACAACAACATACTTGGAAAGTTCTTCCAGTTCAAGATACGGTTCATCTTCGAGAACGGGATGAAATCTGTGTTCTCTCCCATTAGTGAAGTTGCGTATACATATGATGATTATTCAACGCCTGATGTGGTGGCCGCATCAACTTCACCGATCAACTCCATTGAGTTGACCTTGGACGGAACCGGGGCGAGCGAATTGGTCAGCGAGATTGAGATTGCCGCCCGATCTGGAAACAACGGTGACTTTTTTTCCATTGCAACCATTGATGCAAATAGCACGTTCCAAGGCGGTGGAAACCAGACATATACGTTCTACAATGAGAGCCTGTACGACCCGATAGCCCTGAACGAGTCTAACCAGATTTATGATGATGTACCAAGAACGGCTCAGGCTTTGGAGATTGGAGATAACAGGGTTATACTTGGAGATGTGTTAACCGGATATGACAAGGTTGATGTTGATTACAGCTTGTCTGTAATATTTGGTGATCTACCCGGAACAGGGGGTACTTGGAATACAGACGATCAGTCATATCTTGACCTGAGTGGTACATACACCCCAAGAACACCAATGTCTAGTGGCAGTGCGCTAGAAACATTTGTTACACACTTTCTAACAGGCTATACCCCTGCTGCTGGTGATGTTATAACTTGTTCTGGTTTAGATATACCGTCAAGTCCGTATTCGCCAGACCTGCAACATCCGTTTGGATATGTAAGTTACACTGTGCAACCTAGCGATGGCTGGAATGATATTCGCACTGGATTGCTGACACCAACCTTCTATGATCCGTATACAGGCGGAACCCTCGATCTTTATGGAACCCAGACCAATCCGCCAGAGGCGCCAACTGGTAACGATAAATTCCAGATTTCAGTAAAACAGGGTCTACACACCGAAACATTCAAGAGCGGCGCTTGGTATAATGTTGGCTTGCAGTATTTCGACAAGTATGGCAGGACTAACGGGACGCAGATCAAGGATGGATCAAGGATTTATATTAACACGCTTGGTGAGCGCAGCCTTACGCCGGGCAGTTATACAAATGCTGGGGCAGCCGATATTCGCGTGACAATCGCGAGCGAAGCGCCAAGCTGGGCGGCTTATTACAAGGTTGTGTATTCAAGGGCGAATGTCAACGACTTTACGCTACAAACAACCGTTCTGGAAGCCACTCAGGACGGTGTAAACTCATTGTTAGACATAAGTAATATTGTCGATTGGAACGAGACAAAGGGTGGAAATCTTGGATACATTTGGGAGAAGGGTGATCGTGTTAAGATTTTAACGTACAATCAGGGGGGTACTATCTATACAGACTGGGCTGATCAGTTGTACGACTCCGAGATTATAGCCGACGATTCAACCGGAAATTACTCCATATTGATACCAACACCTAGCGGCCTGTCGTATAGCGTGCTATCTGGGGCGACAATAGAAATTTACAGGCCAAGCAGGGAGCTTGACGTGTCGGATGCGATATTTACAGAGGCAACGCCAAGTTATGAGGTTTACGAGAGTAGCGGAAGTTATTATCATCGCGGAGACACGGATCAGACTGTCTCTGTTGACGCAAGGGTTGACATTACCGGAGACGCCTATCTGAAGAGCCGCGATTCGTATCCGTATGGTTCCACGCCGGAATATGCGGGCATCATCTTCGAGAGCTATGATATTTCGGATTTCCGTGACTCCCAGCACTATCACAAGGGGCGGCCAACAGCAATAATCAATCAAGAGGAGAGCCAGAAGGTGTCTACGCTGATGTATTCAGAGTTTATCATACCTAACACAGACATCAATAAGCTGAACCGCTTCTATCCTGATGTGAACTACGAGGAGTATGAGCGCCAGTTTGGGAGAATTGTGCTTCTTCATGGCGAGGCAGACCATATTCTTATGCTTCAGGAGGATCGCGCCTCTAAGGTGTTCTTGAA
>Ga0180437_10008357_pt1 | contig 13175 bp, 6 predicted proteins | sample SS_ome_4_FD_132410 | JGI IMG/M metagenome (GOLD analysis project Ga0180437, IMG submission 132410) | Hypersaline lake sediment archaeal communities from the Salton Sea, California, USA - SS_3_D_1 metaG | ecosystem: Environmental > Aquatic > Non-marine Saline and Alkaline > Hypersaline > Sediment...
ATTATAGGTGAAACCACTTATAAGAGTTATTTCACCTGTCCTGCCATTAAGGGCGAATGCCGGTACCTGAAGCCACTGACCGTCCCCATCATCTATCTCTACTAAAACATCTTGAGACCTGAACGAGCTATCGCCGTTTGATCCAGGCTTTACCACTGGTTTATATCTGGTCCAAACCACCCATTTATTATCAGGTTCTTCATAGAACTTCAGCGTTGGAGTTGCATCTTCCCTCTCAACCAGATACTCCTGAGTCTGATCCCTGAAAAACAGTGCGGTCACTATGGTATCATTGATCTTTTCGTAGGGCCCATAAGGGTTATCTGTTGACCTGTAGACATTCACTCCAGCGATGCATAAACCGTTATTCTCAGGAATAAGAGTAGGATTATCCCAACGTATATCAGCAATCCCTATCAAATAGGGACTGGTCACCATAAGGTTCCGGGGAGCCATAGGAAGCGTAAGGTCCGGAGTCTGAGGACGCAGGGGATAATTATAATCCGGCCTCTGAGTCTGACTCAACCGACCAGAATGATAGACGGGCATTACGGTGTCCCCTCTTTATACAGTATCAGCGGTTTCCTCTGAGTCATAATCTTATGTGACCTGGACTGACTAGTACCTTCAATACTATCCGCTATCATTGAATAATTAAAAGCATACCCCTTACCGACCTTACACCCATGAGTCTCACCTGACGTGGCCTGGTTCATGTAGAATGCAGCTGACCAGGTCCCGTCCGTCGTGAAACTTCTCTTGTTTATCGTGTACCACGAATCGAAGTTATAAGCCTTAACCTCAAACATTCCATTGGTTAAGCTCATCCTAAACCTTACAGGATCGGAGAGTCCAAGGCCTCTGTATATTACTCTCATCACATCCCCTACCCCCACTTCACCATCCATTGCATAACCATCCCAGACAATCTTCTCTCCCAGTACCGTATAATCTACACCAAACTCCTGAGCTACACCTCCAATCGCATTCAAAACAACGGTGCAGTCTTCTGCCATCATGCTCAGATGGGTATACTTGTGGCGCACATCATCCGAATCAATGCATATATACTCTGTGAGATACTGGTTCCTCGTAATCTCATTGACTGGAAGCACATAAGTACAGTTATAGTTCTTGCCATCCAAAAGGATACCACCGGAACAAGTACCATCATTATAACTGATAGTTGCGGTATTATCAGCATTTGTGATATTAAAAAATACGGGGTCTATTGCATTTCTGAAATCGACCTCAATACTGAAATCCCCAGAGAAAGTGAAAGTCGAGTCAGCTCTGGCCTCATTAATCCCATCATAGGTCATCTCAAGGAAACCACTGCCCGTCTCCACTGTGGAGTCCCCAGAATATGTCATATCCCATAACCCAGCATCATACTCTACATGGTTCCAGGCTCTGAAATCCCTGGGAATGAAATAATCTTCCAGTATATACCTTCCAGTCGGAACCGATGTCCGGTCCTCGACCGGTATGAGAACCTTACCACTGCTGCCGTCGAACATAGGATAGGCACCAGAAAGAACCACAATGTTCGAGGAAGTATCCTGAAGAGCTCTGGATATCGTATGGTAAGGATGATCCAGTGTTCCGTTACCCCACCCATACGTGCCATCACCGGTAATTTCTGTACCATCACTGCCACTCTCTGAAACGAACACGGCACTCCCGAAGTTGATGTCACTATAATGGGAATGCAGAGTAATGGTATCAAGAGGGCTCTTGTTGAGGTTACAGATAACCCTAAGAGTATCACCCTCGGAGAGGATACCATCCATCCCGAGACCATCCCAGAGTACGGTGTACTTAGCCACCGTGAAATCAGTGCCTAAATATTGAGCAGGTCCATCCACTGGGTTTACGGCTATATCTGAATAATCTACCCCGAAGAAATCGGGTATTCCTACTGATTTCCGGGTCATATCACTATCGGTAAGTTTTATATATGATACGAAAGCCTCTCTAAAAGAGTCGTATACATAAAATCTGTTAAGCTCTACCGTCTGATCAGTAAGACCTAGATAGTATGAGTCGTAATGGCCACCATCAATAGAAATTGTTGAATCGGCCACCGACATGGCCTTATCCAATGTTCTGAAGGGATCTTGCTGACCCCCAAAGTTCACATAGTCATCACCAGCGCTAGAGACATACCATGTACCGCTATGAGAACCTTCAATATATTCATGAGCTCCAATATCTATGGAACCAAGACTAGCACGGTTTTTACGGTCTATATCAAGATAGTACCGGTCGTAGTCTCCAGTGCCAGCTCCGATATCGGGTGACCCGGAGGTCAACGAGTAGTCTCTACCCGCCTCGTTAGCATAAAGAGGGTCAGATGTGATATTAGCTGCGTCTACATCAGGGGTTCCAACGGGGTAAACAGTTACTGTCCCGTAGAAATTATTATTCAGAGAATAAACAGGGGAAGAATCATTGGATATTACCAGGCCATAGGTGCTATTGGTAATATTGTTGGAGGCTACAACGCCAGAAGAGCTGCTATCAAGAATAATACCCCCGATGTTATCATCAAGAGTATTGGAAGATATTTCAATACTGCTCGTATCAAGGCACCTGATAGCTTCAGACGTGTCGTATATAACTGTACTATATACATAAGGATTAAACGATGAAGAAAAATCAACACCTATCTGTACGCCATGGATAACAGTACTTCTTATAACCTGGTCGGAGTCGGTTCCCAAGAACTTAATACCTGTCGTTGCATCTCTGATTATACACTCAAAAACTTCTACATTTCTAGTATTATTCGCAAGTATGTCTGCTTCCGGGGCACTTAGGGTCAGATTATGTATGCGTGCCTGGCAAGACTCGAAGGAGAGAGCGTTTTTCTCCCACCCTGACCCAGTAGTATCCTGAACATTATCTGAAGAAATAAGGGGGCGGCAACCGTTTGCTCCCCTAATGGTAAGATCTTTTCCAATTATTTCGGAAGGATTATGGGTACCATCATAAAGAACAATGGTCCCACCCCTCTTTGCCCATGCTGTTGCTACAAACAGATTCTGAAGAGGCGTTAGAACTCGACCATCATTCGAATCAGACCCATATGATGCATCAACGTATAATACGGGCTCTGAAGTTTCTATATCAAAGAGTATCCCATCAAAAACCTTGAAGGTGTCAAAGCCAAAAGATACCTCGTTATCTGACGTATCTGTATAATACTCAGCCCGTACTATGTCCCCGCTTACAAGAATATTTTCTAGGGGGATCGATGTCCCATCACCAGATACAGAGCTCTGGTCCCATATAAGCCTTTCGTTCTGAACCACAAAATCGGAACCGATATACTGTGGGGTCCCCTGAATAACACTGAAAGATACAGAGCTCGAATCATTCGGTCTTGCTGAAAGTGTAATGTACTTATTGGCTATATCCTGATCGGTTAGTCTGAGTTGATCGATGAAAGGATCGGCCGATTCGAACTTATTAAGCCCTATCCTAATTTTGAAGCGCTTGTTGGAGAGACCAGGAACGAACTCGGTCAGAATGGTCTGTGGGGTGCTTGTAGCATCGTAATATTGGAATGAAAATGCCTCTTCATCCTTATAGAGTCTCCACGTAACAGATGAATTATCAACAGTTACGGCAGTCTGACTCTTTATGCCATCTACAGAGAATACTCCAAACGTGTTACCGTGTTTCCTTGAAAGCCCTACCCAGTTTGATGCATCACTATAAAGGAGGAAATAAGCATCATAGACACTAGCATCTGTCCCATATGGAATGTAGTCAATATCTGTGATGATACTCTTACCAGAAAGGCTGAACAGAGATTGTACAGACGGATTCCTGAAGTCTCCCTGAGAGGAATCAAAACGAACGAGATTGTTTAGGGTAACCGGTTCCTGAAGAGTCTCCCACCATTTTGTATTCCAGATAGTGCCCGTGAATTTTTCCTGAAAGAATGGCTCTATCTTCTTTTTAAAGATGATACCATCCTCAGCTCCTTCCACGCCATCTGCTGAAAGAGACCCACTGAATGTATATCCTTTTTCATACCACTGAGATATATACCCGCCAGCACCGCCACCACCATAAGCATAATCTGTAGTACCACCATCAACAGAAATAGATCCAGTACCGTCTATATTCCAGGCTAGTATCCACACACTCCCGCCGGAACCTCCACCTGTCTCGACGGAAGCATCACCTGATTCTCCATTCATGGAAATGGTACCGTTTATGGTAACAGTACCACTTCTGGCTTCTAATTTTATCCCAGAGCCCCCTGAAGTAGCATATGAACCGCTTCCCAGCGATATTGGTGCCTCATAACTACCATAGGGCTCTTTTGGAGCTGGTACTATCTCTGAAGATGAACCCTCATAAATAACACGTATCTGGTCTCCAACACCTATAAGGCCCTCAAGAGGTGTCCCGGCCCAGTTGAGAAGGTTCTCAAACACCACATAATAATCATCTGGATAGTACTGTGCAGATGCTCCTAAAATATTCAGAGCAACATCAGTAGGATCATCAGGTAAACCACTAAGGCGTACATATCTGTTATCGATGTCATCCTGAGTAAGCGTAAACTCGTCTACTATAACTCCTGTGACTCCTGGGTCCGGAGTCTTATACCCCCTACCGGCATGGGTTGCCCCATAACCTTTGGTATAGTGACCGAGCTGATTAGTAAGGGTGCTATTAGCTCCGGGTCCCAGATTTGGACCAAATCCGTAGTCACTCCCATTTATGGATCCATCAATGAGGATATCACCGGAGACCGATTTTATAAGTCTGCTCTTACCGCTGGCAAATTTATAAGTCACTCTTCTTCATCCTCTGTGCGTTCGTTGTATGATTCCATCAACTCATCTGGTACCGGTATTATTAAACCTTTGGAGGTTAAATTTATACCACCCTCACAGATAAGATTCCCATTAAGTATTAAAGTTCCCCCTATGGTGGCGCTAATGATGCCAGTTCCGGTGATGTCAGGTATAGCGTCTCGGACAAGACGGATCGAATAGCCGCATGTTTTGGGGTCATCATCACTGTCAACATCTTCGCCATTGTATCGCAAATAATGATAATAGGAACTGCTGGCGTCATATTCTGTCTGTGTCCACAACAAGCACCGCTTTGTGATGTTAGAAAACGCCCCAGCAACAGATCGGCCACCGCCGGGCAAAGCAGTAAAACCAGATGAATTCGTGGCTCCCGAGTTAGGATACAACCAGTGCGTCGTACCCGTTTCCTTTAGTGGCCCACCGCCAACGGATATGCCACCGAAAAAATCTGCAAGGTCCAGCAATTCTTGATGTGATGGAATGTGCCATCCGTCTATCGCAAGTTTTCCAGTATTTACAGTGTGCCAATTGTAAAGGGCTCCGTAAACGGCCCAGTATGTCGCATAGTCGTTGTTGTACCAGCAGCGCCCAGGAGTAGACAACGCCGCCCATTCTGAATTTCCAGTTACATCCGGGATTTCCGTCCCATCGTTCAACTTCGTGCATCTGAAATTCTCGACAGTCCACTCCTGGGTGCCGATAATCACCGTGTTGTAGACGTTCCCGTCAATGTCGGTGCAGGTTCCCATTGCGTCACTCTTCCATCATCTGGTCATAGTACCGCTTAATCTTGTTCTCGCGGTTGCCCTTCCAATTCACTCTTCTTCATCCTCTGTGCGTTCGTTGTATGATTCCATCAACTCACCTGGTACCGGTATTATTAAACCTTTTGAGGTTAAATTTATACCACCCTCACAGATAAGATTCCCATTAAGTATTAAAGTTCCCCCTATGGTAGCACTGATGATGCCGGTGCCGGTTCCGAAAATGCCGCCAAAAGAATACGATTTCACGTCAGGGTAATCAGGGGCAGGCCAGTTGGACATTGCGTAGAACACAACGTCGCCCGTAATTGCTGATACACCAAAATCGTCGCCGTTACTGCCAATGCTTTCGGTGTCCTCAAGAGTGAACGTGGCTCCATTAAATGACAACGCGACCGCATTGCCGTCCGAAAATCCAGAATAAATGTAACTAGCAGTTGCAGCAACACCCGACGATTGAGTAGACAGTCCCGCATACGTGTAGGTGCCAACAAGGGCAAGCGTGCTTGCAAGATAGCTGTAGGCATGAATGTTTTTTGCGTTTGCGTAAGATGCGTATATGTATGTGCCGTCGCTGGCTAAGCACGTTACGGTTCGACTGCTTACCGTTGCGATACTATTTACAAGGGCGAAATTCGATCCGTCAAACGTAAGCGCGTGTATTTTTCTGTTGTTGGAATCCGACGCCATTATTGTGGAACCGTGAATCACAGAGCAATAAACGGTGCCGACGTCAGACAAGCCATCGGCATACGTGCTTGATATACAAGTAAGGGTCGCCCCATCAAAAGACCACGCCTCAAGGCCAAGCGCAGAGGTTGAAACGTACAGATATGTTCCATCGGTACTAATGTGCTTGTCTCCGCTGCCGCTTGATTCGTCTGTTATGTACGAGCCATCATTAAGATTGTAGGCAACAACTGCCCCAAGCGTTGCGGCTATTATGTAGTTTCCAAAACGAATTGCATGGTACACGCCGACAAGCGTGATTTTATACAGAAACGTCATTTCGCCTTCGACGTGAGAAAACACACCAACTGCGCCGCTTCCGGTAACAACGACATAGGTCGAATCCGCAAACAGGTCGATACCTGCTAATGATTGATTTTCAAAGTCTATTTCGGAAAACTCTGCCATAATTATTGTTCCGTGTATCGAGTCATCCTTCCATCATCTGATCGTAGCCATTTTTTCTATTTCATAGAGCTACCCAAGATGAACCGTTATACCGATAATAAGTGTTTCCGACCTGAACAACATCTGCGATATTTGGCACTGTAGAGTCCCAAGAGGTGCCGTCATAAGTATAGATATAATTTGCAGTCCAATCATTATCAGTGGTTTTAGCTATATGTTTGTCACCGGCACTGGGCATAATAACATCGGTAACGAACCACTGTGTATCGTGAGCAGCAAAATTACTGGTATCCTTATGTGTTGGCCACCCCATAAATTCTTGTGCTGTATGCCAGCTATCGGTATAAGTCTTATCTCCATTAGACTTTGAAAGTTCTATCTTTCCGGATATGACTGGATAAGAAACAGCCGGATATCCTGTCCAACTCCGGTCTGCACTACCCTTAGCAAGTCTGTCTGCGTCTCTATCAAAGATACCGCGCATGTTCCAGGGTCCAACATTATGTACCTCATAGAAGAGATTTGAGAATGTGGACGGTGCGGTGATCTCATCTATTTTAGGATCAGGATAAGCAGGAAGTTTGCAAATAGCGTTCTGCTTATCCACCACTACTTCTGCAGTAGCATCTATGAAGTTTCTGGTATTCAGCGCATGGATATTAGCATCAGTATCATGCCCGCCTAACAGCGTATGGGCGAACTCATGCTGCATTAAATAAACGATATCCGTGAACCCCCAATATCCAAATATATTAGCATACGTGGCATCATCCAGAATATCATTAGTGAAATAGGTCTCAGTTAATCGTGGATAATCACCGGTATCATTAGGACCGCCCGTTACAGCCAGATATTTAGCAGGGTCAGAATCTAGTTCATAATAAGGATTAGATAGGTCTGTTGGTGTGCCGGGATCAGTATATTCTATGTTATTTGACCATTGGCCATTCTGATAAATTCTTTTGGTGATTTCATTAATCCATTCAGTAGGTATGAGAGCGCCAGCTGAACTATAATACTCCTGGTTTATAATAAAAGGATAGGTAACTCCAGGAGGTAAATAAGCCTGCTTCTGTGTTCTAAGGAAATGGAATATTCTATGAGGACTGGTTCTTTGTCTTATAGTACTCTTGAAGTAATAGTACATCATACTATTGATAAAATCCATATCCCTTACTGCAAGAGCAGCATTCCGTATATATATCGTATTATCATTAGCATCATTAACCAGGTCAGGATTACTGACCACCTCAGTAGGAACCATAGAAAGACCAACGGCTCTATCGGGCATCTCTGGATGGTCGGTCCTGAACTTAATCCTGAAATTAGCATCGGATATTGTATCAACAAATCGGTATTTAAACATTGGTAACACACTGGCCCAACACTTCATGGCAAGGTCTACACCATCTCTTACCTCTGAAGCAGAGAGATAGGTCTTATTGTATGTTATGGGGGTGTAATACCACGGCATGTCCGAAGAGGTCATATCTAGATATAACCTCATATCCGGAAGAATGTCATTAACCAAGGGACTTCGGTCACCGGGTGTATTTTGTGTATAAGTTTCGGTGGAGTCATTCAATGGACCATCTGGCGGTGCCTTGAAACTGAGTACTTCTATAGAAGCATCTATTACCGTAAGATAGGCAAAACTACTCGTCTGACTATTAGCAGAGTTACTAACAGTACATCTGAAAGAGGCCCCATCATCAGATAGGAGAACAATTGGTATTGTATAACTGGACTCATTTGCACCAACGATATTAGCCGAGTTCCTTTGCCACTGATAAACTAAATTAGAACCTGTAGCTGTTACATAGAATGATGCTGTATCTCCAAAATCAACGGTAGTATTCTGAGGGTTAATTGTTATGGATACAGGAACATCAGAGACCGATAGGATCGCCGAGTCCGATGTCTGGCTATTACTGGGATTACTGACTACACACCTGTATGACCCGGCATCGGTCAGTAAAGCACTTAAAATGCTGTAACTTGAAGATGTAGCCCCCGATATATTAACCGTGTTTTTCTGCCATTGATAGGTTAAACTAGTACCTGAAGCGGTCACCGAGAAAGTGATATTCTCACCATACAGAATAGACCCACCCTGTGGCTGAGAAGTTATGCTTACCGGAACAACCGTAATCGTAAGCACCGCAACAGAACTCGTCTGACTGTTATTGGAGTTACTTACCACGCATCGATAGGACCCAGCATCAGAAATTACTGCATTGGAAATGGTATAGGTCGACGTCGTTGACCCAGGAATATTTACGGTGTCCTTCTGCCATTGATAGGTTAAACTAGTACCTGAAGCGGTCACCGAGAAGGTGATATTCTGGCCGTACAGGATAGATCCACCCTGTGGCTGCGAAGTTATGCTTACCGGAACATCATTAACCGTAAGCACCCCAGCAGAGCTCGTCTGACTGTTATTGGAGTTACTTACCACGCATCGATAGGACCCAGCATCAGAAAATGCTGCATTTGAAATAGTATAGGTCGATGCCGTTGCCCCTGGTATGTTTACGGTGTTTTTCTGCCACTGATAGGTAAGATTAGTCCCGGAAGCAGTAACAGAAAAGGTCGTGTTTTCATAGAGGTATATTGTATCATTGACGGGGTTATCCGTTATAGAGACCGGAACATCAGAAACAATAAGCACTCCATCATTACTGGTAACAGAATTAGTTGAGTTACTTACTACGCATCTATAGAGCTCACTATTATTTGAGAGCGTAACCGAGCTGATAGAATACGAGGAGGATGTCGCCCCAACGATATTAGACCCGTTCTTTTGCCACTGATACGTCAGGTTACTTCCAGAAGCGGTTACTGAGAAAGTAACGTTATCACCTATATAAGAAGACTGACTCGACGGATTACTTGTAATTGAAACGGGTACATCAGCTACAGAAACAGATATTATACCGCTGGTACTGTCACTGGAATAATTGCTCACATAACAGGTATAGCTGCCTAAATCCGATAATTCAGAATTATTAATAGTATAACTAGACGATGTCGCTCCTGAAATGTTTATGGTATTTTTTCTCCATTGATACGAGAGGTTCCTACCAGTAGCAGTCACTGTTATAGTAATGGTATCACCAACTAAAGCACTGACATTGTCTGATTTTCCGGTTATTACGACATCAGAGCTCTCAACACCAAGAGTTGCTACATTCGTGGCCCTGGATCCAGCTTCATTACTAACTATGCACCTATATGACCCGGCATGCTCTGTGGTAACATGAACGATAGTATAGGTACTCCCGGTAGCATCGGGTATATCAACAAAGTCTTTCTGCCATTGATAGTTCATTATTCTAGAGACTCCACCGAGAATGTCACACTATCACCTTCATAGACTTCCTGACTATCAGGCTGATCTACTATGACGGGAACGATTGTAGAGTCTGTTCTCTGGAACCTTAAACCTGATCCGGGTCCAACATAGAGGTCTATACCATTTGTATTGAGAGTTCCATCAATAATGGACAAGGACCCATTTAAAAACATCGGGGATTCTTCTGATAGAATGACCTCACCTAAAGTGGTCTTATCCACTGCGAAAGACGGCCACACTGCCCCTACATAGTTATGGACATTCTGATACCCGGATCCGTCCATAAGGACTAAAGCTGTGTTATCAGATCCGGCTATTCCAAAGAACGACGTACAAGTTGCGTCTCCCCAGACATGAGCCGTTCCGTCTCCTTTGAAGTAACCACTCAGAAGATCCAGGGCATTATCTACGAAAAATTCATTTTTTATAAGGGTATATCCCGTATAATCGCCATTCATCTCTATTCTTAAATCATAAAAATGGGCATTATCAGCCTGAAAAACAGTATCAGTAGCTTTCTTTATAACTTTTCCATTCCTATGATAAAAAGAACCAGTTCCGTCGTATATAAAGTCACCATATACAGTTAAACTCTCAGGAGTACTATAGAATTCCGACCCGGAAAGACTGAAACTCCCGTCTATGTAAATATTAGCGTTAGTTCCATCAAAGGTTCCATCCAAAAAGGAGGCCCCTTGAGTTCCAATAAAAATTGGATAACCATTCTGACTTATTACAGATGTGTAATCTGAGTCTATCCTAAAGCCGTTAACTGAAACAGTAGCGTCTATGAAACAATCCCCATTACCGCCATTATTAAATACAGCTATTTTACTAGAATCAGGTATAGAAGCACCAGATATTCCACCGGAAGAGAGGGACCAATTATTCGTGTTATCCCAGTTGGACGAAATTCCTTTTACCCAATATCTAAACCCGGTGTCTTCCTCTTCAAATATATAGGTAATATCGTCATAGTATATGTTTGATCCTGAGTCATTTGTTGCCTTTAGGCATATCTGATTAGTCCAACCAGATCCTGGTTGCATAGGAACAGACAACATTATAGGGGTTAAATTTCTATAAATGTCATAAGTTCCTGAAGAAAAGTCGATATTAGTTATGCCTAATTTGCTCCACCCCCCATTTGGCCATGTATAACCTATGGAATGCCAACCGGATGAATAATAATAACATGCTCCTCCCGGTTGGAAATGAAACCAGATCCATTTTACACCATTACCTAATTCTATATTCATGCCACCATTTGATGGCTTATAAAGCATAACTTCAATAGATTGTGCTCCTACAGCACTCACTGGATATATAGCCCTGATCTCAGAAAAACCATTATAAATTAAATGTAACGACCTAGTACCAGAATAGGCGTAATCCGTAGATATCTCAGCGGTTGTATTTTGAATTATCCAACCACCACCGACAGGATCACCATCATTACCGCGTTCAAAATTATCAAAAAAAGTGGTCATATTATTATCTCTAATCAGTCATAAAAAAATAAAAAAGATACCTGAGATCTATCTTCTCTCAGGTATCTTATATTAAAAGATAATTGTTTGGGTATAAGTATAAGTCCTTAAAAACCTTTAGGTTATAAGCCGTACTGAATGATTTTTCTACCACACTCGCAGACCACGCTTGTACTTGGGATATTAGTCTTATCTGAATACTCGTAGTCACGGCCACAAGAACAGTGTGCATAAAGATACGTATCTGAATCGGGATGGGGTCTTAGAGTATCCACATAATCCGTAAGTTCTGACTTTGAGGACCAGTTCACGTATGTCGAACCGGTCCTCTTTCTTACAACAGATGTATTCAAAGGAAATGGTACGGGTGTAGATACTTTTTCTATATAAGATATTCTGGGCTTTATTGGCATTGACTCTTCCTTTTATAGGATCCTACACTCAACTAGAACTTCTTCGTTTACTTTCTTTGATTCTCGACTTATTGCGAATATATTAATCTTCTCATCTTGAGTCTCAGCTACTTTCGCTACCCCCGGTTTATCAGATAAAGATAATACTTGACCGGCCTTAACTGGTCCAATTAACCGCACAGGAACATGCCCGCACATTGTTATCTTTTTAGCATTATACTTTTCCTCTAATTCCTTTGATGACATGTTTTTCTGTTCTTCTCTATCTATACCTGTAAGCCCACCCAAAAATGCGGCACGATCCGTTACTACTCCATATATCTTATTTGATTTATCATTAGCTCTACCTACAACCATGTCTTTATCTGTTTGCTGGACTAAAGTACCGACGGGGTAATCATTTAAATCTCCGTCTACTATATTCCACTCCGCTAAGTCAGCAGGGGTTATTATAGTTGTTCCAGCATCAGAGTAAATCTGACCTGACTGGTCTACTCGAAATACGATATTATCCCCAGAGTCCCGTCCTTCTAAACAGTTGCCCGCAGCGTCGGTAACTTGTCCTACGACAGCAGAAGAATTGCTTTTACCGACTATGGCGGGGGCAGTACTAGAGTTAGTTACAGTGAACGTGGTAAGCGGGGAGCTATGGCTAATAGACGCACGTCCATTATCTACATAAAGTCTATAAGTAGAATTCGTTGCGCCGATTCCAACATAGCTAAATTCGCTATAACCCAAAGAAGAGACAGCACCTGACTGATCTACACTGAATACGACAACATCCCCAGAGTTCCGTCCTTCTAAACAGTTGCCCGCAGCGTCGGTAACTTGTCCTACGACAGCAGAAGAGGTGCTTTTACCGACTATGGCGGGGGCAGTACTAGAGTTAGTCACAGTGAGCGTGGTAAGCGGGGAGTTATGGTTAATAGACGCACGTCCATTATCTACATAAAGTCTAAAAGTAGAATTCGTTGCGCCGATTCCAACATAGCTAAATTCGCTATAACCCAAAGAAGAGACAGCACCTGACTGATCTACACTGAATACGGCAACATCCCCAGAGTTCCGTCCTTCGAAACAGTTGCCCGCAGCGTCGGTAACTTGTCCTACGACAGCAGAAGAGGTGCTTTTACCGACTATAGCGGCTGCAGTACTAGAGTTAGTTACAGTGA
>Ga0180437_10008358_pt1 | contig 13175 bp, 8 predicted proteins | sample SS_ome_4_FD_132410 | JGI IMG/M metagenome (GOLD analysis project Ga0180437, IMG submission 132410) | Hypersaline lake sediment archaeal communities from the Salton Sea, California, USA - SS_3_D_1 metaG | ecosystem: Environmental > Aquatic > Non-marine Saline and Alkaline > Hypersaline > Sediment...
AATCCGGTCTCGGGTCACACCAGGCAAGTCATCCACAAGGGCCTTTCGCGACCGCGTCATTCGATTAAAGAGTGTGGACTTTCCCACGTTAGGTCGCCCCACAATGGCAACAATCGGTTTCATTCCATCTACCCGGAGTTTGAGGTGGCGGTAGCCTTAAGGGACCATTCTTGTTAGAAATAGCCCGGATGTTGGTTCGTGCCGTTACGCTTTTAGAATATCCGAATTCGGGCAGAAGGGCAAGACATGGAAGGACACGGGTGGAGGGCTTCAGTCTGAACCGTCTTTTCGCTTCTTGGCTGCCTCGATGAGTTCCACTAATGTCGTCATTTTGTCCTTGGGGGGGTGATTGAAAAGGCGGTCCCACTGGGTCTGAGTAAGGTTTTCTCTAAGGTAGGCCTCCACAGGCAAATAAGGGTGCCAACAGATCATGATCCGGGGGCAGGGGAGATCACCTCCCTCCACTCGACAGTAGGAAAAGGTGACCTCCCCTCCCAGTCTGGGGCACCTGATCTCCAGGTGGTCGTACTTGGACTTTTCGCTTTTGGTGGCCATTTCGGACCGTCATCTATGGGCTTGAGACAAAAGACCGGCGTAAGGTCTAAGGCTTAAGGCCAATGCCCTGCGCCTTAAGCCTTAAGCCGAATCTGTATTAGAGTCTTTGTTCATTCATCTCTGGACGCTAACCCTGCTCGTGCCCCCGCCTTTTATGCTACGGCTTTGGCAGGCCCTCGATGGCTTTCAGGGCCCGGGCAATCTCTTCTTCGGGCATCTCGTATTTTGTAAGCTTGCCCGAGAGATAGGCATCATAGGCGGCCAGATCCACCAGGCCGTGGCCGCTCCAATTAAAGAGGATGACCTTTTCTTTGCCTTCCTCCTTGGCGCGCTCTGCCTCTTGCACCACGGCTGCGATGGCGTGATTGGTCTCTGGGGCCGAGATGAAGCCTTCGCTGCGAGCCCAATTGACTCCCGCCTCAAAGGTCTCGACCTGATCGTATGCCCTGGCTTCTATGATATTTTCCTTTACCAGATGGCTGACAATGGGTGCCATGCCATGGTACCGGAGCCCTCCTGCGTGGATGGGGGCCGGCACAAAATCATGACCCAGGGTATGCATGGCCAGCAGCGGGGTGGTCTTGGCCGTATCTCCGAAATCGTATGCAAAGGGGCCACGGGTCATGGTCGGACAAGAGGTGGGCTCGGCTGCCACGATGGAAACCTCCTTGCCATTGATCTTGTCCCGCACAAAGGGGAGGCAGAGGCCGGCAAAGTTGCTCCCTCCGCCTGTGCAGCCTATGACCACGTCGGGATATACGCCGATCTTTTCCAGTAGCTTCTGGGCCTCCAGGCCGTTTATTGTCTGATGCAGCAGCACATGGTTTAAAACGCTTCCCAGGGCATAACGGGCGTCCGGGTCCATGACAGAGTCTTCAATCGCCTCGCTGATGGCAATGCCCAAGCTGCCGGGAGAATCAGGGTTCTGGGCCAGGATTGTTCTCCCTGCTTCTGTCTTGTCGCTCGGGCTGGGGAAGCAGTTGGCCCCCCAGACCTGCATCATCATCCCCCTGAAAGGCTTTTGCTGGTAGCTCACCTTGACCATGAAGACCCTGCACTCGAGGCCAAACATCTGACAGGCCATGCTTAGCGCACTGCCCCACTGCCCGGCGCCGGTTTCTGTGGAAAGCCGCTTGACCCCAAATGCCTTATTATAATAGGCCTGGGCGATAGCGGTGTTGGGCTTGTGGGACCCAGGGGGGCTTACGCCTTCGTTTTTGTAGTAGATCTTCACAGGGGCATCGAGCAGCTTTTCGAAGTTGACGGCCCTGCATAGCGGTGTGGGGCGCCATATGAGGTATTTTTCCAGGACCTCTTCAGGGATGTCGATCCACCGCTCTGTGCTCACTTCCTGTTCAATGAGGTTCATGGGAAACACGGGCGCAAGGTCATCAGGCCCCACCGGTTGCCCCGTTCCTGGATGGAGCGGCGGGCTCATGGGTGTGGGCATATCAGCCAGGATGTTGTACCATTGCCTTGGGATCTCACTCTCGTCCAAGAATACCTTCACTTGTTCCATAACCTTTCCTCCTTTGAGCTATTTCAAAAAAAAAGCCATGGAAAGAACCCATGGCAATTTTGGTCCACAAGAGCCATGGGAAGATCCTGCCTGCCCACCACTCCATTCATTCTTTTCAGAACGGACCCTCTGTAGACAGGCTCACCATCTCCCCTGTTGGGGCCAACAAAAGGCGTTGTGTTCTACACGCAGAGAGCACTACCACAACCCACACTTTTGCAGCCTGCAAGCTCGCATAACAAAGCCGCAAACCCGTGTCAAGGCAAAAAGGGGCGTGGCCAACCCCCGAGCCCCATTGACAATGGATGGACCTACCCGACCTTGGAAACCGTATCGTGTTCCCGCACCCTTTTTGTCACCTTAATGCCAAGGAGGTCTCCCGGCCTTGCCTCCTGCACAGGTTGATTGTCGACCTGCATACTGGTGATGGTCTCCTGAAAATCGGTTGTGTGGCCCTTGAAGCGGACCACGTCGCCAACCTTGAGAACACCGGCAGTGACTTCAACGGCTGCAACACTGGGTTTGGCAAAGAACTTCTGCACCTTTCCGACCTTTTCTTCTTCCATTTCACACCTCCTGGCGGCAGGTTGAGGTTGATCAAGAGTTCAGGCCGATTTGGCGACTCCTTAACGGCAGGGCGGCCGCATCTTTTGCAAGGTTCTATACACCTAACTCATTTACAAAGCAATCGCCTTCTGCTAGAACCCGCACATCTGCACGGCGATTTTTGGAGGAATCCTTGTGGTTTTTACCGGCCCGCGGCGCCAACAAGCCTCATCTGAGCGGTGGGGAGATGGGGGCGTTGACAAAGAGACCTTGGGGTGCTGAAGTGTTTTTCCATGAACCATGTTTGACAAACTCGTAAATAGTCGCCATTAGACGGCAAAGCAAAAAAAGCTCCAAATTCAAGTTGTGCAAGGCCTGAGGAATGAGGCGTACTTATAGTACGTCGCAGTGACGAAGGAGGCAGCGCAACGCAGAAGTTGGAGCTTTTACCAAGCCGTCATGTTTGGATGAGGACTTGTCGTTGGCCTTTGCCGGAATGTTGATCTTGAAACGTCTGCTTCACATCTGCCCGATACAGTTAAGAAACCTTTTGTCGGCCGTTCTATTGATTTGCCTTCTGATCCTTTCGGCCTGTGCGCCCGTCCCTGTTCCCAAAAAGGAGTGGGCGCCTATTTCGCCGGAAATTACCATCGCATTGGAATCCTTTGAAAGGGCTGAGGGCTTTTTTCAGGAAAAGGCTTACTCAAAGGCACTGGCTGTCTACGACGACTACCTTGAGCAATCCCCCAGGGGACCGCTGGCGGACGCTGCTTGGATGAAGATAGGTCTCATCTATATGGCCATGGAGAGGTACGCACCATCGCGAAAGGCTTTTCAGACCCTTCTCTCTGACTACGCAGACAGTCCCTTTGCAGAAGATACCAGGTTCAATGTCATGCTCACGTACTACAAAGAAAGGGACTACAAATCAGCGGCCCGGTTTGCTAGATCTGCCTTGGGCTATGCAAAGACCACTCGCCAAGAGTTTCGTATCAACTATCTTCTCGGCTACACGTACAGCGCCAGCAGACACTTCAAGTATGCCATCACCAGTTTCATGGAGGCCTATCACCTTACCTCCCTTCAAGGGCGCAAGGAAATCCTGAGCAATGTGAAGAAGATTATCCCCCACCTGAAAGAGGGGGAATTGATCTCCCTGGTTGAACTTTTTGGCAACAGGGTCCCTGGCGGCTATTTGCGCCTACAACTGGCAAAGAAATATGCGTCCCAAGATCGTGTTGACCCGGCCATCAATGTGCTCTCTGATTTCATCAGTCTATTTCCAGATCACGATGAGATGGCGACTGCCTCAACCCTTATGGAGGAATTGAAATCTGCCGCCATGGTGGATCGTTTCTTGATCGGTTGTGTACTTCCCCTCACCGGACCCTACGGGACCTTTGGAACCCGTGCGCTCACGGGCATTGAACTTGCCCTTCATCGGTTCAACAGCCAACCCCATGTCCACCCCATAGATCTGGTCATCAGGGATTCAAAGGGAGATCCAATGGAAGCCGAAAGGGCTGTTGAGTCCCTGGCCCAAACCGATAAGGTGACAGCCATCATAGGGCCCATGATCACGTCTGAGTCAGCGGCCATGAAGGCCCAGGATCTTGGGGTTCCTATCCTTACCTTGACTCAAAAGCCGAATGTGACGGAGGCGGGAGATTTTGTATTTCGGGACTTTGTCACCCTTTCCTTGCAGGTCAAGGCCATTGTGGACTATGCAGTGGACGACCTGGGACTTCAGAGATTTGCCATCCTGTATCCTGATGAACCCTACGGCGTCTCCTTCATGAACAAGTTCTGGGATGAGTTGATGACCCGTGGTGCTGAAGTGACCGCCATTGAATCTTACGGGCCAAAGCAGACCGATTTCGGGGATCCTGTGAAGCGGCTAGTGGGCCTCTATTACCCCAGGCCCGAAATATCGGAAGAAGAGATACTGGCTGAAGGGGAAGCATGGGCACTGTTTGCAGCACCAGACGAAGATGAAACGGTATGGCTTAATATTGAACGACCACTTGAATTTATAGATAATATGGCCAGTGAAAAGGATTTGTACGACGGATATGATGCATACGCCGAATACAGCGAATACGGCCCATATCCCGAATACGACGAAAACCCAATGGTCGAAGAGGCCGCAGGAGAAGAACCGGTGCCCCCAGCGCCTGAACGGATAGTCGATGTTGAGGAGACCACCATCGCCGAAGGTTACGAACTTGACCTGGAAGAGCCCTTTGATTTCTCCTATGAGACAGACGCCGACGAAGAAGAGCTACCGCGAAAGAAGCGGGAGGGCCCCCAGCCGATTATTGACTTCGAGGCCATTTTCATCCCAGACAGTTACGAAAAGGTCGCCCTCATTGCGCCCCAGTTTCTGTATAATGATGTGTCCGGTGTCCTACTCCTGGGGACCAATCTTTGGCACTCGGAAAAGCTCATAGAAGTGGCTCGCAGCCACGTCCAAGGGGCTGTGGTGCCGGACGGTTTTTTTGTGGATAGCCCTTCAGTCAGGACGCGAGAGTTCGTGGAGCGCTACGAGAAGGTTTTTGGAGGTCCTCCGGCATTCTTGGAGGCCCAAGCCTATGATGCGGCCTGGATTCTCTTTCAAGCGGTCAACCACCCTCGAGTCTGGTCCCGGAAGACTGTAAAGAAAGCCCTGATGGAAGTCCTCGATTTTCAGGGTGTTACAGGCAGCACCACCTTTGATGAAAGGGGCGACGTGGTAAAGGACCTTTATCTTCTTAAGATAGAGGGGCCCCGTTTTGTCCAGATAAAGCCATGAAGGAGCCACGCCCCGAGGACCGCGCGTTGGGGAAACACCTCTCAGGGGTGCGTGGGGCTTTTCACAAAGCCAGGACTGACTAAAATGCCTAGCGTTTGAAGTGCCTAAAGTGGTGGTTGCCCTTTGGCAGGTCGGTTTTGAAAAACTCGGCCAGGCCCGAATTTGGCAATCATACTTCATGCTTCTTGTGGGATGAAAATTCAAGAAAGATGGAATACGTCAACTTTAGACACGCCAGTCACTTCAAATCACTCTAGGCACTTGGATGCCACGGAAGACCAAACACGGCAGAGCCGATCTTATCTGACCATGCCCAAGGGGCCAAATCTCCTGAGCCAATGAATAACTTACTCTATCGCGCCTATACCCTGTTAACTGGCGGCCTCTTCATGTCTTGCCTTCCTCCTTTCTGGCTTTACGCCCAGCTGAGCGGCCGCTACAGAAAGGGTTTAAGAGAGCGCTTGGGGTGTGTGCCCGAGGCCTCTGTCCGGCTCCTTTCCGGCTCGCCCCGTGTCTGGTTGCACGCCGTTTCCCTGGGGGAGGTGGGCGTGGCAGGATCTATCATCAAGGCCCTTAGGGGGGGCATGCCGAGGTGTTCTGTCATCCTATCGACTACCACCCCCCACGGCCGTGACTTTGCAGAAGAGATCCTGGGAGATGATGTCCCCGTGGTGTTCGGGCCCATCGATTTTGTTGGTTCCGTGCGAAAGGCCCTTTCCAGTGTCCGCCCGGACGTCCTGGTCCTTCTAGAAACGGAAATTTGGCCTGCCTGGCTCAAAGAAGCCCAGCGCATGGGAATCAAGACCGCCCTGGTCAATGGGCGAATCTCTGCCAGATCTATCGGCCGATATCTCAAGTTCCGTCCCTTTTTCAAGGACGTCCTAAAAGACGTTGATGCCTTCAGCATGATCATGGAGCAAGATGCGGCTCGCATCAGGGCCATGGGGGCCAATCCGGAAAAGATTGAGGTAAACGGAAATGCCAAATACGATCTATTGGCCAGCCTCGCAGATCTTGCCACGGAAAGGGAGATGCGTCTGGAATTGAATCTCCAGGCCTCCAGCCGGGTCTTTGTGGCTGGCAGTACCCGGCAAGGGGAGGAGGCCCTGGTCCTGAAGGCCTACGAAGACGTCTTGAAAGCTTTTCCTGACACCATCCTCATCATTGCTCCCCGACACATTGTGCGGACCGGTGATATAACGTCCCTCCTTGAGAGCCGTGGCTTTAAACACCAGCTTAGGAGCGAGATGGGCCGTGCAGGGGCAAAGCGCACAGAGCAGGTCGTAGTCATGGATACCTTTGGGGAACTCTTTAAGGCGTACAGTGTGGGAACCATCGTGTTTTGTGGGGCAAGTCTGGTGCCTTTGGGCGGGCAGAACCCACTGGAACCGGCAGTTTGGGGAAAGCCAGTCTTTTTTGGCCCCTCCATGGACAACTTCTTGGACGCAAAGGCCCTCTTGGAGGCGGCTGGCGCGGGCATCACCGTCAAGGATCCTGAAGAGTTGGCCGAAAAGGCCATCTGGTTTCTGGGCCATCCTGATGCCTTGGAGAAATCCGGTGCCCGTGGCCGCGAAGCGGTCTTGAAAAACCCCAATGCCGCTGAAAAGCACGCCCAGGTGATCAGCCGATTGGTATGTGCCGACAAGTCTAGATGAGGACCAATCCACCGGCTCTGCCGTTGAGAATGGAAAAGGTTATCGTCTCCGGTGGTCCCTTGATCAGCAATAGAAACCCACTGCTTTGCCGACGGGTAGCAGGGCGCTTGCCCGTCTTTTCATGAAAGGCGGATGTTGTTGCCAGAGGCCCATCACAAGGATAGCCTGGTCGTCCAAGCCTTGTCTTTCATGGAGCAGGTCTTTGGGTTTCGGGAATTTCGTCCCGGTCAGCAAGAGATCCTGAAATCCGTGCTCTCTGGGGACGACGCCCTGGTGATCATGCCCACGGGCGGGGGCAAGTCCTTGTGCTTTCAGGTCCCCGCCTTCCTCCGGCCCGGTACCACCCTTGTGATATCTCCCCTCATTGCGCTCATGAAGGATCAGGTGGACACTCTCGCTGCGTTGGATCTGCCAATTACTGCTGTCCACAGCCTCATGGGGCTGAGCGCCCAGGAGGAGGCCCTCAAGGAGATTGCCGCAGGTCGTATTAAGCTGGTCTATGCCTCTCCTGAGAGACTTCGAAACCGATTCTTTATCCAGGCCTTGAGGCAATGCACCGTCTCCATGGTAGCCGTGGATGAAGCCCATTGTATCTCCCATTGGGGCCACGATTTCAGGCCGGACTACTTGAGGATCAGCCAGGCATTGGAACAACTGGGCAGCCCCCAGACCATAGCCCTGACGGCCACGGCCACGGAGAAGGTCCGCGCCGACATTGTCGGGCACTTGGGCCTGAGGGCGCCCAAGGCCTTTGTCACCGGCTTTGACCGCGGGAACCTTTTCTGGGAGGTGCTTCACACGAAGAACGAAAAAGAAAAACAGGCCGTCATCCGAAAGCGGCTCAAGGCACTTTCAGGGGCCGCGATTATTTATACGGGGACAAGGAAGAAGGTGGAGGCGACCGTAGACAAGCTTAGAGAGCAAGGATTCAAGGCCGAGGCCTATCACGCCGGCTTGGATGAACCTGAGCGCACCCGTGTCCAGGAGCAGTTCATGGACGGCCGCACGGGCTTTGTGGTGGCCACCAATGCCTTTGGCATGGGCATTGACCGGTCTGACATCCGCATGGTCATTCACCATACATTTCCCGGGACTATTGAAGCCTATTATCAGGAAGGGGGCAGGGCCGGTAGAGATGGCGAGGCTGCCACATGTCTGCTCTTGTACAGCCCTTCCGATAGGAGGCTTCAGGAGTTTTTTGTAGAGGCTCGTTACCCGCCTCGCGACGACATCTTTGCGGTCTATGAACTCCTCAGGGGCCAGCCTGAGGACGTGGTGTGGCTCACTTATCGTGAGATTGCCGAAATGGGCAACAACAAGGTCTCGGAGATGGCCGTGGCCTCCTGCGTCAAGATCCTGGAAGATGCCGGGGCCCTAAAGAGGCTCAAGCGTTACGATAAGCTGGCAGAGCTGTACTTGCTTATGAGGCCGAGGCAACTCCTTGCCAGGATGTCATCCAAGGCCAGAGTCAAGACAAAAGTCATGGACACCTTAAACCGGCTTTATGGAGAAGAAGAACTCATGGAAGGGGTCCATTTTCTTCCCCATGAATTGGCTGCAAGGGCAGGAATAACGTCCGACGTCTTAAGGAGGACCTTGTCGGAAATGGACGGCCGCGGGGAAGCCACTTATCTCCCGCCCTTTCGTGGCCGGGGTCTTCGCATCCTCCATCGCGTCCCCCGAGCAGAGCTTGACATCGATTTTGAAACCCTTCTGGCACGAAAGGCCTATGAACTGGAGAAGTTGGATCGCGTCATGGCCTATGCCAGTACTCAGGAGTGTCGCAGGACCTTTTTACTTCGTTACTTCGGAGAGACCCTCAAGGGCGAAGGGTGCCATGCCTGCGATGTGTGTCAGACGCGGGCCGCGGAGTCCGGCAAACAAGTGCCTACCTCCGAGCCGATTATGGCGGTCAAGGTTTTAAGCGGCATTGCCCGGCTCAACGGACGCTTCGGCCTGGCCATGGCCGCCAAGGTCCTTACGGGCTCCAGAGACCGCATGGTGCTTCAGTTCGGGCTCCAGCGTCTGTCCACCTATGGGCTCCTTTCCGTGTACACGCAGGACCAGGTCCAGCAATGGATCAAGGAGCTTATCTCGCAAGGGTGCGTCGTTTCCCGGAGAACCTCCATAAGGGAAAAGATCTACCCGGTGCTGGACCTTACCAGCAGGGGCCGGGCAGTCATGACAGGAAAAGAGGAGATCCTTGTGTCTGCTTCTGTAAGGGAGATTTCCTCGCCATCCCCACTGCCAGGTCGACGTGGCCGGAAGAAAGGACCTGCTACTGAAAAACCTCTTCCGGAGGGTCAGGAGGCGGCTGTATTTGACGGGCTAAGGAAACTGCGTTCCAACCTTGCCCGAAAGGAGGGCCGGCCGGCCTATTGTATCTTTCAGGATCGCACTTTGTGGGAAATGGCCAGAAGGCTACCCAAAACACGGGAGGAACTCCTCGGTATTGTTGGCGTGGGCGAGGTCAGGTTGCAGAAGTACGGAAGCCAGTTCTTGGAGGTAATCAAAAAAGTGAGCTGAAGTCACCGAAGTGAACTAAAGTGCCTAGAGTGCCCAAAGTGCGCTGGAGTTGGAGGGTCGAAATAGACGTGACCAAGCCCGAGGGTGGTAGTCACGGCTCATGGTTGTTCTCCCATGTGAATTCCAAGACAAGAGCTTACCTCAACTTCAGATATTTTAGACACTCTGGATCACTCTAGCGCACTTCAGGCACTTTAATGCTACGCGAACGGATTTGTCGTGAAAAGCACACTTCATCCTGAAAAGCCATTGACCCGGGCGTCCCGCTTTGACGTCTGTGTGGTGGGCCATGTGACCAAGGACATTTTAAAGGCCGGTCAGACAACGACATTACTGCCCGGGGGCACGGCGTATTACACGGCTGTGGCCTTGAAAAGCCTCGGTCTGAAGGTGGCGGTTGTGACCAAAGGGGCGAAACAGGACCGGGATTACCTGCTCCATGAGCTATTGGCAAACAGGATTTCAGTATCCTGGGAGGACGGAGGGGCCACAACCGTCTTTGAGAATACATACAGCGGAGATGATCTCGGTGTACGCACCCAGACACTAAAGGCCATGGGCGCTGCCTTTGTGGCAGAAGATGTAGCAAAGATCAGGGCCAAGGCCTTCCATCTTGGTCCCCTCTTTAGAAAGGACATCCCTTTACAGGTCCTTGAAAAGGCAGCCAAGGAAGCAAAGACCGTCTCACTGGATGTGCAAGGCATGGTAAGACCTGCGCGGCTTGGGAAGGTCGTTCAGCAGGACTGGCCGGACAAGAAAAAATGGCTTGGATTCGTACATGTCTTAAAGACCAATGTACAAGAGGCCCTTATCCTTTCCGGAGAAAAGGATGCCGAGGGGGCTGCAGCGGTTCTTGCCTCCTATGGCCCGAGGGAGGTCGTCATTACCCTGGGGGGGCGGGGATCTATCGTGAAGGCTGAAGGCACTATTCACAGAATCCCCAGCTTCAGCCCAAGAAGGCTTGTGGATCCTACCGGGTGCGGTGATACATATGCGGCTGCATATTTATGCCGGCGCTTGAGGGGATCCTCTCCTGAGGAGGCAGGGCGGTTTGCCGCTGCAACGGCCACTTTAGAACTTGAAGGCCTTGGGCCCTTCAAGGGGACTGAGGAAGACGTTCTTGCCGCACTATCTTCCTTTGCTACATCTTGATCATGGAATGTGAATTCAAGGCCTTTTCCACATTTTACCGAGTTCTAACTCAGGCTTCCCATCCTTATCAACCGTATGAAATAAAAGCCAAAAACCTGCCAAGGTTCCCGAGAAAGGGCAGGCCACTGGTTGGGGCTTTTTCTATGCAATGGGAGCCTCGGGATGGGGAAATCCGCTTTTCTTCGGCCTCCAATGCCTTTAGTAGCTGTGCGGAAATGTTGGGTGGCAATGGCTGTAGGCCCCTTTTCAGAGATCTTCAGCGAATTTCCCCATCCCTCTGTTGCCGAATCAGGGGGGTACAAGTCTTGACACGTCTGCTATTAGTGGAAACAAGGGTGTGAGACTAAGTTCTAGATAACATGACGCAAAGCCATTAGAATGAAGTCGGCCGACAGGCAATTGAACCACCTGTCGCCCTCGGTTCTTGAAAAGTTATAGGTATTAGCATCTTAGCCGAACATTCCCAGTGCGCCCGACATGCTCACGGAGAGAGCAAGAGGGACTTTCTAGGATTACATCTTTTTAGTTAGAGGGAAATAGCATGCACAAAAGAGTGAAGCCCGCATATGGGTTGGTTCTAGTCTCGGCAGTGCTCCTGGCCGGCGCTTGTTGTGCCAAACCCGTTGATGTTGTCCAGGCCCCTGTCGCCGTTTCCTCAACCAGCGAGATTGTCTCTGAGGTTCTGGCCAAGGATCTCCCTGGCGTTGACCCTGCGGGAGAAGGTTCCAACATTTCCGGTTGGCAGGAGTCTGTAGCGAAAATCGAGGAGTTCATTGACCGGCATCCGGGCGAGCCTGAGATCACCAACGCCCTTCGGATCAAAGAGGCCATCCTTCTTCTCTCCGTGGGCGAGAACAATCTGGGGGCCGCCGCCTTTAACGAGATAGACTGCACGCATCTATCCGATGAGCGAGACCAGGGCCTTTTTGACATCAGGGAGACACTCATCTGGTGGTACGGCATTGGAGGGGCGAATAGCGGGTTTTCAAGAGAAGATATAGAGAAGAACGCCAAAGAGGCCCTGGACAACCTTTCCGCAGTTGCTGAAGGTCTTAAGGGATCGAAGAACACCAAACGACTCCTTGAGCAAATGAGGGTCCGCATTGCCAACCGCTTGGCAGGTGCCACCACAGACCCGAGGGAGACCCGGGCCATTCTTGAGGACGGCCTGGGCCGCTACGCTGCCCAGTTTGACCCATCAGAGTATCCCTTGATCCAGAGCTGGAACCAGCAGGAGCCGAGGTCAGGGCTCCTGCCGAAGCTTAGTGACGTTCGCTGGTACGAATACGTACCAACGGCATTCAAGCAGGCCCAGGCTGCCTGGACGGTCCATGTGCGCCGCGGCGAACGGCCCCTGGAGATCCCGGACTGGGTCTCCTGCATGGAAGAAGGGACCTGCCCCTGAGGCCCTCTGGACTGCCCACGTCCACGCCTGCCGCCTTGCCCGCAGGGAGGATGAACCGATTGGGACGAGAGACAAAAGGTTTGACATCTCAGCCTACGATTGTGGGTTTGTGGCCGTGGCAAAGGTCCCCTGGTTACGGTAGACAAAGCAGTGCTGCAGGCGTTCCCTGAAGTGGCTGTCTCACTGGAAGCTTTCTGCGCTCAGTTCAAGAAGGGGAAGCCGGTCTATGGGGTGGCCCGAGGCTTGTTCTCCTCCAGCCCCCAGACTTCCAGCATGTTGACGTTCTCAGATCAACGTCATGATGTCGGGTCCTGAGTGGATTGTAATTTTCATAAAGGTGAAATGATGAGACAAATAGAGCTTACGGATATTGAAGGCCTTCACGTTGGGCATGCAGAGGACCTAGAAGCAGCCACCGGTTGTACGGTCATTATCAGTGAAGAAGGCGCAACAGTGGGAGTCGACGTCAGAGGTGGCGCTCCCGGCACCAGAGAAACGGACCTGTTGAATCCCGTGAACTTGGTGCAGAAGGTCCACGCAGTCCTTTTGGCCGGAGGGAGTGCCTTTGGGTTGGATGCCGCTGCCGGAGTCATGCAATACCTTGAGGAAAGGGATATTGGTTTTGACGTTCAGGTGACCAGGGTCCCCATCGTCTGCGGGGCAGTCCTATTTGATTTGGCAATCGGTGATCACAGAATCAGGCCGGACAAGGACATGGGTTATCGGGCATGCTTGAACGCCAGTTCTGCGTGGCGAGAGCAAGGCAATGTGGGCGCCGGCGCAGGCGCCACAGTGGGGAAGATTCTAGGCATGGGGAAGGCCATGAAAAGCGGGCAGGGATGTTATTCGCTCAAGTTGGGAGATCTCAAGGTCGGGGCCCTGGTGGCGGTAAACTGCTTGGGCGATGTCATAGATCCTTTGACAGGAGAAAGACTGGCAGGTCCCCTCAACGACGACATGCAGACGGTGGCCGATACTGAAGAAATGATGTTGAAATCACAGTACGACCAAAAGTCCCTTTTTGGT
>Ga0180437_10008359_pt1 | contig 13174 bp, 9 predicted proteins | sample SS_ome_4_FD_132410 | JGI IMG/M metagenome (GOLD analysis project Ga0180437, IMG submission 132410) | Hypersaline lake sediment archaeal communities from the Salton Sea, California, USA - SS_3_D_1 metaG | ecosystem: Environmental > Aquatic > Non-marine Saline and Alkaline > Hypersaline > Sediment...
AAAAATCAAATCATGCCAAAGTCATCTTCGCGCAGCGGTTTACCGTTCTGATCTTCCCCCTTTTTTACCCTGAGCGTTGCATTATTTATGCAGATATCTGTAAGCTGCTTTGTCTGGGCGCGCTTGGATTGGCTTTTCTCGATGTGCTTTTTATCAGTTTCTATCCTGTAAGATGCTGCGATGTGTGGTGGCTTCTTGCTGCAGGGCGCGAGATGGCAGCCTCGCGCGCCTTTTTAACAAGAGATATTTTTTCCTGCAGCATTTATGGCAAGCCCTGGATGAATAAGTATATCCCCTTTGAAATTTTGAGCTATCAGATTTTTACCCGCGCGGGTCCTAACGGATTGATTGCCCTTAGGGCCTTTTTGGCGCTGCTTTCTATTGTGCTTAGCTGTATGACCACATTTTTCTGGCGGAAAAAAGGAGCGATCTCCCATTATCCTCTCCTTTTAATCGCCCTGGTTTTTACTGCCCTTGGATTCCTGATGTCCGTAAGGATGCACGTGCGCCCGGAATTGTTCAGCCTGGTGTTTTTTGCCGGTATGATTCTTTTTTGGGAGCGTTCTTACAAAGAGGAAATTACCTATGGATTTATCGGCATTTTAATGATCATGGAATTTCTCTGGACAAACCTTCACAGCGCGTTCCTTGTGGGACTCGTGATTTCGGGGGCATATCTTTTGGAAAAAGTTCTTAAAAACAGAAAAATCCCGTTGCCTTATGTTCTATTGCTCCCCCTCATGCTTTTTGCCTCCTTTTTGAATCCCTATGGTCCTCGAATGCATTGGGCTGTGATCAATGTGATGTTTGCCCCTATTTATTCCAAAATTCTAATCGAGTGGTTTCCCCTTTTCCATCCGTTTTATCCCACGCTGATTCGTTGGTGGGTGATTGTCATGGCATTCCTGACGATTGTGGGATTTTTGTTGAACAGGAAAAAATTTCGCGTGGCACAGCTTATCCTTTTTATTGTTTTCTTTGTGATGACCATAAGGACAAGACGCCATGTGTCGTTTTTTGCTGTTGCCTCGGTTGTTGCCAATTTGTGGAATTATACGCATTTTGTCGAGCGCCTCCAAGGATCGAAAAAGATGTTTACAAGGTATCTGGCTTTTTCCACGCTTTTGGTATGGGGAGGGCTTCTGCTTTTGAATTTCAAGACCACCTCAGGTCGTATTCTGTTTGCCAAAGGGGTTTCCAAGCCCTTCGGATTCGGCATCCAGAAATCCCGGTATCCCTGGGAATGCGCCGAATTTATGAAAACTGTGGGAATAAAGGGGAATTTATTGTGCCCTTATGGGAGCGGGGGTTTTGTTATCTGGCGCCTTACGCCCGATGTGAAACCCCTCTTGGACGGGAGGGCAGAACCCTTTCCGAAAGAACTTCTGGAACAATACAGGAAGATTTTTATCGGCGAACAAACCCCGCAGCAGTTATGTGAAAGATATGATATAACCATTGCATTGGCTGATTATAAATCTGAGAATATTTTAGGATATTTTCGGGATTCGGAACAGTGGGGGCTTTGCCACATAGGGATTAAAACAGCGCTTTTTATAAAAAGAACGCCCCGGAATGCGGCTATTCTTTCCCGGTTTGAAATTCCCACACAACCGGTTTCGGATGATAAAGTATTCGATCGCCTTCGCGTTGCGCCCCCACGGGAGTTTCAAAGAAAATATCCCTTTGCCGATTACCTGGAATGTGTTCAAACACGGATAAAAATGATGGAGGCTCTTCATCTTCTGGATCCGGAGAAAATCAAGACCACGCCCGTGTCCTTTTTTATTAAAGAAGAGTAGTTTGGCAAAAAAACACAACAAGAGTGATAAAATAACTTCAGGGGTTCTTGATGAGTTCATGATAAATCCGTTCCAGCTGGAGGGCGTTTTTTTTCCAGTTATCCTTTTCCAGGGTTTGGGCAATATTATACCTGGCAAACGTTGTTTTCCATTCCGGGTGGCGAAAGAAATCCGCCAATTTTTCAGAAAGGTCTTGTGAATTTCCCGGGTGAAAAAACAAGCCGTTTTTACCGTGTGTGACGCGCATTTTATAGGATTCGAGCTCCGCCAGGAGGGGCGCGCATCCGCATGCCATGCCTTCCAGAACGCTTATGGAAAGAAGATCGGATTTGGGGCATGATACGAATACATCGGAAAGATTGTAATACGCGGCAACCTCTGCAGGGGAAAGATAGCGCGTGATAAACCGGGCAGATTTAAAGCACCCGGCGTTTTTAAGGGAGGTTTTTATCTCCTTTTCAAAGGCTTCCTCACCGGCTCCCCTCAAAAATACCGCATAAACATCGGGAACCTTCCTCATAACCTGAGGCAGGGCTTTGGCTATGACATCTATGCCCCAATAGGGCTTCATCATGCGCGGGCTCAGGATGATCCTGGCGTTTTCCGGAATATTGATCTCCTGTTTCAGGCGCCGGGTTTCCTCTGTGTAGCCCGGGTGAAAAATATCCGGATTCACGCCCCACGAAAAAGGGCGAATCTTCGATTCCGGAATGTTGAAATCTTGTGTAAGGCGGTTTTTCAGTTCCAGGAAGTTCGTGGTGATAATATTTGCGGAACGAAGAGCCCGGGTCACTAAAAACCGTGCAATGCGCGAGCGTTTGGGATCGTAAAGGATATCGTTTCCCCAGGGGGTTAGCACCTTGGGATAGGGTCCGCAGTGAGCCAGGGCATACCCGTATCCCAGGGCTTCAAACCCGTGTACAATATCGGGCTTTATAGAGCGCACAGCGCGTTTGTAAGGGAATCTCTTGTAAAAATTGTTCCCAAAGGGTTTCGGGAAGAGGCGAAACGCCAAAACCTTTGTAACAAGGCGCATTTCAGGATGAAGCACAATTGCGCCGTTCGGGGGATTCTTCACAGGAGGGTCGCATAAAACAAAGAGCTTGTGCCCTCTTGAAACAAGAAATTCCGCCCATCTTTTGGTGTGGATATTATCCGCGTTGGCAAGAAAAGCAATGCGCATGAAAGCTCACAAGCTCTCCCGGGGGAGCGTTATTTGTCGCCATAATCCGTTTCCGGCTTGTTATAGGATGTTTCCGGAGTTGTGGAAGGTCTGCGCACCTTGGGCGCTGCTTCTTTGCCTTCTTCCTTTTTTACCGGTATACGCACTATGGCGAGCTTGTTGATCACAACCGCGGTAAGGGGGCGATCCTGTTTATCCCTCTTTACCCGGGCGATTTTTTTTACGACATCGATTCCTTTCACCACTTCCCCGAAAACAGCATGACCTCTTTTTATACCCCTAACCATGCGGGGATCAAGGTGAGGAGTGGGTTTTTCCGTAATGAAGAATTGGCTTCCGTTGGTATTGGGTCCTGCATTCGCCATGGAAAGGGTCCCGGGTTTGTTATGCAGAAGTTGGGGGTGAAATTCGTCGTCGAATTTATATCCCGGACCTCCTCTCCCGTTTCCCAGGGGACATCCGCCCTGTATCATGAAATTGGGTATAACCCGGTGAAAGATCAAGCCGTCATAAAAGGGCCGTTTTACCCATTTGCCGGTTTGGGGCTCTTTCCATTCTTTTGTTCCTTCAGCCAGCCCGATGAAGTTTGCCGTTGTTTTCGGTGCGCGTTTTGTAAAAAGGCGGCATACGATTTTTCCCATGGTGGTGTCAAACTCTGCATAGGTGCCCGGGGCAAGCTTGATCTTTTCCTCCTGAGCCTTCTGCTTTTTTTTGTCTTTGTTGTTTTGTCCCCACGCAAAGGATTGAAAGAAGAGCAAACCAAGAATACAACAATATAACGTGATAAATCTCATACACCAGTTCCTCCCTTAAGAATCTGGATATTTTTATTTCAATCTTTCGTGTTTAAAATCAAGAAAAATATAAAACTTGACAAAAGTGTTGGGATATTATTAATAAAGATTTATCATTTTTAGAGATGGGCTGTTTATAATCTTTTTTTTATTTTCAAGAATCTTCCGCAATCAGCCGGAGTGGCGGAATGGCAGACGCAGAGGACTCAAAATCCTCCGAAGGTAACTTCATGTGGGTTCAAATCCCACCTCCGGCACCATGGTCATTCCCGTTATTGATCTTTTAGAAATCCCGGGGAAATAAAGAGACTTGAAACAGGGTAGAAACTTTTCCCGTTCCTTGTTTTTATAAGGAGGGGGAAAGAGTTCAGATGCAAGGAGAGGAGAAAATAAAAATTAATCTCCCCGAAAACCAAGAAAAGATGAAGGCTGATCTTCTCCAAGGGCAACTGTTTGTTTTCGATCTTGACGGCACCCTTGTGGATGCCTTTTACGATATTACCGATGCAGTGAATTATGCCCTTGATACCCTGGGATTTCTGCAGCTTTCCACGAACAAAGTCAGACAATATGTAGGCAACGGGCTTCATAAATTGATGGAGCGGGTTTTGAAGGATGTGGCGGAAGCATCGGGCAAAAGGGAGCCATTGCCGGGTGTGGAAGAGGCAGCGAACCTCTGGAAGGAATATTACCTGGCACATCCTGCGGACAAAGCCCGGTTATATCCCGGTGTTCTCGAGTTTCTGAATTTTTTAAAGAAGCACTCCAAAATAATGGCTGTTTTCACGAATAAAAATCATGAAATCGCGGAAAAAGTCCTGACAAAAATGGGGCTTATGAATTACTTTAAGGAGGTAATGGGAGAGAACGGGAGATTTCCTCGCAAACCGGAGCCCGGTGGGCTTTTCTTTCTGATGGAAAAATACAGCGCGCTTCCCGCGCAAACCTGGATGATAGGGGACGGAGAACCCGATATTGGGGTTGCCCGGGCTGCAGGATGTCGCTTATGCGGGGTGTCTTATGGGAATCTTGGCGCCAGTAAATTGTCCCAATATGGCGTTCGTTTTATCGTGGATTCCCTGGAGAAAATTTTACAATAAATGTAAATAAATTCATTTTTCCCTTGCAAAAAGACTGTTTCCAATATATGAGGATATAACATAGAGGTTTGTAAAAAGTAATATCATTGTTGAACCTGTAAGGGTTTCTTCCCAGATTAAGATGGGGTGAAGATCTATGGTATTTGGAAAAAAGACGACCGTTGGTATTGATATCGGTTCCAGTATGGTAAAGGTGATTCAACTCAGGCGTGCGGGCAAAGGCATTGAGCTGGAGAAGTTTGCTATGGAACCGATTTATGCTGGAAGAGATAAAAAATCCGGAGGCGTGGATATCAAGGAACTAAAAACCGCATCGATCCGCAGAGCTCTCGAAAAGGCGGGCATCAGTGCCAAATACGCCATCTCTTCCGTGAGCGGAGAATCCATTATTGTTCGCTATATCCAGCTCCCGGAGATGCCGGAAAATGAACTGAAAAACGCCCTTCGGTGGGAAGCGGAAGAATACATTCCCTTCCGCATCGACGATGTAAATATCGACTCCGTGATCCTGGGCAAGGCGGAGGGAGAAGATGCGGGCAAGGTTGATGTGCTTCTGGTTTCTGCTAAAAAGGACCTCATAAACGGGCATCTTGATATCATTAAAAATGTGGGCTTGGTTCCCTTGATTGTGGATGTGGATTCCTTTGCATTTCTCAATTGTTTTGAAATTAACCATACGCCCGAACCCTCCGAGGTTATTGCGCTCATCAATATCGGAGCGGAGATAACCAATATCAATGTTTACATGAACGGCAACTCCCGCTTTTCCCGCGATATCTCCATAGCGGGGGATTCCATCACAAATGCGATTGCGGGCAAACTGAATATGGATTTTACCAAGGCTGAAAATTTGAAGATTTCCGAGGGCGCTCCCTATGTGGAAGAGGAAACTGGAGGCGAAGAAGACACCGGCTTGGTTGCCAGCATCAGGGGAACCGTGGAAAAGATCACCGGGGAAGATTTGGGAGATGCCTCTCAGGAGATGATTGCCCAAAAGGTGATTCGCAATAACCTCCAGAATCTTTTGGGCGAGATCAGCCGCTCCATCCAGTTTTTTGAGAATCAAGCGACCGGTAGAACCGTGCAGAAGGTGGTCCTGGGAGGGGGCGCCTCCAAAATGAACAACATTGTTCCCTTTTTCTCAAAGGAACTTGGTTTGCCGGTGGAGGTCATTGATCCGCTCCGGCGGATCTCGGTGAAGGATTCCCTGGAAAGCGAAGTGAATTCTGTCAAGGAAATGTTGGGTGTCGGAATAGGGTTAGCCTTACGAAAGGTGGTATAGTAAATGATAAAGATTAACCTTCTTCCTCCTGAAATGTCCAAAGCGCGGCGAGGGCGCGAACGAGCCAAAATCACCATGGGTCCCTCAAGCGCCACCCCTCTTGTGGTGGTTATTCTTGTGGTTGTTTATCTGGTTGTTCTGGGATTTGGTTACTGGGTTTACAATACCAAGAAAAAAGACGACGACATGGTAAAGAATCTTACAATCAGGCGGGATGATCTGAAAAAGGAAGTCGAGGCAAAACAGGAGGAATTCAAGGATCTCATGGCTTTGAAAACGCTTTTAGCCAATCAGATTGAGATCCTGAATGCACTGAATCCCCCGAATCGCCTGTTGTGGGCTGAAAAATTGAATATGCTGGCGGATATCGTGCCCAAGGGGGTGTACCTCACCAATATTGACGTGACAGAAGAGATTTATGAGATTGAAACCAATGAATCCAAGACAAGGCGCGCCAAATGGGTTGAAGACGGCTCCAAGGGTTCCCAGCCCCCTGTTGTGAAAAAACCCGTAATTACACAGAACCTTTTTATTGCAGGCATCACCGCGGCGGATGATCCGGAACAAAGGCTCCAGCTGATCATTCGCTTTCATGACGCCATGAAAAATTATACAAGCGAGGGTCAGGAGGGTGTAGAACGCCACTTTATGGATAATTTCGAGGATTTGATCCGGATTGACCCCACATACGTGGATAATTTGGCGGGAAAAACAATCAACCGGTTTAAATTGATTTTGAAAACAAAACCGTTCACTTCGAACAAATGATATTCCATTCTGTTAAAGAAAGGATGAGAAATGGCACTGTTAGATGATGAACAAGCCAAAAAAAATCTTTATACAGGCTTAGTTATCGCCGCTGTGCTCCTTGCGGGTTTTGCCTATTACCATTATGTGATTCTCAAAACCCACTACCTTCGAAACGAGGAAAAAAAGAAAGCACTGAGGGTAGAGGTTAAGGAACTACAGGACCAATTAAAGGAAATCCAGCTGGTGGAGAGCCAAAGAGACAAGATCGAAGAAATGCGCAAAGTGGTTGCCGAGGCTTCCAAGCGCCTTCCCAGCACGCCCGATGCCGTTGGTTTTTATAATGAATTGATTCGCATCCTCAGGATTACCGGAGTTTATGCCACCCGTGTATCCCCGGAGAAAAGGCGCGGACAACCCATGTATACGGAGATTCCCTATGGGGTGGTTTGCCAATGTCGCTATCATGAATTCGGGCAGTTCTTGAATCTCATCGAGGAGAATCAAAATCGCTTTATGCGGGTCGGTTCTTTTAGTATTCAAAATAACGACAAACGTCCGAGCATTCATCCTATTAATGTAAGAATCTCCACGTTCATGTTCAACAAGTAGGATGCAATCGGCGAATCAGGCGCCTTTTTAAAGGAGTGATGATTATGAAGAATCGGTTTTATTTGGGAATGGGAATTTTGGTTTCTGCGTTTATTTTAGCTTTTCTTTGTGTTGGTCCTGCCCAGCAGGGACCTACGGAGAAGATCGCCAAAAAAATGGCTCCGAGAGATGCCACGGGCGATCTGGAAAAGGTCCAGGGGCAGGAAGAAGAGACTGAAAAAAAGGAAGCGAAAGAAGCAGGGGAAGAAAAGGAAAAACTCACCCAGGTCCAGCTCCTTACCCTGCCTCGCGGTCAGCAGATTAAAAGGGAAAGCGACGAACCGGAAGTCCCGGTCAATATCCTTGAAGACCCCCAGGTTCGAAGTCTTTTGAACCCCAGTCCTTCCTTTGTTTATGATCCCGGGGAATTAAAAGACCCCATGATCGTTCCCTGGGTGCTGAACGAAATCCTGGTAAAGGAACTTCTTGAAGACCTCGGAAAAAAAGTCAAGGAAGCAGAATACAACCATAGAAAAATCCCGGAAGCGCTATCCCTTATCAAGCAGATTGATGAGATTCTGCCGGGTCTTTCCGATATTCAGCTTCGTAACACAAGCGAAAAAAGGTTGGAGGAATACAGGATTGAGCTTAGCAGTATACCAACGAAAGATAAGGATAACGATCAGATTGTGCCAACCTTGACACCCCTTCCCACCCCGGACGGTATTGTTATTCCCCCCTGGATCAAGGGTAATTTCAGGGGAGTGATCTGGCAACCCAAAGCCGAAGAACGCCTCGCGCTTATCGGCGACGAGATTTTACGGGAAGGGAACAAGATTCCCCGGTATCCCGATGCTGTGGTTCAAAAAATTAATCCGAATTCTGTGGTGATTACCTATCGAGGGCTCACGGAAGAAATTCGGGTTGAGAAAGAATAGATCATTCTATGAAATATTATAAAATGACAAAAACGAAAGGAGCGGGCAGAATGAGTAAACGTACGACCTCCTATTTGTTTTGCGGGATCATCATATTCCTCATGGTCATAGGAGTGAATGGCGCCCCAATTCAAATTACGGGCGCGAAGGTTTCAACAGGGGAAAATCAGGAGAGTCTGAGACTTTTGATCAAGGACTCTTCAGGAGGAGCCATCATCCCTTTATACCATGACTATTTCTTCCCGCATTCCGGCTATGGATATCTTGAATTTCCAGGGGCTGAATTTTGCGGACAGAAACGTAGTCTGGAACACACGGGGAATTATCTCAGGCGCGTTTTGGTGAAAGACAACAACGAAGCCACACCCCCCTGTGTACAGGTTCTCTTTTACCTTAAAGAGAACGTTCTTTACACCATCACACAGGAGAAGGGGGAAATCTGCGTTATTTTTTCTGAAAAGGGAAAAAATGATTTCCCTGGCATCAATAATGCAGATATGATGTTTTCCCTGTCTCCCGGAACCTCTCCCAAGGCTTCGGCATCTTCCACAGACCTTCTGGATCAATTTGTGAATGAGACGGACTTGAAGGAAGAACCTGTAATGATTGCCCAAGCCAAGGAAAAGGCGGAGTCTTTTGGTTCCCAGAGGTTTTATATTCCCCCTTCGGGAAAAGAAACCGCACCGAAGCCCGCAGCAGCTGTCCTGCCGGAAGAAGATGTGTTTGCGCAACTCGTGACCCTGCGTTTTAAGGATGCAGAGATCCAGAACGTTATCCGGGGGATTGCGGATCAGACAGGTCTCAATGTGATTCTGAACCCCGCCCAGGTAAGGGGCGAAATTACCATTGATCTCGAAGATGTGCCCCTTGGTTCCGCCCTGGATGCCATCCTCAAAACCCATGGATTGGCTTTTGTAAGGGAACCGGGCGGGATCACGCGGATCGTGCCGCGTTCGGAAATCCGCGCTGCTACCATTGAACTCAAAACCGTGCATGTGCCCGTGAACTGGGTTCCGGCAACAAAGCTCGCAGAAACCCTGCGCCCTTTCCTCACAAAAGCGGAAGGCGCCCAAATCCAGGCGGATGGCGAATCCAACGCCCTCATCATCACGGATACACCCCCCAATGTGGATACCCTTATCGCCCTGGAAGAAAAGCTCGATGTTCCTGAAAAACAGGTCATGATCGAGATGCGTCTCGTGGATATTGGAAGGGAACTTTTGAAACAGCTCGGCGTAGATTGGAGCCTTTCCCAAACCGTTGATATGAAACCTATCTATGAAACGGAAACCATCACCAATCCTATAACAGGGCAGGTGGAGAAAGTTATCCGCCGCGTGGTGGATTACGAACCCTCGCAATCCGTGTTAGACCTGGATTCCGTTCAATCCGTGGGGCGTTTATACACCACAGGCGGGGGATCATGGCAGTGGGGTAAAGCCGTCAGCTTCCTGGGAGAGGATTTCGATTTCGACCTTTTGGTAGAGGCGTATGAACGTAAGGGATTGATCAGTGTTCTGGCAAATCCCAAGGTGATCACCCTGAATAACATCCCCGCCAAGATTGAAATCATAGAGGAAATACCATATACGGATACGGTGATCGGAGCCGGCGGCGCCCAGACCGTTAAGGTGGAATTCAAGGAAACCGGCATTATCATGGAAGTCACACCCAATATAACCAACAATGGTTATGTGCGTATGTTGGTGAAACCGGAACAAAAGATATACCGCGGACCCGATCCCGTTGTCCAGAATACACCCAGGGTGGACAGGCGCCTTGCGGAAACCAATGTCATTGTCAGGGATGAAGAAACCGTGGTGCTCGGCGGACTCCGCCAGGATACCAATACCTTTACCGAGAAGGGAACGCCCTGGTTTATGGACATTCCTGTTATTGGTTGGCTGTTCAAGAGCTCCTCTTCGGAATCCAAACAGCTGGAATTGGTTATGTTTGTTACTCCGCATATTATCAAGGAACCCGCTTTGACCGAGATGGAAAAACTGGAATACGAACAAATTGATTATGGATGGGATTTGCCGGAGGAGTTTTTTACCAAGGAAGAACCGGAATAATTACCAAGAGATAGAGGCTCAGCTTTCTTTTGGATACCCTAAAGTGAGAAACCCGAGGAGGTATCTGTAATGGAATATAAAAACAAAAGGAATTCTTCTGTAAGAATGATGAAAACCTTTGTACCCCTTTTGATAGTCTTTCTCCTTTTTATGAGCATGGGGGTGTGGGCGCAAACACCCCTGCCCTGCCCCATTTACTTAGGCGATGTGGGAGAGGAAATCCCCGGAATAAAATTTATGGGCGTTACAGCAGATAACTACTGTGATGTGGATATAGATGGCATTGGTGATATTAACGGAGATGGCGTTGATGATTTCTCCCTTGGTTATTGTTCTGATTGCGGAAAACATTGGTATTCATTTATCTTGGGAGAAGACTCTATGAACTTTAAAGGAAGCGCTGTTCCCTTGAAACCAAGAGATTTAGAAAAAACCAAAAATGTTGGTGGAGTGGGACTGAGTGTTGCTGGTATTGGCGATATGACCGGGAACGGAACAAATGATATGCTTTTCGGTTCACCCAGCGCCCAGCCAAATGGATGCGCCTATTTTGTTGACGGATTAACCATGGCTTACCTTGTTTTAGTTGAACAAGAGAGCGTGGGTATCGATTGGATAGAAGCCCATTACGGAGCCCGGTTTGACGGTTACAGGGATTACAGCGATACCGGATGGAGCGTTGACGGCGCGGGCGATTTCAACGGCGACGGCTTGCCCGATATACTCATTGGCGCCCCCGGGGAAGACCCCGGAGGAAGAACCAATGCCGGTTGTGTTTACGTGGTCTTCGGCGACTATACCGGCATTTGCCACCAGTTGGAACTGGAACGACTTGACGGAGAGAACGGTTTTATCCTAACCGGGGAAAATCCCTATGATTTTGCCGGTTGGAGCGTTTCCGCGGCTGGAGACGTGAATGGCGATGGATACGATGATATTTTAGTGGGAGCGCCCAATGCGGACCCCAACGGCGAAAACAGTGGCTCCTGCTACCTTATAGCCGGAGGGGAAACCCCGCCGGGATACAAAGGGATTTGCAACCTGGGAAAGCTGGGAAGTCGCGGCAAAAAATTCAATGGACAATACGCCTACGATTACCTCGGTTGGTCTGTTGCCGGGGGAGAGGACGTCAATGCGGACGGTTACTCGGATTTTGTGCTCGGCGCCTACCTGGCTGATAATGGCGCGAAAAAAGATGTGGGAAAAGCCTTCCTTATCTATGGAAAATCCTCCAACATAGAAAACATACTTTCCGCGCTTGATGGCAGTAATGGTGTTGTGATTTGCGGACTCGATCAGGAGGATTACTTCGGTTTCGATATTGCAATGCTCAAAGATTTCAACGGCGATGGCTACGCCGATATCCTGATCGGCGCTCCCGGCGCTTATAAATACGAGGGAAAAAGCCAAGGAGAAACCTACGTGATTTACGGCAATGAAACCTTGGGATACGAGGGATGGCTCGATGTGTATTATATATGTTGGCACACCGGAACCAGGATTTACGGAGGCGGTATGAGCGACGATGCGGAGCAATCCGGCATCAAGGTAGCCAGCGCGGGCGATTATAATAATGACGGGGTAACGGATATCCTTATCGCCACCCTCAAAGGAGACGGAGACCTCTTTCTCATATTTGGCACGCCCGATCCCGAGATTTCTGTGTGTCCTAGTTCTGTCACTGTTGACAGCTGGCTTGCCACAACCGGAACCTTTACCATTGAGAATGTGGGAACCGGGGTCTTGGAAGTGGAATCCATTGAAATACCGGATTGGATTGACGGATGGTTCCAGTTTCACACTCCAACCCAATTTTCCCTGAAATATACCGATCCTCCGAAGGAAATACCGTTTGATGTGGATTTCGACGCATTTTCAACAGGCACTCGCACCGTGCACCTCCTTATCAACTCCAATGATTATGACCACACGCCTTATGGCTATAATGTAACCGTGATAAATCGCGGACCGCCCACGAAAGAGGATATAATCAATTATCTCCTGGGGCGGAGCACATTGCCCGTTGATATAAATGCTGACCAAAAACCGGATATTTCCGATCTGGTTGCGATCCTTGAAAAACTCGAATAGATTTTGTTTTCATATTGAGAAAAGTCCCTTGTGCTATCATCACAAGGGGCTTTCTTTTTGGGTTATATAACAGTTTTCATTCATGACCGCTTGCCGCGGTGTAAGGGCTGTATCAAAAATCCGAGCAGGAGTAAGAATCATACCATTCGGTGACATTTCAACTGTTTTTAAAGGATTTTTTAGTGCAATTCGGGGTCAAACACCACCAGAAACTCTCTCTTCCAAGGGGGTTTGACCCCTTGCCTGGATTTTTGATACAGCCCCGAAGCCGGGTGACCAAAAGCGATTTTCGAAATTCGACCGCGATTTCGATTTTTCTTCCCGTACACGCTTGCCGCAGCTCAGTTCCCCCATCGGGGGATCGAAGGCTGGGTACCCGGTGAAGCGGTACCCGTTCAGGTTTTGGACAATACTTTTGGCAACTGGTATATAGTATCAGGGAGTTTTCCCCTGATTCTTCACGAAGTTCATTTTGAGATGATATTTCATATCGTAAGACGAAGGTGTGCTTTTGCACATCGAGTTGAAACGAAATGAAATAGCGCTCAAAAGGGACGAGTCCCGCCTTGGC
>Ga0180437_10008361_pt1 | contig 13173 bp, 7 predicted proteins | sample SS_ome_4_FD_132410 | JGI IMG/M metagenome (GOLD analysis project Ga0180437, IMG submission 132410) | Hypersaline lake sediment archaeal communities from the Salton Sea, California, USA - SS_3_D_1 metaG | ecosystem: Environmental > Aquatic > Non-marine Saline and Alkaline > Hypersaline > Sediment...
GCGATGAAGAGGCCGTTGACGAGGAAGGCGGTCAGTGCGGTCCGATTTTGCCCCAGGTAGAGGTAGCCTGAGCCGGGGATGACCGCATTGAGGAAGCCGGCTGTAGCGGGGGACTTGCGCCTATTTTCGTAGGTGGTGAGAAAAGAGCAGAGGTAGGGGCGCTCGGTGTCTAGCTCAGTGAACTGGTGGAGCGCCTCAAAATCAGCTCTTTGCATCGCTGAGGAGAGGGAAAGGGTCTCGTAGCTGGCTGGGTAGTGTTTATAGATCAGCTCGAGGATCTGGCAGGCCCTTGTCCAGTCATCTAGCTGGTCGTAAGTGTCGTAGAGGATGACAAGGAGATCTTGGAAAGCGGGGAAGTCAGTGCCTACTTTGGCGAGATCGCTCCCATTGAAGGCAGTTTCCACCTCGCTGTAGCGCCGCCCTAGGTAATAGCAGAGGAGGATCTCGTACTCGATCTCCAGCCGCCGCTCGGTCGCCTCTATAGGGGTGAGGAGTTCTGCCCGGCGGAAGGCGGTGATCGCCCGATAGAGATCGAGCTTGCGGGCAAAGCCGACGCCGATGAGGTACTCTTTGCCCCAGTCGCTGCTTCGCTCTTCGGCAGTAAGCGAGGGGAAGGGAGTGGGGAGCTGCTTGAGGTACTTCTCGTGTACAGCATAGTTAACCTTTGGCTCGATATCCTGGCTCACCCGAGAGCAGGAGGAGGAGAGGAGGAGGAGAGAAAGGAATAACCCTTTAGTCGTCCTGATCCTTGATCCAGTCGATCGCATCATCAATTTCTTCTTTAACAATCTGTTTTACACCGAGTTCTTTGTAGAGTCGCTCCTGATTTTCGGTGATTTTCTCATATTCTTCAACAGAATCAATGATGACAGGGCGAATAAAGAAAATGACGTTGTTCCGACTGTCAAATCGGTCGTTCTCACTAAAGATCGCTCCAATGACGGGGAGTCCTCCCAGGCAGGGGATTCCCGATTTGAAATGGGTCTTCGTATCCTGGAGCATTCCGCTGAGGGCGACAAAGTGTTTGTTGGGGACGTGGACTCTCGCATTGAGCGAGGTGCGGCTCGTTTGGAGGCCTTGCAAATCTGCTCCTGAGGCGGTGGTATTTTCGACCTGGTTGGTGATCTCATTGGAGATGTCGAGGGTGACGATGTCGTTACGTCCCAAGATGGGGGTGATGGTCAAGCTGACTCCGACATCACGATACTCAATATTTGACTGGGACTGTGTCCCTCCTCCTTGGGTCGTGTTGACGTTCGAGCCGGTAAAGGGGATATTTTCTCCTACAAAAATGGTTGCCTGCTGGTTGTCTTGGGCAACAATTTTCGGGTTCATGACAATGACTGAGTCGTTGTCTTGTTGGAGGGCGTTCACGAGAGAAGCTAAGGAAATAAAGCTTTTGCCCTTGTGGAGGATTAGATCTCCGATTACTCCAAGATCAAATCCACCTGCGCCATTCGAAGGAGCGGTAATATCAGTTGATAGAGGGGCTCTTGAAGCATTGACGGAGGCAAGTGGATCTTGAAGAGTTCGGTTAGGGGTTGAGCTGTTTGCAGAGGGGGCCGGGAAATTGCTGGAGCTTCCTGCAAAACGGTTTAAATATTGGACTTTGCCACCCCACTGGAGACCAAACTGTTGGTTATTGCTCAAGGTGGTTTGGACGATGAGTACTTCAATGAATACTTGACGAAGTGGGACATCGATGTTGCTGATCAGCTCTTTGAGCTGAGTGAGCACTTCCGGGCTTCCGGTGGCGAGGAGTGAGTTGGTCATTTTGACCCACTGAACTGAATTGATCGCCTGTAGAAGTCTTTGATGGGATGCTGGTGCACCTGCTGCGAGCTCTAATCCAACATTTTTCAGAGTCTGCTGGAGCTCAAGCCCCTGGTGGTAGTGGAGCTTGTAGATGAGGAAGCTGGTTTCAAGCTCAGATAGTGAGGTGACTCCATTTTTCTCAATACTTGGCACGTCGAATTTTTGGAGGAGCTCTTGAGTCTTGTCGACAGCCCCCTTGTCTCCGGAAATGAGGATGTAGCCGGTCCTTTGAATATACTTGAGGTTTTCGATCGTCTCAAAGAGATCGACTTCGCGTACCCCTGAGCTGACGAGGTTTTCGATGAACTCTTTCATCATCTCGATGAGTTCAGGCCCGCTGATGTGAGCCGGTTTGTAAACGACATAGGTGCCTGCTTCGCGAGGGACGTCCCCTGGAGCATCTCCAACAGCACCTGGGGTGTCGAGCTGCTTTAGAATGTCCGAGATCTTCTCTAATACGGGAGGGGTTCCTGTAAAGATGATCGAGTTGGTTTCTTGGATCTCTTTGGCCGACTGGATCGCCTTGATGAGCTCTTGGTTATCTGGGAGACTTTCCTTCTGCAGGTTGACCGCTACGTTGTTCAAGAGGATGAGGAGCTGGGCTGGGCTCGTATAGCGGGCCTTATAGATGAAGAAGGTATGGCCGGCGAACTCGCCGATTCCTTTCCCTGCAGTGTCTTTTGTGTCGACCGAGGCGATGATCTCTTTGGTTTTGGCGAGAGATTCTTTCGTACCGGTGAAGATCACCGATCCGGTGAGCTCAACGATCTGGAGGGTATCGACCGACTGGAGAAGGGTTGGGTCGATCAGTCCGGACTTGCGCAAGTCTTCTGCCGTTTCTTTCAGCGCTTCTTCGAGCTCATTGGTGTTTAAGTAGACTGGCTTGTAGATGAAGAAGGTGGTTTTTTCAAGGGCAGTGGGTCTAGATCCCAGGATATCAAACTGGCTGATGAGCGTTTTAACAGAGTCGACGCCTTTCTGTGTTCCCGTTAAAAGGAGCGAGTTGGTTTCCCTTAGGAAAGTGATCCCTCGGATGACATCGGCGATTGCTTTCTGGGAGGGGTCTTGGAGGGGAAGGTTTTTGGCGATCTGATCGAGCTGTTCGAGGATATTTTCGCCCCTTGCAAACTGGAGGTTGAAGAGGAAATAGGCACTGGCGATCGCTTGCGCCTCTTCGGGACTATCGATATCCTTTAAAAACTCAGCAATCTTGTCGATGGAGGCAGGGTCTGCTTTGAAGAGGAAGTTTTGGCTCTCGCTGATCCAGGTCATGTTGTCGATGGCTGCAGCCAGATTCCGGTCGCTAATATTTTTGTGGTCGAGTTTGTCGGCGAGCTCATCGAGAGCTTCCTCGATCTGCTGATTCGAGATGTACTTGGGCTGGTAGAGGAAAATTTTTGAGGGGGATCCTTCCGGTATATCGATGAGTTTGATGATCGACTCAATGTGACCTAAGGAATCGGGTGTTCCAGTAAAGAGAAGGGTATTGGTCGAAGCGACCCATTTAAGAGAGGCGATTGCATCGAGAAGTGCTTGATCCGAGAGGCCCGATGAGGAGAGGTTGTCCTCGATATCTTCAAGGGCTTCTTTGAGTTCTCTTCCACTTAAGTATTGAGGGGTATAGATCCAGTAGTGACTCGAGGGGGAGTATTCTGCGATGGCCACATCGAGGTTGGGAAGGAGCTCCTGGATTTTTTTCAGCGACTCGTCAGACCCTGTGAAAATGAGCGAGTGGGTCTCCTTGATGTAGCGCATGCTCCCGATGGCATCCACCAGTTCTCGATGGGTCGGATTTTTTTTCAGGTTTTTGGCGAGCTGATTGAGTGATTCTTCTATCTGGTCAACACCTCCCTTCTCGATCTTATAGATCAGGTAGTTTCTCGTGTCTGAGTAGGTGTCGAGCGTTGCCAAAATATCTTGGATCTTCTTTTCAGTTGCCTCATCGGCAATGAAGAGGAGAGAATTGGACTCCTTGATCCATTTGGCATTTTCTAGAGCGCCGACCAGTTTGACCGACTGGGAGCCAGTCCCTTTAAGCTCCTTGCTGATGTTTTCGAGTGCTTCAAGCAGCTCTTCAGCCGACTTGTTTTCAAGCTTGTAGAGGAAAATCCGATCCCCCACGGGGCCTACGTGAGCGCTTGATGGGTGGATGTCGAGGTCTTCCATGATCTCGACCGACCGTTCAATGAGGCTCGGGGTGGAGACGATGTAGATCGCATTACTCTCTTCCTGGGGGACCATGATGAGAGGGTTCCCTTCAGAAAAAGGGATGATGATCTCTTCCGCCAAAATGCTCAGTTTTTTCGCGGGGAGGTGGCGAGGTCGGTAGACATCGATCTCCAAGGGAGAGTGGGGAGAGTCGAGCTTTTCAAGTAGGGTGGCGATTTTATCCACGTTGGTGATGATATCGGTCACAATGAGCTGCCGAGTCTCATTGGAGACATCGATCATCGCCCCTTGGGACATCATGGGTCTTAAAATCGTAGCCACCGAGTTGAGATTTGCATTCTGGATCCGGAAAATCCGAGTGACAATGGGCGCCTTCTCATCCTTGTTGCTCTCTGTGACGATCTTCGGGATCTGCTGAATATTGGGGCTACTTGTGATGAGCAAAGAGTTCTCTTGCTCGAGAAGAGAAAACCCCCTTGAGCGAAGAGTCTGGATCATTGTCGAAACAATATTCTGCACAGAGAGCGGCTCTTCCGAGACCACCGTGATGGGAAAGTTGAGCTCTGCAGCATTGAACTGGAAGTTGGTTCCGGAGATCCGGCTCACAAACCGGATATACTCGAGCATCGAGACATTGTTGAAGTTGATGATGTAGCGATCTTCATCGTCTTTGGTTCGAAAGAGAGACCACCCGATCAGCTCATTCGACTCTTTGGGCTCGATTTTTGCCGACAAAAAAGCATCATCGTCGAATTCCTGCAGGGGTTCTGCATCAAAATCATCTCCAAACGAGAGGCAAGGGGCGAGCAAAAGGAAGAGGAGAAAGAGAATTTTTTTCATCGAAAATAGACGCAAAGTTGCCACCAGCAGTTGTCTCGAGAAGTTAGGGGATTTTTGAATTTATCTGAAGGAAAAAAGGTTAGTTTTTCAGAAGAGTTTGGCCTGGTTCTAAACCTCTTAAGAATTCCTCTACGGGGATGCAGAGAATGCCTCGGATTTTCTGCCTAGTTTTTCCTCCGTAAAGGAGGACACAGGTGGCTTCTGGATACTCGTCCTGAAAGGCAAGAAGCGATTTCACATCGTTTGGAGAAATGTTGGCGCTCCTTTTTACCTCAAGTCCCCAAAATCCTCTGGGGCCATAGACGACAAAGTCCACTTCGAGCTTTGTCCTCGTGCGCCAAAAATAGAGGCGGTGGGTCTCTTTTTGAGAAAATACCCAAGCACGCAGGTGTTGTGCAACGAGCCCTTCGAGAGCCGGCCCTTCAATTTCCGCTTCTTTGTCAAGAGGGCCTCTGGGGCGGAGCTCACGGAAAATCCCTACGTCAAAGTAGTAGAATTTGGAAGAGCTCACTAGGAGTCTTTTTGCGCGGCGGCTGAAAACGGGGAGGGTAAAGGCAAGTAGCAAATCCTCCAGGATCTGGAAGTAGTTATCGACCGTTTGCCTCTTAACTCCAGCTTCTCTTCCAATTTCTGTGCTAGACCAGATTCCCCCATGTGAGAAAGTGGCAACCTCCATAAATCTTGCGAAATCACCAATCTGCCGCACGAGCCCTTCTGCTTGCACCTCTTCTTTCAAGTAAGCTGAAACGTAAGCTCTGACTTTTTCTTCCCGATTGCTTGACTGCCAGATCATTGGGACGAGACCAAACTTTAGCGCTTCTTGAAGAGAGAACTCCTCCTTGAGCTCGCTGGCTAGGAAGGGATACATATGGCGCAACAGAGCGCGCCCTCCTAGGAGATCTCCCACCGAGCGTCGGAGTTTTCTCGCGCTACTTCCCGTCAAAATGAACTGAACTCCTCTTTGCTCCTCGATAAGAGAGTGAATGACAGGGATCAGCTCGGGAACGCGCTGGACCCCATCAATGATGCAGATATCTCCAGACTTCAATGGAGCGACAAACTCAATGAGCCTTTCGGGCTTCGCTAAAAACCTCCTCTCCAGCTGCCAGTCGAGCAAGTCGAGACGGAGTGCCTTTGGGTACGAGCGAAGGAGCCAGGTCGATTTCCCAGTCCCTCTTGGGCCAAAAAGGAAAAAGCTCTCTTCGGGGGGCTGAATAGATCGAGGGATATAGTCCATGAGTTAAATCTGCCAACGCTAATTGCTATTTCGATTTAAATATGCCATAACCGATGGCAAATTGCGAGGATTTGGCTCAAACACTTGGCAACAAATGATTTGCAACATGCACAAAATCGAGCCAAATGCTAAGCTTTCCAAGTATACCTTTTTATTCAAATCTTTTATTGAGAGAGTAATGTTTCAGAAGATTAAAAGTTTCCTGCTGCCCAGTACGGGGAAGTGGAGCGCCGATTGTTTATCAGGGCTTACCGTTGCGATGGCCCTTGTTCCTGAGTCCATTGCCTTTGCCCTTGTGGCTCACCTTGATCCACTAGTTGGACTCTACTCTGCCTTTTTTATGTGCCTGATTGCCGCCCTGCTCGGCGGGCAGCCTGGGATGATCTCCGGTGCCACCGGTGCGATGGCCATTGCCATCGTCTCGCTCGTCCACCTGTATGGAGTGGAGTATCTATTTGCCACCATCGTGCTTACCGGGGTCTTCCAAATTCTCATCGGCGTGTTTCATTTGGGAAAGCTAATCCGGATCCTTCCCAAATCGGTCATGGTCGGTTTTGTGAATGGTCTTGCCATCGTCATCTTCATTTCCCAAATGGAGCAGTTTAAGGTCACTGAAAACGGAGTTACCGCCTGGCTCATGGGACCTCCACTCTACTTAATGATCGGGCTCATCCTCCTCGCGATGGGGGTGACTCACTTCCTCCCTAGGTTTACAAAAAAAATCCCTTCAGCTCTTGCTGCCATTCTTCTCGTCTCAGCATGTGTCTACATTTTTGGTTTTGAGACCCCCGTTGTCAGCGATATGGTCAAGGGTGAGGTAGTAGGAAACAGCCTTCCAACTTTTGCCTGGCTTACCGTTCCCTTCAACTTCGCCACTCTGAAAATCATTGTTCCCTATGCGATGGTCCTTTGCATCATTGGGCTTTCTGAGTCGCTCATGACCCTCTCGCTCATCGATGAGATGATCCATGTTCGGGGGCGAGCCAACAAAGAGTGTATTGCGCAAGGGACTGCCAACATCGTGACCGGCTTTTTCAAGGGAATGGGTGGTTGCGTCATGCTTGGGCAAAGCATGATCAACATCAACTCTGGGGGGCGGGGCAGACTCTCTGGAATTTTGGCAGGGGTGACTCTGTTCCTCATCATTGCTTTCCTCTGGCCAGTCATGAAACTCATCCCTCTTGCTGCCCTTGTCGGTGTTATGATCATGGTGGTGATCGAGACCTTCGAGTGGGCCACCTTCAAATTTATCCGGAAGATCCCTAAACACGATGCCTTTGTGATTGTCGTCGTAACTCTTGTCACCGTCTTCACGAATTTGGCGATAGCGGTGGTTACTGGGATGGTCATCGCAGCACTTGTTTTTGCCTGGGAGACGGCAAAAAACATCTATGCAGAGACGAAGGTTAACGAGGAAGGGGCTAAAGAGTATAAGCTTCATGGACCTTTGTTTTTCGGTTCAGTTTCTCAGTTCAAAGCGCTCTTTGATATAGAGGGGGATCCGAAAGAGGTGATCATCGACTTTCTCCATTCCCGAGTGACCGATCACTCGGCGATCCATGCGATCCAGTTCATCACCGAGCGGTACCTATCGAAGGGGAAAACTCTCCACCTTCGCCATCTAAGTCCAGAGTGTAAGCTCCTCTTAGGAAAAGCTGGAGACATGGTCGAGACGAATGTTCTCGAAGATCCCGACTATCACGTCGCATCTGATACGTTGGCCTAAAGGCGAAAAGCCCACGGGATCACGATCTTAAAGCCGAGAAGCATGATGATGAGAGAGAGGAGAGAGATCACCGCTCCCGATTTGGACATATCCCTTGTCGCGACCATTCCTGTCCCATAGACGAGTGTATTTGGTGGCGTAGAAATGGGGAAGGCAAGGGAAAAGGAGCAGGCAAGGGCCACCGTGATGGGCAATAGGTTTTGCCCTGAGGGGTCGATGCTGAGGGCGATCGGAAGAAGAAGGTTGGCCGTGGCCGTGTTGCTGATCACCGAGGTGAGAAACATCGCCAGGAGGCAAAAGCCGGCGATCAGGACAAAACTGTGAAGAAGGAGAGGGGTCCCAGCTAACGCGTTGGTGATCAGCTCGCTCGAGGCGACCGCCTCTCCAAGAGCTAGACCACCCCACATCAAAATGAGCAGGTCCCAAGGGATCTGCCGAATGTCCTTTGCGGAGATCAGCTGGAAAGCGGCCAAAAGCCCCACTCCAGACAGGCCGACAATCCCTTCAGAAATCCCATGCAGGGGTTTGGTGAGCCAAGCGAGGACCATCACCGCACCGACCGCCAAAACACCCCAACCCTTCTTCTTAAGCACCGAGGTTTTTTCGATCTTAAAAGGGATCATTCGGCTCTTTGGCCGGAAGAAGAAAAGGAGAACGACCGCAGCGATCAGAAGGAGACAGATCGCGAGAGGGACTGCCATCACCATCCAAGAGAGGAAATCAAGCTGTATCCCATGCTCATCCAAAATCCCAATAGCGATCGCATTGGGAGGGGAACCAATCGGGGTTCCGAGCCCCCCAATGCTTGCTCCGAAGGCAACCGCAAGGACTGCGCCTTTTCGCAGAGGGTCATCTTCTTCGATCTGGGCGAGGATTGGTTTGATCAAAATGAGGAGCATCGCCGCAGCGGCCGTGTTGGAGATCCACAGAGAAAAAAGAGCGCTGATGAAGAGAAGCCCGATTACAAGGCGATGGGATTTGCCACCTAGCCTAGAGACCATTTTCTCAAGGAAAAACTGGTCTACTCCGTGTTTGGCTGCAGCAGCGGCCAAGGTAAGCCCTCCTAGGAAAAGCATGATCACCGGACTCGAAAAGGGGAGGAGGAAAAAGTGGAGTCCTTCACCTAGTCGATCGATGGGGCTCGATAGCAAAAAAGTGAGCAGGAGGATGATCAATAGGGAGGTGGCATAGAGGGGGATAATTTCAAAGGCCCAGAAGACAAGAGCAAAGAGAAAAACAGCCGTGACCCGTTTCCCCACTTCTGGTATATAGTCTGGAAGAAAAAAGTAGAGAAGAAAACAAGCCAAGATCCCAATCGATCCGAGCCACAATTTTTTAGCCATCCCTTCTTCATAAATGAAAAAAGCCATTTTTGCCATACTTGCCCTTCTCCCTTCGGCATTTTTGCATGCGGAGAAGCTGAATCAAGACAACGACGTTCAGCTATGGCTTAAAGGGTCGATTAAAAAAGAGCTCCTCTGTTGGTTGGCAGCCGACTTTACCTCTGAATCCCGCTTTGGGGGGAATGCCTCGATTTTCTACTTTACCTATGTTCAGGGGAGACTCATGTTCACCTTGGGGGAAGGAGTAGTCATTGCCCCGGGTTTTCGGGAAGAATATTTTCGACTGGGCTCGGATGCCAAGTGGATCTCCACTCCTGTTCCGATGACCGACATCATCTTCAAATTCAAAAGTGGAAAGTGGAAGTTTCGTGATCGAAACCGGATCCAATACCTCCTTTTCGATGACCTGCCGAAAGCGTGGCAGTACCGGAACCGGCTCACCATCTTGTTCCCGCGCAAGACAGGTTCGAGCTTCAACCCTCTTATTTCGGAAGAGGTGTTTTTTCGGGAGGGGAGGGGATTTTTTGAGAACCGGGTTGAGATGGGAGGATTTTATACCTTAGACTCGTGGGGAGAGACAGGACTCCTCTATATCCTTCGGACTCGAGAAGTAGAGGGGAAGTGGCTCAACTTCCACAACTTTCGCTTCAGATTTGATGTAGCGTTCTAAAGGGGCTAGAGGAAGACATAGTCGAGACCAACATCCTCAAAGATCCCGACTAACACGTTGCGTCTAGGTTTGGGGAGGCACTTCTCGCCAGCCCATGAACGCTTTGATCTCATGATCAAACACAGCCTCGGGCATTTGCGCACTTGCATCAAGGAGGGTTGCTTTCCCCAATGCAGTTCTCCCTTCCTGGTTTTCTTCGTATCCTCCCCAGTCGATGAGTAGTTGCTCGATCTCTTTATTTCCTTTTTCTCTAGCGAGTTTTAAGGCATTGTCGGAGATCCGTGCGCCCCCTCCAAGGAGCTGGCGGACAATGGCTGGATTTTCTATCCGAATGGCTATGAGAAGAGGTGTATCCCCTTCGAAAACGAGATCGTTAGCAAGTCTGTCGATGCCACCAAAATGGACCCTAGAATCTAACTTTGCTCCGTTATCTAAGAGAAGTTGGATGGATTCTTGATTCTCAACCACCACTGCACCATGAATAAGATTGACGAAAGAGTTTCGTGGTCGAGCGTGGATATTTACACCCTCGTCAAGGAGAAACTTGAGGCATTCAGGATGGTTGATGGCTGCAAAGGAATAGGGAGTACCAACGAGGTTATTGGAATTCATGGTTCCATGAACGTCTACTCCCTTTTCCACTAGTAGGCGAGCGATATCTACATGACCCTCGCCAAGCGCCCAAAAAAGAGGGGTCAGCCCGTTTTGATCGGCAGCATTTAGGTTAGCACCTCGTTCAATCAGAAGGCGAGCTATGTCGAGGTAGCCACTGCTACTCGCTTCATGTAGAGGAGTCCTACCAGAATGACTAGAAGCATTTATGTTAGCGCCTCGTTCAATCAAAAGGCGAGCGATGTCGAAGAGCCCGCGATTAAGCGCTATATGTAGAGGGGTCAGCCCGTTTCGATCGGCAGCATTTATGTTAGCGCCTCGTTCAATCAAAAGGCGAGCGATATCTACCTGACCTATCCTAAGCTCCGAGTTAAGAGGGGTCAGCCCGTTTTGATCGGCAGCATTTAGGTTAGCACCTCGTTCAATCAGAAGGCGAGCGATGTCAAAGAGCCCGCGATTAAGCGCTATATGTAGAGGGGTCAGCCCGTTTTGATCGGCAGCATTTATGTTAGCGCCTCGTTCAATCAGAAGGCGAGCTATGTCGGGCCTGTCGTGACGAAGAGCTTGTTCCAAACGTTTCCTTCCGTCCCAATTGAGAGAATTGACATCTAGAATGCCTAGATTAAGAAGAGTCTCTGCAGCTTTTGCCGATTTGAATTCAAAAGCCCTTGAGAACAGAGTGTTTAGTATTTGGTTTCTATTTTTATAAATCGCTACTCCTCCCACAAGGGCACAGATTCCAGCTAGGCTTTTCACAGGATTTTCGTCTAAATACTGGAACCCAATTGAGGCGGCTTGCCATACAGGATCCGCTTTCTTAATCACGCTTGCTCCTAGCTCTTTAGCTCCTTCGAAGTAAGGGGAAGCAAAAGAGTGGATTGTATTTAAAAAATTACTTGCTGTATTCATGTATATCTCATTTTTATAATCATATAATTAGTTATTATATCAAATTAGTATTTTTATTTAAACAAGTTAAATATTTATTATGAAATTCGCTGGAGGGCAATGGCGATCTTCGGATGGTTGAGACCTTCGTAGGTCTCTTCTTCCTGAGCTCGCTTAAGGACGGTCTGTGCAAGACGACCTGTTGAGAGTAAGGCGTTTAGGCCGATTTCTCTTTCTAAGATCGATCTGAAGGGGGCCTCAGGCAAGTCGTGGAAGAGGAGGAGGTCCCCATCGTTGAGGGTATCTCCGGCGTCGGTGAAGCTGGAGTTGGGGTCCTCGCCGATCAGGGGGTTGTCCGAGTGGATCGTCCTGGCGGTGTTCTTTCCTTGGGGGACGTGGAAAAGGGGGCCTTGACCGCAGGAGAGGTAGATGAGGGTGTCGTTGTAGGGGATCAGCTTGAGAAGGCTTAGGTGAAAGGTCTCGGGGATCTTGTCCCGGCAGATGAGGCTGTTGAGGGTGGTGGCAAAGTCCATCGGATTGAACGGCTTTTCCGGGTCGATGAGATGGGGATGGATCAGGCTTTGGATCATTCCGCGGAGAACCGCCATGGGGAGGGTGCTGGTGAACTGGCCCGAGTGGGTGTGGGCGATTAGGATCGCTTTGGTATTGTTGGCAAATTGGAAGAAGTCGAGGTAGAGACCCATCTCTTCGGGGCTCTGGTCCCGGGCGAGTCCTATGTCAAACTGGGGCCATTGGGGCTTCTGGAGAGTGGAGAGGGCGAGATCGGCTTTTTGAAGGGTTTCGAGGATCTCGAGGACCCTGTCTCCACCTGGGCGGTCTTGGCTTGCGGCGGGGGAGGTATAGTAGGCGGTGAGATCGGTAATGAAGTCGACGATGTCTTGGTAGCGTTCGCTTTTTGAGACGGCAAGGGCTTTTTCGAGGATTTTTTGAAGGCCTGCAGGGAGGAGAGAGAGGTTGATCATCCCGTAGCTGAGTTTTCCGAGGATCAGCTCATAGGCGATCACGCCGAGGGAGAAGATGTCGGAAGCAAAGGAGGCATTGGCCGGGTTCTCTTTTTGCTCGGGGCTCATGTAGCTGGGTGTGCCGATCATTTGGCTGGGAGTAGAGGGGGGCTTGTCGTTGTCTTCGTGGAGCTGAGCGATCCCAAAGTCGATCACCTTGACCTCGCCATCTTCGGCGATGAGGATGTTTTCGGGCTTGAGGTCACGATGGATCACGCCGTGGGTGTGGAGGTGGGAGAGGGCGTAGGCCACTTGGAGGATGATGTCGAGGCATCGCTTGAGGGAGAACGACTGCTGAGTGATGAACTGACGCAGAGAAACACCGCGGATGAACTCCATTCCGATGTAGAGACCTCCTTCCCATTTTCCATACTCACAGAGTTTGATGATGTTGGGATGGTCGGTGAGGCCGATGATTTTGGCTTCCCAGAGGAAGTGGTCGGTCATCTCAGGGTGGTTGACATACTCAGGAGAGAGGACTTTGACGACGCGGGGTTTTTTGGTCTCTTCTTCGAGGCCGAGGTAGATGAGGCTTGTCCCTCCAGTGGCTAAGAGAGTCTCAATCTTGTAGGGGCCAATTTTTTCTGGCATGGGAGGAAGCTTCTCTTCTTTTTCTGCAAAAGAAGGAAGAGTGGTCTGTTTATAGAATTTCCCCTCACTGGTCCCCATAAATTTGATATATCAGAGGGGAAGAAAAAGGCAAAGGACTAGTGGTGGTGATGTCCACCACCGCCTCCGCCACCACCATGATGTCCACCACCACTGCCGCCATGATGGTGGTCGTGGTAGTATTGATTGCGGCGATAGGCTCTGCGTCCGCCCCTACGTGCTTGTCTGCGCCACGCAGCATA
>Ga0180437_10008363_pt1 | contig 13169 bp, 24 predicted proteins | sample SS_ome_4_FD_132410 | JGI IMG/M metagenome (GOLD analysis project Ga0180437, IMG submission 132410) | Hypersaline lake sediment archaeal communities from the Salton Sea, California, USA - SS_3_D_1 metaG | ecosystem: Environmental > Aquatic > Non-marine Saline and Alkaline > Hypersaline >...
GCCGCCTCCACCGTTTTACCTTGGGTGCGGAAGCCACCCAGTTTGGAGATCGTCTGGGGCGTCAGGCCGATATGGCCCATCACAGGGATACCGGCGTCCACAATGGCGCTCACCGCTTGGGCGCGCTCTTGGCCCCCCTCCAGCTTGACCACGTCCATATCGCCTTCCTTCAGGAAACGGCCAGCGTTTTCCACGGCCTGCGCAGTGCTGACGTGGTAGGACATGAAGGGCATGTCGCCCACCAGAAGCGGGTGTTTGGCCCCCTTGGCCACGGCCCGGCAGTGGTGTAGCATTTCCTCCATCGTGACCGTGACCGTGTTCTCGTAGCCCAGAACCACCATGGCCAACGAGTCACCCACCAGAATGATGTCAATCCCAGCGCGGTCCGCCAGCACTCCGGTAGGGTAGTCGTAGGCAGTCACCATAACGTGTGGAACAATTACATTCCGTTTATGATGGTTATTCCGCTGTCAGAAACCAAAGACGTTCCCGTCGAACTGCTGACCACACCACATCCTGAGACGTTTGTCAACAACGTAAATGCTTGACAACCACACCAGACTATGGTGTTTTGAAAATTGCTCTGACTTGACAAGAATCTCCAAAGGTGCTATAATATAGATGATGAAACAAGAATGTGACGTCTGGAAAGCACTTAGAGTAAAAGAAGAAACCTGGAGATTGTGGGGCGCATTGGCAGAAACGTTAAATGTGCCGATCTTTCAACTGTTGGAATTGGTCGGTACTCGATTGGCCGCCAGTTTGATTGAACCACAGACAGAGAAAACAGAATAGCATCTAGCAGCATCCCAACTGTAGAAGTAGAAGGGGAAACCGTCAACTTAGGTTTCCCTTTCGTGCATAATTATAAGAAGTGCGTTTCTGTCCAGACAGAAAGGTAAGAAATGACTTACGTGAATCCAGACTACAATCCAAGTAAAAAGAATAAGAAAATACTTGACGCCGCGTGGTCACATATTCAGAGCGTACCATACAAGGTTTCTAGCCGGTGGCTGTTCTATTGTCTCTTGCAAGACGGACTTTATTCAACAAAGGGAGACTACAGAAAAAAGTGGGTGGCTTTGTCGTCAACAGCGCGAAAGAGCTTTTACAAAGGTTGGCGTCCCAACACCTTGACGGATGATACCAGGACCGCAACGGTGCGGGGCGATGGGTTTTTCACGCCGCAGGATTGGGCGCGAGCGTTGGGGAAATACGGTATAACCTGTTCGTTGTCGCATTGGCCGCAACAGAAACAATACATCGAATTGTGGTTTGAAGCCAACGCGATGTGGACCCAATTCGCTTACTACACGGAGCGCATCACATTGAGACCCTTTGGGGGCAAGCCGTCAATTCCCTACAAGTGGGAAATGGCAAAGGCGTTAGAAGATGCGTATGAGACATACGGTTTACCTATTGTGATCCTCTATTTCGGTGATCTTGACGAACACGGTCTTTCCATTCCCAAAAACGCCATTTCGGACGTTAGGGACTGGTGTGATGTGGACTTTGACGTTGTACGTTGTGGGTTGAATCCTGGGCACGAAGTCAAATACAACATACCAGAAAATTATAAGCATCCTGGGGCTTACCAGTGGGAAGCGTTATCGGATGAAGGGGCAAAAGAATTGATAACAAGCTCTGTAGCCCAGTATGTGGATTTTTCTGTCCTGACAGGAAAAGTCAGTCAAGAAGCACGGGCAAGGGCGCAATTTCTCCCGATTGGCAAGGTCTTTGCTGACAACCAGGTGTATACACGGGGTAAAATACCCGTCTGAGAGACCATCAGCGACGGGCGCATCAGTCTAAGGCTGGTGATCCCCTCGGTGCTGGTCTTGCTCACCAGTGCCACACGTCCATTTTATCAACCTCCGGGAACGTCTTTCTTCAGGGGCGTTCCCAACCTCACAGTTTGGGGGCAATGCTCCCGTGACCGGTAAAAGTGGTGTGGGGGGCCAATGGCTCCCAGACTGTGGGGCGCAATCATCTTAAAAAGAAAGGAAAGCAGCAGCAGAATGTTGTTATGTGGTTACTCACTTTTATGACCGGACGTTAATGGAAAGAACCGCTTGCAACGAGATACCGTATTCTTGGTGTGCAAGGTCGGTGACTGACAATCCCAACAGTGTGGATTGTCCAGAATGTAGGGCACAAATGGGAATGGCCGGGGCCTACAGACCCCCTGTCAACCCTAGCCATTCCCTTGTGCATGATAGGGGGGATTTATGGAAGACTGGAAATCAGATAGGGGACCGTTATTCTGGGTAGACCTACCCGGAGTATTGGAAGGAATGAAACGTGATTCGACATTGGCGACGTGGTTAGTTCGCGCTAGTTGCACGAACACGGAAACTCTCTTGTCAGAGCCAGGAGACAAGTTTGTCAAGAATAACGCGGGGCTTTGGTCGTCCACAGCAGAAGAAGAAACCAAGGAGCTAATCAGAATGGAGAAGATGCAACAAGTCTTTGCCAGACACACGAACGCCGGAAACTTTCTGAGAGCGTACTTTATGCAGTTTTTGGAGCCAGGAGACCCACAAGAAGACCCACAAGGGAGAACCCTGTTAGCTCTGCCCAATATGCGAAAGAATGAATTCGTTCGCACGCCGTTTATCAAAAAGGGACGTGCAAAAGACCGAAATTTATTAGCTCTTTTTTGGCTGTTGGCGTGTGCTGACCAGGATGGGCTTACATGGGATATTGAACCGCCAAGAGTGGGTAAACATCTAAGCGTGTTTAAGATGCTGGCCGAAAAATTGGACGTGGCAGAGAGACAAGCCAGGAGATACATTGACAGATTTGTGGATAGTAGGATTATTGAACGGGTGGAAGACCCACCACACATCTTTGACGAGAACCGCCGTGTTGTCCAACGATTCAGATTTAGAAAACAGTTCGTGTGCGAATGGCTAAGACTGCCAATGGACATGGAAGACGAACCCTATTATGAGGATGACTAATCACGGACAGTCAAAGACTGAAAAAGATTGTCACGGACAGCCAGGGACAGCAAGGGCACGGAACTACCCTTCATACCAAGGAACATGAGGAACATGGGGAACGTGGGATACATGGGGAACCTGAGTAACCTGTTTAAATTTCGTCTTTTTTGAAAAAGTTAACGTGTGGCGGTCGAAGACGACCGCCAGGCTAGCGCCAATAATTCTAGTTAGGTTTCAAAAAAGAGAGAGAGTTTTTTCCCTTAGTGGTATAAAACTACTACAAGGTGAATGGGTGCGCTACTTTTTTCGCTGGTAGTTCTAACACGAATCCCAAAACAAGAATAAGTTCGCGCGCGCGCACATTATGTCAACCTGTCGGTGTGAATGTCTAGTATTTTAGTGGGGATTGGGGATGAATAGAAAAATTTCGCGGTATGTTGCTGGTGTGGTGAATATTGAGGATGGGTATTGTTGGGATAACGTATACCTGGCATTGTCTCAATTGCGTTGGTTACGGGCTGGAAAATATTGCGAGGGATGGGCTGTCAAGGCGGCGGAAGTGCGGGGGGGAAAGGTGTTGTCCTATCACCCTCCAGTGCCGCATGGTTGGATTGAACTACCAGACGGCGACATAATAGACCCAACGTGGTTAGCCAGCAGTGCGGTTCACTATTTCCCATCGCTAAAGTTGACGTGGGCGGAATTGGCGGAAATTGACAGGTTGGCCTTGCCTGTTGGGGCTTTCAATGAGAGCGACAAGGCGCGTGTTCGCGCGTGGGATTTTTTACGATGTCAACATTTAAGCCTGTTTGCATAGTTTGTCAACAGCGATTGAGAGAGACAAACACAAAAAATCACGGTTTTGCTTTCGACATTGGACAGCGCACACTATGGATACACCACAAGTGTTTGATTGCTTTGCTGATTGCGTTAATTTATGGAAGTGCTGAGGAGCCTAACGAGTGGGAAGTACCTGTAGAGTCAAACACGTTACATATAAACTAAACAATTCGGCCATCAGAGCAATCAAACAGAGAACCAAGGCACAATTGCAGTCATGGGCGCTGAAGGTTTTGAGAACCAAGGTCGAACTGGTGACACCGGTGGACACGGGGCGATTGCGTAGGAGTGGCGACGTTTTGGTTGAGGGTGGTGACCAGACTCGCATCACCTGGTACTGGCTTGCGCCATACGCGGGTGAAGTCGAGCGGATGAGGGAATCGGGCAAATCACCACGAACACCTGGGACCATTGCGCCTTTTGCTGAGCCCACGATTAGAGAAGCGATTGAGGATGAAGTTTCAGAACCGATTGGAAAGGCGTTTGGAGGTTAAGTTATGAGTGATGTATGGTCGAAATTCGCAAGGTCAGTGTTTGGGCCAATTGAGAAAAGAGAGATTGAGATAGAACGTGTGGAATGTTCGGTGTGTGGCGCGTTCTATGTCGGTGATCAATGTCCAAACTGTGGACACTCTGAGGATAGTGAAACCACGACAATGCAAGAGTTTGTCAAGAGTTTAAGGGGGGCTAAATTAACATGAGTTTGTCAGCATTGCATATCAAACACGGTGAACTATTAGAAACTGACTACAGCGACATTGAGACCGCCAGACAGGATGTTGAAAATTCTAGGTCTGGGGCGGTGACCGACTATTTTGGCGATTACGGCGGCGAAGGGTTTTTGTACCAAGACGTGCAATGGTATTCTGTGTTTCTGGTCAAAGACGGTGTGGTGTATGAGTGCAAGATGTATAGACAGTACCCGGTTGACTAGCAATGGACTTCCAGCAACGTTTAAGACAGGCATTAGAGGTTAAGAGCGTCCACCAAGTCTTGCATAGGTTAGAATCCGTCATTGACGGGAACCTGGGCAGGTTGGAAGCGGTGAAAACTGCTCTTGACGGTTCTGGGCTTTCTGTCCAGACAGAAACACCAACACCACGAACACGGGAACAGATTGCGGTAGGCGATGCTATGCGTTTGGCACTCCGAGACGTCCAGAGACGAAAGAGACATCCCGATATACGGCGGTTGAAAAAAAGGCGACAATTGGCAAAATCTAGGTCAAGGTTTCTCGATTCAATCGGTGTACCTGATGAACAAATTGACTTTTCTACAGTACCACTGATGCTGCCAACTGTCAACAGGTTGCCGGAAGCACGACAACGGTTTCTGGGTAGCTTAGAAAATGCAAAAACCACCTAACCACTGTTCGCTGTACTGTGAAAAATGCCAAGATTTGACTGTGCACAGAATGGACAGAGAGAACAAAACACTATTTTCCGAGTACAAGGTGGTTTGCCAGGTGTGCAAAACGGTAAAATTCATCAGTGAAAACTTGGCGAAAAGTGGGAAATTGGAATTTTTTGAGCTACCAAATGGCTACCGAAAGGACACAGAAGCGCCTAGATGATTGGAATTGTGGTTTTTCGGGCGCGTTCAAGAGACTCGAACCCCGCGTTCTTTACATAAATCGGTTCGGGAATTTGATTGCGAAAAATAGGTACACAGTCCCACCAGACAGTCATGGTTTGTACAACATTAATTAAACAAACCATGATTTTGAGCCAATTCGCCAATTTTCGCTTCTATTGCTAACAAAGTTTACGTTTCAACGCCAAAATTTAGGTTTGATTTCCCACTTTTGAAAATACTTAACATAAAGTTTGGATTTGTGAAGTTGAATAAAGAAAAATGCGACGGTGAGTTTTAGTCCAATGTCCAAAACCACTGACAAATTGCAATTCCTAGACGATCTAACAGAGCAAGAGCGCAAGCTATTCAAAGAGACGTTGGCTTGCAACGTCCACCTTTCGGAAACTCAATACTCTTTGCTTGCCGCTTGGTGCAAGTTAAGTGTCAAGGTTGCAAGTATGGAAACGAATCGAGAGGCGTTGAGGTTCATTGGTGAACTTAGACTTTTGAGCAACAGTCTTAAGTTATTGCCAACAAAGAAACAAGATAAAGAGGTTGACTTAGCTTTACAATTACAGCAACAGGTTAACGATGATAAACCCGATTGAGTTTTTAGAGGAGTACTTTCTTTTAGAGGATACCGGTAAGCCGATTGTATTGGAGCCTTGGCAGAAGGACTTTCTTAATGAGCTATTGGTGGACAGGCAGGACATTAGTCTTGCGCTACTTTCAGCCACAAAGAAAACAGGCAAGTCCACACTGGCGGCGGGCATTGCCTTGTATGTTTTGTTCTGTTGGCAAAGTCCTGTTGAAGTCCTATTCATCGCCAATTCGAGAGAACAATCTAAAACTCTTGCATACCGAAAGTTGGCTTATGCTTGTGAGAATCAGCCGGAGTTAAAGAAGTCGTGTACTGTCTACAAGTCTGGTAGGGTGGTGGTGGATTCCACCGGGGCGGTTGCTAGATGTATCCCCACTAAGGCAAAGAGTGTGGCGGGGCCTAGCCCTAGTTTGATTGTGTGGGATGAGGCCTGGGGGCTGACTGATGAGGATGAGGCGTTATGGACAGAACTAACGTCTATTCCTACCAAGAGAAGTTTGACGCTGGTTGCGTCCTATGCTGGGCTGGAGGGCCAAAGTCCACTACTGAAACGTCTTTACGATTTGGGCAAGAGCAAGGACAAGCCAAAGGATATGCTGTTCTTCTGGTCACACAATCCGCGACTGTCATCGTGGGTTACGACTGAATACTTAGAGAGTCAGCGCAAAAAGCTTTTACCCCACCAGTATCAAAGACTTTTCGGTAACGTCTGGGGTTCCGGTGCTGGTGCGTTTCTGTCCAGACAGAAATGGGACTTGTGTTATAATCCTGAATTGAAACCGTTAGAACCTGGGGCTAGTGACTTGGTTTACCTTGGTCTGGATATGGGGCTAAGACGCGACAGTGGTGTTTTGGTTGGGACCGTCAAGAATGGTGACAACCGTTATAGCCTCGCGCTATTCAAACAGTGGAGGCCAAGACATGGGGATGAGATTGAGTTAGAAAACGTTTTCGAGTTTTTGCTGACAATCAATGCCGGTTACAACGTCTCTGGTGTTTGGTTTGACCCTCGATTCTTGGCAAGCATCAGCCAGAGATTGAGAGCAAGGGGCGTTAACATGGTCGAAGTCCCACCACAGTCGTCAAGCGTTTCTAGATGCTATGAGTTTTTGTACCAGACTGTCAAAGGTGAAAGGTTCAGTCATTGGAATGAGCCAACCTTGACAGACCACATAATGAACGCAACAGCGGTTGACGGGCCCAGTGGTATCATGCTGGAAAAGCCAAGTCGTGGTAGAAAGATTGACGGTGCTGTGAGTTTGGCTTTGAGTTTGTGGGGGGCTAGTCAATCGGTTGAAAAGAAGATTGAACTTTTGCGAGCTGATCCTGTAGACACTTATGTTGCGCCTTCTCTGGGGCCTTGGCGGGGTATGATGAAACCACACCAAGACCATAGCAGAATGAGACGAACTGTGGATTTTTTTAATCGTTAGGCATTAATCCGGTGACCAGTTGGGAGCCAACCTATTCCATTAGGCCAATGGGAGAGGAGTTTTCAACAGTCTAACACGTGTACCGGTTTTTGCAAGTGGGAATGGGGATGGGTTTCTCAATCAAATACAACATTCTCTTTACCATCCCCGTCCCACTACTATAAAGGAAAGGTGATCTAAATGAGTGCATTGAAAGAGCGTTATGAGGAAAGAATAGAAAATCTCCGTAGGCAGCTAATGGCTGACCACAAGGCAGCGTGGGAAGAAATGAGCGAAGCCGAACGGGAAAGCGATGATGCTGAAAAGACACTAGGAGAACTTGTCGTAATCATTGAGGCGAAAAGGAAAGCGGACCGTTTACAGTCATTTGAAAAATTGGCAAAGATTGTGGCTGATGCTAGTGGTGAAGTCCAACAGGTTTTGGCTGAAGTTGCGCTGAAAAACTTCCAACGTGGGGAGGATGAAGCGTTTAAGAAAATGGCGCAAAGTCTTGACCGTCTTGGTTACAACCTTTTTGGGCGATCCTGGATTGAAGGCCAAATTAACGAAGTGATTAGGGAACAATATGGTTCCGTGAAAGGTAAGGGAAATGGCAAAGGATAAACAAATCTCGATTGAAACAAAGTTTGCGAATGGCAGCATCAGTTTTAAGATGACTGATGACAGGTTGGTAAAACTCACAAAGTCCACCATTGACGATCTAATGGACTTGATTCAACCGGGCCAATTTGTACGAGGTGATGCTGTTGGTATTTTCATTCGCTATTATTTGGATAGCCCTGAGTGTGTCGCCGGACCGGACGGGGTACAAAAGCAAGAATGGGATAGCAAGCCAAGATGGGAACACGTCCCTTACTTGTGGGCTGATGAATTCATCAGTATCATTGGATTGTTGCATGGTAAAGACCTTGGTTTGCTTGCTGATTTTGCGAGAGAAGTCCAATGGCGCAACAGTTTGGCATACAGAAGTTGGCATCAGCAGAATGAGCGTGGGGGCGGTTACGTCAATCCAGAAGCGCATAGCACAGTTGAAACGACGGTTGTCAGTCCTGAGCAATGGGAAGCGATGAAGGGTGACTAGGCGACATACCGGTGAATCAATCGGTTCTTTGTTGCGTCGTTTTCGCCGTGAATCGGATTGGCGACTTGCGGAAGCAAGAAAAAGACGTTGGTTTGTGAGCAAGTCAGAAAAACGCCGGGAAAAGGAACGTAAGGGTAGGAAGCGTTGGGAAAAGAGACGGGGCACAATCGAGCGTAGGATTGCTAGACAGAACAACTAAACCTTAAAAAATTCAGTGTTTTGTGCTTAAATGTTTAGATTCTTAACGGTTGGGGCTGGTGTTTTCTTGACAGATGTGATATAATAGATATGTAGGTATATGGTCACTTACCAACACGGGGGTACAATGACTTTCTTGACAATGGCGATGGATAAAGCTATAATAGCCGATAACATGACTGACTGGCTAACAAGTCGGGAAGCAAGCGAACGTTCGGGCTATAGTGTCCAATACGTCCAAAGGTTGTATCGTCAAGGGAAGATTGAGGGCGTTGTCAAGGGGGGCACTCTCTTGATAAATCCCAAGTCCATTGACGATTACACTAACAAGATGAAAAGCTTGGGAACGGACAAGTTTAATTGGAGGCGTGAAGATTGAGAGAGGTATTTTTTTACCTGGTGTTGGTAAGTAGGTATTTACTAGCATAGAAAGGGGGGAAACATGACCAGGCAGGATTATTTTAGGCAGTGGGTTGAGTCCACAGAGGATGCAATCAGAGCCCTGGAGGATTGGAAAGCCAACCTGGAGCATTGGCAGAAATATAAGCCAGACTATGACGGTGAATTTCTGCCAGAGTTTCGGGCTGTTTGTGAGCAAGGTCTTGACGGTTGGCTTGACGGGCATCCGTTGGATGTTGACGAACTGGCAAAGGTGGTGTGTGAATATGACTAAACGTTACGTCAAGGTTGAGTTAGAAAACCTGGCTGACTACCTGGCTAAACATCCTGGTGCCAAGGTGGTTGGACTAAACATACCAAGAGAGAGGAGAGATAAACATGTTCGGAATCAAAGCCAGTACAATCCTGTCAGTGTTAACAGCGATGTTGGTTATGTTTTTGGCCGCTAGCGCGTTCGTGTTAAGTTATGACGCACTCAGAAGTTTGTCGGCTGACAACGGGTTTGACGGTTGGCGTTCGTTTTTATGGCCTTTGACGTTAGATGCTGTGATGATTGTCTCTGTCCTGTCAGTCATCAGAGCCAACGTGGTTAGGGACAAGGTGTGGTTGCCTTGGTGTATGGTGTTAGGGTTTACCATAGCGTCAATTAGCTACAACATCATACACGCATCACCTAACCTGTTGGCACGTTCTATTGCCAGTTTGCCGCCTTTGGTGGTGTTTTTAAGTTTGGAAATGTTATCTGGACAGATAAGGGAAAGCGTCAAGAGGGCAGACAGAGAGTTTAAGAAGGCTCAGAGAGACGAACCCCAACAGGTTCAGACAGTGGAAAAAACCGGTTTCCCAATGGCGATTGACCAGGCAAGGGAACAAAGGACGTTGGGAAAGCAAGCCGCCGTAAACGTTATGCTAAACTTTTTCTCTGACAATCCAAACGCTTCCCACAGTGAAGCCGCCAAAGCTTGTGACCGTTCCCGTAGTTGGGTGACCAACACGTTAGGTGATCTTGAACAGGAAGGTTTGGTTAGACGTGACGGACAAGGCGTGGAAGTTCTGAGCTAACTTGTCAACTGACCTACTGCCAACGTTCCCTAACGTTGGCAGTGGTTAGGGGATAAGATTGGAGGTTAGGGAAATGTGGGAAACGTTGGGATGGGTTATAGCGTTCGGGCTGTTGGGGATAGGTGGTTACTTTCTCTTTAACCTGGCTTACATTGTTTTGGTTTGGATAGACACACAGTTAAACTCTGAACCCGCCAAACCTGAACCGTTGAAACGTTCGGTTGTCAATGGCAGTGTTTACCTGAGACGTGGGGACCAAATTCTTGACGTGGGGCGTGGTGTTCGGTTAAGCTTGTCCAGCGGCTTGGAGGATGAACCTAACGCGGATATGTTGACGTGGGAAGGGAAAAGGCGCATCGTGGGCAGCAGTCCACCTATTAACATGACAATGCAACTAATCAGGAAAGCGTTGGGAGACGGTGACAATTCTGGGCCTGCCTTGCCCATGCAACAAGGGGCGAATCCCAACCAATGGTTGCCAGTTTTTGGAGAGGATGAAGATGAATAGGAAAGCTTTTTCCAATCAAGTGGTTTATGGCATTTCTAGCCATTTGGCGCAAGAACTGGAAATGATACCCGGTAAACATTTCTGGTATCACCAAGCGCGTAACTATGGGATGCAATGGAGCTATAAACTCTTGATATTGCGCCTGGTGGTCAATGCCGCTTACCTGAAGAAAATACGGGGTATGGCAGAGGAGTTATCGCTTGCCGCCTTTTTGCCGAAAGGTGATTTGATTCGCATTGAACCCGGTGGAAGAGGAATCGTTGAACTACAAGTACCCTGGCCTAAACTTTTGCGGACTTCTCCCAAAGTCAGCCAACTGCCAACCTTGCCGGGTTGTCAAGCATCCGTTGGACTGACCACAGAAAACAGACCGGCAATGGTGGATTTTAACAATCCACTGACTGCACACGCCTTGATTAGCGGACTGACAGGAAGTGGAAAAAGCAATCTGGCAAGAGTGCTAGTGTTTAAACTAGCACGACAAAACAAGTCTAGTGATTTGAGGTTTCTCTTGTTTGACGTTGCGGACAGTGGTTTAGCCTGGCAAGGTTTTGGCGATCTTCCACACCTATATCACGGTATCATTGACACCATGACCGTTGCAAGGGAGGGCATGGCGTGGTTAAACGGTGAATTGGACAGAAGGGCGCAGGAGAGAACACGGGAACCTAAGCTAATTGTCGGTGTGGATGAGTGTCAAGTGTTTGCCAAAGAATCGGACATTTCGGAGACCCTAAAAATGTTATCCCAACGTGGTAGGAAATGGGGTATCAGTTTGGTGCTAATGACCCAACGCCCCGTTTCTGATTCTTTGGACACCACCACGAAGGCCAACTGTGGTATCAAAATTGTTGGCAAGGTTAGCAGTCCACAAGAAAGCGCCTGGGCTAGTGGGCTTCCCGACATTGGCGCTGAGTGTCTGGGGGGACTTGGCGATTTGCTTTTGTGCCAACATGCCGGGGGCGTCCAAAGAATAGCATCGCCTTTGTTCACTGATGCGGACTTGGAGAACTTACCAACCAATGGGAGAGATTGGGTTGACTTCCCGAAACCGGAAACCAAAGAGCCTGCTAATGGCAGTGATCCTGATTTTACCCCGACAGAATACATGTTGTCACTCATAGCAGCGAAACACGGTAAGGGCAGACCTTGGTTAAAGGACGTGTTGGAATCTGAGAGCGGACATAAACCTGGCAGTAGTCGGGCAAGGCGCTTGTTGCAATGGGGGCAAGAAGCACACGAATTGCTGACCAAATATCGGTATTCTTTGTCGGTGACTGACTGACTGACCGGGCATAAGGTATATATTTAGGTTGTTTTTTCGTGGTCAGTCAGTGGTCGGTTACATATCTGGCGGGTAGTCAGTCAACAGAAAGGGGTAGAAGTTATGGGAAAGGTCAAGATTGGTGCGGGTTGTCTGAGTGTCGTGGTGGTGGTTGCTGTTGTCTCACAAGTGGGCCTTATCCTGTCCAACCACCTAGAACTTTTGGCCGGTGTGTGGATTGGGGTAGGAATCGGGGGCGCTGTGGCGTGGGTACTCTCTGGGGTATGGTCTGGTCTATTGCTCAAAAGTGGGGCAGAGATTGGGGCTAGGCGCTCTGAGTCTGATGCTGATGTAGAAGTCGCAAGAATGAAAACCATGCAAGAAATGTGGAAGGCTTTCAGGCAACAGGCAAAAAACGAACCCCAGACCCCAATGCTACAGCAACAGCAAGGCGCTGTTGGTTGGCTTCCACAGTACCCGGTAGACGGTGAATTTGAGGAGGTTGACTATGGACAAAGAACAACTGATTGAACTATTTGAGCAATTGAGCGAATGGCAGCAAGACCTTGTTATCAAGGCTATTGAATACATGATTCAACAGAAAGGAAAGGAAAATGAGTCAACAGAAGAAGAAGCAACATCCGCTTGACCAATTCAAGGGCGCGTGCCGGTTTTGCAAAGAACCATCCGAAATCATCAGCTATCAATGTGGCTGGTGTGGAAGGACGCGGTATTTTTTGCTTGTGCAGATTGACGAACTGCCAGAGTCAGAAGATACCGAACTTGTGATACCGTTGGGCTTGCCGGAACAGGTTGGGGAATTGGTTTACGAGTAACGTCTTGCCCTTTCAGGTTTTGCCCCTTAATTCGTTAGGGGGCAATCCTGAGCGGGGAAGGGTTCACCCCACACGTGGGGGGATGACTTGAACTGGCCTACTTTTTGGTAAATTTACCAAAAGGTTCACCCCACGCGTGGGGGGATGAGGAGTGAGACAGCGAAAAAACAGGCACGTGCTGACGATGGGACTTTTGACACGGGTCATGTATCAAATGATACACGACCGGCCATTGACAAGCCTACAGAACATACAAGGGATAAAGTTGCCGAAAAAAGTTCGCCCCACGAGCGGGCGGGGATGACGAAACGTGCGAAAGACGAAATTATTTCGTCTTTCGTTCGCCCCACAGGTGCGCGGGGTGACTTGAATCGGTCGGAAAATTTTCCAACCGATAGAGTTCGCCCCACGAGCGGGCGGGGATGAC
>Ga0180437_10008365_pt1 | contig 13168 bp, 10 predicted proteins | sample SS_ome_4_FD_132410 | JGI IMG/M metagenome (GOLD analysis project Ga0180437, IMG submission 132410) | Hypersaline lake sediment archaeal communities from the Salton Sea, California, USA - SS_3_D_1 metaG | ecosystem: Environmental > Aquatic > Non-marine Saline and Alkaline > Hypersaline >...
TCATGTAACTAGTCCATTCATCATCACAGTAAATTTTAATTCTATCCAACATTTCGTCATAGATTATGTTCATTTCTTCTGCACATCGTTTCCCAGTCTTGGCCATTTCATCAATAAGCATTAAAAATCGATCTGAACTTATTAAGTGGGGGTACCGAAATTCATCATTTTCTAATTTTTCAACTGTATCTTGATGTTGGGCCTCGACAAAATCATTAATATCAGTAGTTTTTTCCTGTTTGTATTCTAAACAATGGGTTAATTTACACATAGTATCCATCCCATTCAAATAATTAGTAATATTAGTATAAGAAACTGGCCTATCATTATCTTTCTTGGGCTTAGTGATATAATATCGACGATTTCTAAGTACTGTCTCCCTAATTTCATTAGTAAGTTCCAAATTACATTTGTCAGTACAAGGATTTTTCAGTTCATATAAATGACGTTTCATACTCTTTTTTAAAGTGGTCTGATAACAACAACGAGGACATTCATAAAAATCAGCTTTTGGCATTTTAGTCTATAACAAATAATAGATTATTCCTTTTAAGTGCATTTTAAGTTCCTTTTAAATACTTGATTTTATTTAAATATTTATCTTAAGTTCAAGGAGACCAAATCTTAGAATCATGTCGCACTGTATCAGTCTACTTAACTAAATCCTATTACATTATTTATTCGTCCTCTTTATGTATCTTTTATGCCTAATCTGATAATTAGACACCTAATCATAGTCTCTAAATTGTCTATTTTTCAAATTAGATGGATATGTGATTCAATTGAGCATGATTTCACTATCACTCAATGTTCTAGAATTCCTATTAGGATATCAGCAAGTCCTGTTACGTACCTGTTTAGTGTCTGTTACGTCTCTTTTTAGTACCTTTTACGTCCGAGTCCTATTTCAAAACTGATAATTAGACACCTAAATATGGTCTCTAAATTTCCAATTTTTCAAGTTAGATGGATATATGGTATTGAATGGATTTCGAATCTGATTCGCTGAAAACTTTTCGAAAAAACAGGACAAAACTTTAGCAATTCTTATGATATGCTCAAAAAATATGAGATGAGTGTGATTCAATTGAATGTGATTTCGCTCAATGTTCTAGAAATCGAAGTCTTATTGGTTTACCCTAATAATCTATTTGCTAAGCAATGAATTTAACTAAATAGCAATAGGTTTAGGTGTTAATCTAAGAACAGGCTTTAATGTTTTTTGTTTAAAAAACTAAGAGCATCATCTTCACCAGATTGCCACTTAATAGTACTAGGATCAATCCAATGAGCTCGACAAAGTGGACAGGTTTTATTTTTACTTAACCAAATAGTAAGACACTCTTCGTGAAAATAGTTTTTACAAGTTGTAACACATTGCACCAATGTTTCACCTGTCAAACTTTCAAAACAAATAAAACAATCTTCATCCGATTCTGAAAGTTTCCGTGTAGTATCAGGTTCTTTTTCCTCCTGTACTTTTCGTTTGTCTAATAATTTCTCTTCTAATGTTTTGCTTAGTCTTTGAAAATCGAGTTCCGATAAATGGTTGTTGTCAATCAAAGAGTGTGTTATCGAACTGATTTTGGCGATCCGTTCCGTAATAAAAATGAGATGTTTACAGATTTTCTTACGTAGAATGAAATCCATACAATTGCATTTACAGGGACTGTTGATAGTGATATCGACCTTATATACCTTATTAGATTGTCCTTTAACTCCAAAGTTCCATTTATCGGGTAAATGTTCGGCTTTTAATAGATAAATACGTTCGTTCAAAGCTCTAGAAATTCTGTCATTCATAATGTGGTTATATAATCCAAAATTGATATTCAATTTTTTGACTCAAATTAAGATGTTGTTTGAATAATATAATCTAAACTCAAAATGAATCAAGTCCATGACTACGATAGCACAACTTATGATGAGTCGGAATCGGACATAATTGATCTAGATGATACCGTAGAAGACTTTTCCGAAACAGATGATGAATCCTTAGAAGATACCGAAACGTCACTTGATAACCCTATTTTTGGGACATTTCCTTTATTTCTTAGAGGGTTATCTGATCCCAGTCATAAACGAAGTTTTGCGTCCTCCAAAATTTACCAAAGAGGACCACAGGGGAAAGTTAGGACTCGTCAACATATCGAAACCGAAGTTGACGGAAAACGAAAGAAATATGATTACGAAAAAGTTTTAGATAAAGAGGGGCGTATTTTAAGAGAAACAGGTAGTCCTATAGATTATGAAATAGTTCAACGGGATTTTTATCGCGACTTGGAAAATATTGTTAAGCCCCAACTACGTTCCGTTCCTCATCCCAGACATAAAATTCAAAGAAAAAATGGGAAAACAACTGACCCATTTAAGTATCATCGTGAACAGAAAAGAGATCAAAAGAAAGAAAAAGAAGTAGAACACAAAAAAACACAAAAAAAAGATAATGATGAGGGTTTTAATCCTCTAAAGTGGATAACCTGGTGATCATGTAGTCGTTGAGATTTCGTGACTTTTTAGTACCCCATAACCCTTGACTTTTTGTTCGCGGAACATCATAAGCCCACCTTCTCGTAAATAGACAGGGTGATATTTGAATTCGAATTCAATTGTCGCAGTGTCTCCACTTCGTAAACAAGTACTTGAAGTATCAATTGGTCGCACTGAAAATGGTTGAGTAATTTCATCTTCTTTGGTAGACTTACTCACTACTATTGGTGATTGATCTTGTGTAGTAGATCCCAGTTTGCTTTTAATATTGGTAATTTTAGTAATACGTGCGACTTGTCTGACATTATCAATATTAATCACAGGTTCATAAAATTCTTTGATACTTGTTGAATGTCGACCAACAATAGTAATTTCAGCAATATATTTCTTGGTCCCCCTTGGTTCTGGTTGTTTACCATCAAGTAAGACCATACCTTTTAGGATTTCTTGTCTTTCGATACCTCTTAGAGCGAATGTGACCGCTTGCCCGGATATACATTTAGCAACATTAGTTCTCTTATATTGAATGCTTTTAACTGTCACTTTACGAAAACTACCATCATGAAATGGTCCTAGCCAGTGTACCTGGCGTGCTTCTGCTGTACCACTTAATACAATTGTGCTAATAACGGTGCCGACGCCAGTAACAGTAAAAGTTTCATTAATACTAGCATGAAATGGTTCTAGGATTTTTTTGGCAAAATCGCTGTTACTGGGTACTTGATGTAAATGCCTAGTCAAAAGCTCTAAATTGGTCCCTTGGACATTAGAAATAGTAAACAATGGAACCAGTTCTAGACAATATTGTTTATGATAAAAATCCAAGTCTTGTTCAGTTTTGATGTGTAACACATTATAATTAATACTTTTTAGTAAAGTTTTAATTGTGTTATGATTTTTCTTGTAAACTGTCTCCTCGGCTTTATCTATCTTGGTAAAAATAATACTCATAGGAATTCTTTGCAAATAACCCAGAGCAATATGTTCCTTAGTCATAGGAGTAATTGCATTAGTTTTGGCTGCATCAATAATAATTAAAGCATGATCTGGAAAATGACCACAAACACCTCTAACGGTGGTATTTAAATACTTTAGATGTCCAGCCAAATCAATCAAACTTACTAGTCGACTACTCTTTTCGATCAACTCGTCACTGGAAGTCCTAAGACTATTAAGAATCTTTCCATGATGATCAAGACCAAGAAGACGTTGTCCGATACTACTAGTACGACCTGATTCAATTTCATGACGGTGATTACAAACTATTGATCTGGCAGATCCTCGTCCATTATCCAATTTGTTAGATGTTAGTACACCTACAAGTGAGCTTTTTCCACTGTCAACTGAACCAATTACTACGATTCTGGTTTCTCGATTTACTTGAATTTGGCGGCTAATTTCCAAGCGTAATACATATCTTGGTTTTTCTAGAACCGGGTTATCTGGAATTGGGCGAATAGTCCAACCTACACTTAATTCTTTAGTTGTGAAGTATTTATCATTATCATCGGGTCCTGTATTAATTGCATCATCAGCATCAGTTATATCAGTTGTGTTAATAGTCGGGCCTGGATTTATTAATGAAATAGGTGTATTGTATGAAAGATAGAGTTGTTTGAAACAACTTTCGATTGGTTGCTGGTTTTTTGATAGTTCAGTATTAGTTATTTTCCCATCAACCAGTTCCAATATCTTCATCAAGTGATCTAACGACAATTCCAAACAATCACTAGTAAGACCTAATTGATATCCATTATCGGTGACACCTAAATATAAAATAGCCAGACCATTGCCTTCTTGTAATCGATAATGTAATTGACTGGCTCTTGCCTGATAAATAAGACTGTTGCCATCTTGTAAGGTATATTTGTATTCAACTGGTCCTGCATCATTTTCAGGATCCAGGAACAGGTTGGTTTTTTCAATAATATTTGGTTTATCATAATCTAATTTCAACTTACTTCTGTGAGTTGTCGTCATACGTTCGGTCTTTAAATCTAATTAATGTTTTAAAAAGAAGAAAAATAATTTTTCTTTCCAATTAATTCTTAATTTTTTCAGTATTCTATATAAATTATAGGCAAAGTAAAGTCAAAGTCAGAAATGTCTTGCAATATGGTAATGCGAAATAGAGAAATCGTTTCTCATATGATTTTTGATCGTTATGGAGATAGATATTTTGTCTATTTTCAACCTATTTTTGAATATTTTCTACAAAATATTTCTTATCCTGAATTAGGTCTAGATTACTATCTAAATGGCACAATCAACAAAGAGTATACATACTATAGTAATCTAATAGACAGTCTCACTCCAGAAAATTGGGCACTTTATTTGACAAACGATAACGGTAAACTAGTTGGTACAGCTATTGGAACCGTAAGAGAATTAGAAGATAGGGGCGGATACGGGAGAATTCGGATTGCTGAATTAAGAAGTATTGATATCAAGAGCAAATATAGAGGACTCGGTCTATGCAAACCTACAGTCATGTTTATATTTTCATTTCTCTTTGAAACTGAACAAATAGATTATCTTTGGCTTTATAATGCAGCCGAAGAGTTGGGGTGCTATTGTTACGTAGCAGCTGGTCTTAATTCAGGTTTGAAAGTTGCGATTAGTGATCAATTTAATGAGATGAGTCCAATTTTGACACCGGAAATGTTTCGAAATCTACACTACCTAAAGACAGTCGACGAATGTCTTCAACTAGATTTGGAAGACATTGATATTAATATCACTGATGACTTAATGGAAGAAAGCGACTTGGGCCTTGATACTCATTTGATCTTTTATCTAGCTAGATAGCTTTGGGCTGAGTTTCACTATTAGTGATTTTTTCAAGATGGTCAAATTCAAAATATTATACAAATGATAGTATTTACTCATTTATATAATATTCACAAAACAGATATGTAGTAATATAAATCAACCCAATATAGTTTCTTCTAAGATTAGCTCTTGTGGATTATTTTCAATTATGTCATCTTCAATAATGGCATCATCAAGAAGCTGACTAGGAAATACAACTGCAATAGATTTTGTTGTTTTATTAGAGACCGGATTATTCGTTGTAATGGATGTTTGCTCATCTGCAATATCAATGATTTCATCATCAAATTTCTCTTCTTGGTGATCAACTCCCAAATTACGTAAATAATACTCATGTTCTATTGTATCCAACATAACAAACCTTTGGACTTCTACCCGATATTTCTGTCCAATTCGGACCGCTCGACCAATAGCTTGTTCCTCAATTACTCTTGCTGAGTTACTATCAGTATTCAGAGTATCAAGCAAAACAATATGATTGGCTTCTGTTAAATTTAAACCAGATGGCGCTTTTTCACTACTCATCAGAGCAACTCTAATACTATTATCTATCTTAAATTGTCTAATACGTCCGGTGATCATTGAAATGGAACCATTAAATACTGTACAATTGATGTCAAATTCTTCTAGAGTTTTCTTGACCAGACGTAAAAGACTATCATATTGTGAAAAAACAATTACTCGGTTATAACTAATCGCCAGAACCCTTTCTAAATATTTTAATAAATGTGCCATTTTGGTACCATATTTATTAATTTTCTCGTCCTTGTCATCCTTTTCTTTCAGGTCTTCTTCAGTCTTTGGTCTCATAATATTGACATCCTTTTTATTCAAACTATAACGACACACCGGACATTTACTTCCAGTATCGAAAACACTATTCAAACATTCTGCACAGAAAAGATGACCACAAACGGTAATCCCGCTACCTACTTCTGGACCAATATCATTATAGCAAATCGGACAGTTACTATACTCCTCTACCCTACTATTAATCGAATTGAAAATATTAAATTTGGTTTTGGCTGCGACTAGATCACTATTTGTTAATCTGATTTTCTCCTCCAAATCACTAATCTTGGTCAGATTATCGTATCTGTTTACCAAAAGTTTATCCCGTTCCTCATTTGATCTCGATATCCGTTTTTCTAATTTTTCAACCAGAATCTTGAAATGATCAGTCATTTTTTGATGAATCTGCTCTAAAGTTAATGGTTCGTTACCTAATACACTAGTGTAATCTTCTGAAACTAGAATATGGTTACAATATTGAATCATCTTTTCTTGGTCACCTTGGACACTGTTATACATACTACGTTCAAGTCTGCTCATTTTTAAGAATTCGGTTCGAATAATAGGTAATGGAATATTAATTTGATTTTCGACCTTATCCTTAGTATTCTTGCGAAAAATATTACGGTAAACTTCTAATAAAAATCGATCATACCTATTCTCCAAAATTTCGTTTTCAGTAACATTAAAGTCACCACCTGTAATAAACTTTAGTAAATAATAAACATCGGTCCTGTCGCGATAAGGGGTACCAGAACAAATCCAATAATATTTGCTTTTTACTTTCAATAACTCATCACGAATAGTAATAATCGCCTTTTCGGATGCATTTAATTGATAGCGCTTAGGTGTTACTTTTTTAAGGTATTCGTGGCCTTCATCCAAAATAACTCGGGCCCAATCGCACTGTAATAAATTTATCCTTGGTTCTGTTTCATCATCATTTCGGAGATATGTCAAATAGTTATCGTTAGTTAAAAAATTATAACTAACAATTACTACGTCAAATTTAGAACTAGATTTCAAATACCGATGGAATTGGGTAATTGTTCCAATTATTATTGGATTTAAATACTTGCCAACCGAAAGATTGATCTCTTCATGCCACTGCTTACATAATCTATTAGGACAAATCACTAAACTTTGACCAATCATCCCTCCGCGTTTTCGTTCAGCTATTAGACCAATCATGCTCATAGTTTTCCCTAAGCCAATGTCATCGGCTAATACACCTCCTTTAATATTGGCACTGAATTTAGAAAGAGTCTCGGGATTTAGAATATGACCAGATTGACGATTATAATATAAAAACTCCTCAATTGCAGCAATATAACGTCCTTCAATATCTCCATCAGGTAAATAAGTTGATGATTCCAAAAAATTCAAATCAACCCGATTTTCTTGGTTAACCATCCATTGCATATTTTTGGCCTGATGAGGAAAAGGCTTTCGTAAATAATTAACACCCAAATAAGGTGTGACATCTGTATTTAATCGAGTTAACTCCTCATCACTAGGCAAACAATCTGCTGGTTTTTCGACTAAAAACTCGGGATTGGAAAGGATTTTGTTAATAAGACTGGGTATAGTGGCTTTTTCGTAAATCTCCAATAATTGTTTGCGATCAATATAAAGATTCAAATGTAAATGACTCTTTTTCTCGTTTTCTAATGGATGAGACTTCAAAAGTAGACGGTAATCATGAGCAAACTTTTCAGACTTCAAAAGATCATAGAAACCTTCCAAATGGCCAAAAGTAAGATAATATGTCGCTAGTTTACGATAGGGGTAGATCATGTTATCCTTTTCATACGATTTTTGCTGAATGATATCCAGATTACCAAAAATACCATTATCGTTATTGTTTCCGTTTATGATTTTGCTTTGATAATAGATGTCATTACTCTGATCATCACCTCGAATCTCTAAATGGAGTGGATATTTGGGATTTAAACGAGTGCCATTGACAAGGGTTTTTAATTCGAAAAACTTAATGAATCTATCTTCGATTTCTTCTTCATTAAAATGGAAAAACTTTAAATACTTTTCGGTCATAGATCAATTGTTAATATTGATCAAAGAAATAAATCATTTTTTTCTTTGATCAATCGATGTATAGTATCGACGCTTTTGTTTTTGTTAGAAAGTCCTAACACCAGAACAGGATCGGTCTAATACCAATGTGCAATAGGTGGTGTCGGAACGGGTGTTTCATTCTTAGAAGAGTTGATAGATGAAACCAGTTCCTTAACGAATGGGACAACATACTTAACTATTAGTGGTCCAGCAATCTTAGCAATTTCACCTAGTTGGCTCATATCTAGAGCCTGATACTGAAGAGTCTTTGGATTGAAAATCCAATGTCTTCCAGAAATATCCCTAATGACTGTTTTAGTGTGAACTGGAATAGTGTTAGTTGGGACAAGAGTTGCACTTTGATATGGAAAATAAGACATAGTGTTTGTGTATATATTATAAGTAAATATTTTAACTAAAGAAGTTCATGTTAAAATGTCTTAGAATAATGTAAAGAAGATGTTTAGAATGCATCCAAAAGAATTACAATACTCACTATAGTTATATGTACTATAAGATTATAGTGTCACACAAAGTCCTTAATAATGCCATATGGTAAAGTTCATACTCACACAAAGAGTGAGGATTATGTCACTCAACTTTGGATTGATAACTATCCCACTAGATCTAATTAGTTTTGAACTCAATCTTTTATGCTTAATTTTATTAATATCGGTCTTACATCGGTTTTAAGTCAATATAAATATGCGTTTAAGTCGGTGCGAGTCGGTTCATCGATACGAAAATCAAAAGGGGGGGGTCATTGAAAAATTTCAAACTAATATAATTTCCTAATTTTAAGAAACTAATTTTAAGTGAGAAAAGCACCATCAACTAACTGTAAAAGTCCATCATGATTAAGACAGTATCCCCCTGTAAATTTATCTTGTTCCATTCTTTCCAGTCGATATTGAAATTCCTGTTCCAAACGATCCTCAAAATCAATTTGTCTGATCCCCTGATGGTCGCTGATCATTTTAATTTTATCCATTGACTCCATACCTGAAATAATATTATTAACAGTATTAAAATTATTTATAGTTTTGTTAATAGTATGACAGCCTCGTTCCGAACGATACAAATGAGGATCAGGTTGGCTGACAGTATATCTGTGATTAACTAATACTTCATCTTTAATTTGGTCAGTCAGTATAATCCCCGTTATATTGGGACATGGATTTTTTAAGTTTTCAAAATGACGTCTCATTTTATATCTTTGTGTAACAGTATAAAGACATCGAGGACATACATAATTATTTTGGGGATTAGGCATTTTGCTATAATATAAATACATAAGTCAAATTTAAGTCAAATTTAAGTCAAATTTAAGTCAAAAAATATTTATATTATAGCAAATAGAGATGTATTGTAATGTTTTTCATCAAAACATGTAAATTGTAAATATCGCAAAGGTTGAATGCTCTGAAGTGCCTTAAAGTAAATAAATTATTCAACAAATAATTCATTTTTGCTTTGCCACAAAAAAAATCTTTTATATAAATAAATTTATATTTCACATGGAACCAAAAATCGATTCATTAGAGTGCTCTGCACTCAAACAGGATTTGCAACCTTTACAGGGTACTCGCGATTTTTATCCATCGGACTTTTCTCGTAGAAAATGGCTATTCGATAAATGGCGTACTATTGCCAACCAATATTCCTATCAGGAATATGATGCGCCAATAGTTGAAAAAGCTTCACTCTGGAAAACAAAAGTCGGAAACGATACTGATATCCTAAAAGAAATGTATACTTTCAAACTACGTGACAGTGAACCAGAAATGTGTCTTAGACCGGAAATAACTCCATCATTAGCTCGCATGATCGCGAGCCGCAAGGATTTGCCATTACCTCTTCGTTGGTTTAGTATTCCTCAATGTTGGCGTTATGAATCAACTACTAAAGGACGAAAACGTGAATTTTATCAATGGAACGTAGATTTCTTGGGTATTTCTGGTAGTGAAGCTGAGTTGGAACTGCTTGTGATGATAGTTGATTTTTTCCAGGGAGTTGGTTTAAAACCTGGTCAAGTGGTTATCAAAATTTCTGATCGACTGGTTTTGGAAGTAATTTTGAATAATTTGGGTATATCAGAAGATGTTTTTGCGATTGTTTTTAACCTAATTGATAAATTCAATAAATTAGAGAAAGAAGAACTCACCGAACTATTCATCACCAAAACAGGTATAAGTGTCGAACAAATCTCGCAACTCTATCAAATATTGGAGTCGCGGGATTTTTCTGCTCTTGAGTCTATTGAACCCAATATAAATGAGGGGGTTCTAACTAATTTACAATCCATTTTCAGTGGAGCCACTCAATTAGGACTTGATGCTTGGTTAGAGTTGGATTTGACAATAGTTCGTGGTCTGACATATTATACTAAAACAGTATTCGAAGCATATTTTCAAGACACTGAACAAAGACGAGCCATTCTAGGTGGAGGCCGATATGATAATTTGTTGACCCAATACGGTGAATCACCGACACCCGCAGTTGGATTTGCGATGGGAGACGTGGTTATGATGTTAGGTCTCGAAGAGTTAGGATTGATACCAGTGCAAGAATTGAAACAAGAACCAAATTATTTGGTCATACCATTCAATGAATCATTACGAGCTGATGCTATGATTGTGGCCAGAACTCTGAGAGAGAAGATTCCTGGTCTAGTGGTTGAAACATATTTAGGGAAATGTCGATTGAAAAATGCTCTTGATTATGCCAATAAGATAGGAGTACCATATAGTATTATGATTTTCCCGGATGAGTGGATACAGGGAAAGATTACGGTTAAAGGTATGTTGCCGAACGATAAGTGCCAACAGACCTATAATCTCAAAGAGTATATTAATCACCTGATATATATATAGCCTTAAAATATCATAAGTTAGTCTTACTCCAAATTGAAATAATTCGGATCTCGATTTAATTCAAAACGTCTTAAAACAAAAATAACTTTCTTTATGTATAACAAAAATGACCATTATTAAACCTAGAAGTGAAGCTCGTTGTGGTTATATTCGCGGTTTTTGGGAAAAGGAGCCCAGTGTCAAAGACAACATTAAAAAGATCCAGTTTCGAACTCAAGTTGGCGGAACTCCCCTTAAAACTATTAAAGTAGAGGACTTTGAAAAAGAGGCAATTAGAGTTGCCTCTGCTTATAATCCACCTAAAATTAGAACCATATTAACATCAACTACTGGTGGTCATGCCTTAGCTTGTAATATCCAATTTGGAAATCAACAGGTTCAGTTTGTTTGTGTTGACGGTAATCGCCTTAGTCAATGGGAGTTTCAGAATCCACACACTGTTATTGGTCGTGTTAATAACAGTCAGTTAGAGCCTATTGTTTTCCAGGACTTAAATAATCTTAGTAGCAATGATATGACGAAAATTGATGCTTATGCTGGAAGTATTTGGTATTGTCTTTTTCTGTGGGAAGTTTTTGGTCGTGTGGGTATCATTGATGAAAGTCATGTTTATTTGAGTGTAGTCAATGTTGATATGGCCAATGCTTTTTGGAATAGTCATTATATGACTTACGGTAATGGAAACCAACCGGGCGCTCCTAAAATGGGACCTTTGACTAGTATTGATGTAGTTGGTCATGAATCTGGTCATGGTATCATTGAGGCTTTAGGTAATTTGACTTATCAGGGTGAATCGGGTGCACTTAATGAATCGATTGCTGATATTTTCGGAACCTGTTTAGAAAAGTATTATGATCTTCGTTCTAATAAACAGTTGTTTGATTGGGATTTAGGTGAAGATTTTATGGTGGGTGGTATGCGCTCTCTTTCTAATCCCAAGAGCCATGATCAACCTGATACTTATCGTGGTCGAAATTGGGTAGACCCCTATGGACAATTCGATAATGGTGGTGTTCATATTAATTCTGGTGTCAATAACTATTTTTTCTATAGTGTTGCGACTGGAGCTGAAGGTAAAAATGACGATGGAACTAGTTACAGTATCCAAAAAACTATCGAAATATTTAATATGGCAAAATTTATTTATCATTCTCTCAAGGGTTCACCAGGTTATCAAAAGATAACTCAAGATTTTAGTTACCATCAATATGCGGATTGTATACTTAATAATTGTGAGCACTTTCTAAAAGAAATGGGTCTTAGTAATACACTAATTAATAGTATAGGTGAGGGATTGGTTGCAGTCGGATTAAAACAGCGTCATGAAATTCCTCAAGTGCCTGATCAAGCTCCTGTACCACCCAATGAACCGGCTCCAGAAACCCCTGAACCCAATGAACCGGAAACCCCTGTACCCAATGAACCGGCACCTGTACCTAATGAACCGGCACCTGTACCTAATGAACCGGCTCCAGAAACCCCTGAACCTGCCCCAGAAACCCCTTCAACAACTCGACAGATAGTTTGGGGTAATGATTTTGTTAGCACTGGTTCTCCCTTCTATTCTTATGGTATTAGTTTTAATACAAGTCAAGGACTACTGACTTATTCTGGTGCTGAATTAATGTCTGCTTTTGATCTTAGTACACTGTCAAGCCCACAGCTTCATCTGGTGGTTGATCAAGGTTCAAATAATCTAGTTGTAAATATTGAAGTTGATGGACAGATATACAGACATACAGAATTGTCCGGTCATAATGAAACTCAATTAGCTCTCAATATTCCCAAGGCTAATACTCCTGTAAAAATTACCTTTACAGTAAAGTATGGTAGTTGGTGGCGATCAGGATGGTCTCTCTTTAAATATGTGGCTTTTAGTGACTTAGTGTAGAATAAGAAATATAATGTAGAACGAAAATAATCATTGATAATATAAATACCTGCTTGAATACTCTTATGGAGAAACACAGCGTTTCGGCTAATACAGTTAAGCAGGTTGCTGAGCAATCTAAAAATATATCTAATGAGATCAGCAAAACAGTACAATCTCTACAATTTCATGATATTATCCAACAGCGGGTTGAACATTTGAAAATAGCAGCACA
>Ga0180437_10008366_pt1 | contig 13168 bp, 10 predicted proteins | sample SS_ome_4_FD_132410 | JGI IMG/M metagenome (GOLD analysis project Ga0180437, IMG submission 132410) | Hypersaline lake sediment archaeal communities from the Salton Sea, California, USA - SS_3_D_1 metaG | ecosystem: Environmental > Aquatic > Non-marine Saline and Alkaline > Hypersaline >...
AAAAGGCAAAACAATTCCCTGATGCATAACTGCTGGCCTGAAATATTGTGTGAATAAATTTCTTATCTCATCATCAAAATCTTCATCAAGTTTATCTAAATATTCAAACGCATAATCCTCATCACCTGTTGCCAAAAAATAATAACCGATATCATAAGCTTGCCTCTCAATATTTTCTAGATTCGAATAATAGGCCATCTTAGACTGTTTTATTGCCCGCTCTACCTCTTTTTTATTCATGCCTTTTTCTATGACAGAATTGATTTCATCAAAAATAACTGATTTTATTTTTTCAACATCATTTATATTTTTCGGTTCAAACCAAATGAAAAATAAACTATGATCAAACATTCGCGAAGAATCAGCATTCAAAGATGTAGCAAGCTGTAATTGATCAACCAGCTTTCTATACAACCTGGAACTTTTTCCTTTGCCTAAAATCAGTTCAGCTGCATCAAAAAGATGCTCCGACTTTTTCTGCACACCAGGGATAACAAAACTAAACATCACAAAAGGCTGTTTTATATCCCGATACAATGTTACAGATTTACTTGAGATATCTGAATTAAAATAAAATTTCTCTTTTTTGTAACCCTTATCAGCCTCAATCTTGCCAAATGTTTTTTCACAAAGATCAAAAACTTCATCCGTATTAACATCACCAACAATAACCAATGTTGCATTGTTCGGCAGATAATGTTTCTTGTAAAATCGCCGCAAATCATCTCCATTTACATTCCACAAATCCTGCTTATAACCAATTATCGGATAATGGTATGGATGGTCTGGAAAAATTACAGAAAGCATATCAACAAAAAGCTGATTGAAAAAACGATCCTTACGCATCTTCAACTCTTGAATAACAGTCTTCATTTCCGAGTTAAGATGGTCATCCTTAAACGAACAATTTGTCATACATTGCGCAAATACCGGCAAAACCTCTTTCCAGTGCTGTGAAGGCATATTAAAAAGATAACCAGTATAATCGCTAGAAGTGAAAGCGTTACAAGAACCAGAAAGCATATGCGTGACGGCAGTGATATCAGTTTCAGAGAGTTTATCTGTTCCCTTAAAAACCATGTGTTCAATAAGGTGAGCTATCCCCTTCTCGCCAGTCTTTTCATCCTTTGAACCCACGTTATAAAAAACCTGCAATGAAACTTTTGGAATATTGTGAACCTCTCTCACCAAAATCGTCATACCATTAGATAAAACTTTTTTGGATACAAACTTTTCTTTTTTCAAATTCATTTTTTTCCATTTAATAAGCTAATAGAGTTTTAACTTTAAAATTATATCAGATAATCATTCGAATATAAACAAGTTAAAAATAGATTATTGCAGCGCCTATAACAGCCTATTTCTCAAAGTTAAAAATTTTCAGAAAGAATTTATAAAAAATTTAAGTTTGATATACTGTAATAATGACATTCAGATACAACAAAATTATTATCCCTACTCTTTCAACAATCTCAGGCATCTTGTGGCAACACTCAGAATGCAACATTTGTGTGCCCCTTGCTTTAGCATTATTTTTTATAACAGCAAAACTTTTTTTCTCAAAAAACCGCAAAAAAACTATAATAGCTTTTTCTGTCATCGCAACATTCTTTTTATTTGGAGTATTTAGGTCATCCAATCAGCAAAAGCAACAGGAAAGAAACTATCAAGAATTTAGCAATAAGGAATTTGCAACAATTGCAACAATTAAAGAGATTAGAAGCCAAGACAGCAGGTTTTACAAAAACTGCATAACTATTACTACAGAGAAAATAAAGATAAAAAAAGAAGATACATGGAAAAAAGCAAATAAAAAAATACAGATTTATTTAAGAAGATTGCCGGAGATACAGGTTTGCGATAAAGTTAAAATTAAAAACTTAAAGTTTAAAAAACCTAGTAAATCATTTTCAAAATACTTGATGAAAGAAAATATCACGGCAAACATATTTGAAAATAATCTTGATTGCGAAATTTTAAATAGACCAAATATATCTCTAAGTCGATATATTTTTAACAAAAGAAATAATTTGTTAAGCAGTATTAAAAGAAAAATGCCAAAACGTCCATTTGCAATGTTTTCATCTATCTTTCTTGGAAATAGAAAAATAAACAAAAAAGAAAATGATCTAGTAAAAAATAGCTTCCGGCTATGGGGAATATTGCATTTTTTGGCCCGTTCGGGGCTACATTTAATTATCTTTCTGATGCTTTGTGAGTTAATGCTCAAACTTATTCCAATTTATTTTAATGTAAAGCAGATGATATTAATAGCTTTGAGTACAATATATCTTTTGTTAAGCTGGCCAAGTTTATCATTTATTCGAGCCTTTTCTATCTTTCTATTATACAAATTTTGCCCACTAACAAATAAAAAATCAGATTTAGTATCTCTTGTTGCCGTGGTATGCCTTGCAATGCTGTTATATAATCCTATACAGTTATTTTTTTTAGATTTCCAATTAAGTTTTGGGTTAACTTTTGCTCTTGCTATGTTCACAAAAGAACAATCAAAAAGAGAAAGAAAAAGAAGGCTTAAATATGAAAAAAAATAAAAAATATTGATTATAATAAATCTATTTTCGTATTATTTAAAAGGAACAAGAAAAAATCTATTACCTTAACAACCTTAAAGGGGGAGCAAATGAAGGCTTTAATTAGAAAATTAATCAAAGCATCAATTTTATACATCTTTGTACTTCAACTTTCTATTCCTATATTTATATATCCTCGATCAGATGACATAATCGAACAAATAAACATTCTTTTAGATCAAACAGATGCTAGGGTGGATGAAAATATTCCAATCGTAAAGTCTTCAATAGAAGCTTCTAAAGGAGAAAAAGATTGGACCTTGATTTTGTATATTTCTGCAGACAATGATCTTAGAAATTTCGCGATAAGAAACATAAAGCAGATGGCCAAAATCGGCTCAAATCAAAATATCAATATAGTTGTTCACCTCGACATCAAATTATCCGGAAATAAAAAAGCTACAAAAAGATACTATATCGATAAAAACAAAATAATTCACGTAAACTCACAAGACCAACACTCACAAAGAATGGATAGTGGAAGCCCAAAAACTTTAATTTCGTGTTGTAAATGGGCAATCAATAATTTCCCTGCAAAACATTATGGTTTAATTTTATGGAACCATGGAACAGGGGCGCTTGATCCAAGAAGAGGCAGAGTAATCAGATTAGCAGACCTATTCACATTCAACCCAGAAATAAACAAGGTTGAACTTGATAGAAGTATAAACTTCATGGAATTTCTAAGCAGAAAAACAGATTCAAATCGCGGCATATGCTGGGATGATACAACGGGCAACTACCTCACCAACCAAGACCTAGATCACGCACTTGGAGTAATTTACAAAAACATTCTAAAAAAGAAAAAACTGGACTTTATTGCCTTTGATGCTTGCTTGATGCAAATGATAGAGGTTGCAAGCATAATCAAAAAATATGCCAACATTATGATCGCATCACAAGAAGTCATACTTGGAACCGGCTTTAATTATGTCGAAACATTAAAACCATTCCAAACTCAATCCCTAACTACACAAGAATTTGCAAAACATATTATAAAAAGTTACGAAAAAACATATAGCAGGGTAACAAATGACTTTACGCTCTCAGCACTAGACCTTTCAATGATGGAGAAATTAGAAGAGAACTTAGACGACGTAGCAAAAACTCTTGTATTCGCACTCAAAAAACAAAAAAACAAAACTGTTAAAAAAGCAATCGCAGCTAGCAGAAGTAAATTGGTTTGCACACATTTTGACGAACCAAGCTTCATAGACCTTCACCACCTCTATAAAAATCTACTTTTAACCATGAAACATATGAAACTAAAAAATAGAAATGATGAAGAGAAGTTTAAAAAAATACTAACATACCTACTAACAGAAGGATATGAGCTTATTGAAAAAATGGCTCTAGCAAGAACGGCCGGCAAAAATCTTTCAAAAGCCAAAGGTATATCGATATATTTTCCAACTAGACGAATATATTTTTCCTACAGAAATCTAACCTTTTGCAAAAAACATAACTGGATATTATTCTTGACGCAATACCTAAACAGTTAACAAGCCATAAACGATAGAGGAAGCGCCCCGGAGATAAAGAAGCTTATCTCCGGGGCGCTTCAACTCTAACTAAAGCTACAGCAACACACAACCCCACCTTTACCCGATACCCGACAAGGGAGAGGAGGCGAACAAACCGGAAAATAATAATAGTAGGGCATTTAGGAAAAGATAAAAAAATGCTATTCTGATAAAAATTTATTTAAGCTTAAAATGAGAAAGAATATGGACATAAAAAAATATAAGCAAGGCTTACTCCAAGAGCTTTACAGCCCCTATAGAAAATGTCAGCAATGCCCACTTGGACTCTTAGGCCGAAAACATATTGTTTTCGGCGAAGGCAATCCAAATTCAAAGCTTATACTTATAGGCGAAGGGCCAGGGCAAAAAGAGGATGAGCTTTGCAGGCCATTTGTTGGAAGGTCGGGACAGCTTTTGACTAGAGTTCTAGAAACGCTTGGCACAAAAAGAGAAAATGTTTTTATTACAAATGTTGTAAAATGTCGACCACCGAAAAACAGAAAACCACTACCAAATGAAAGCGATATTTGCGCAAATCTTTTTTTATTTAAACAGATCAAAATAATCAGACCCGTAGTTATTTGCACATTAGGCTCAGCGGCAAGCCAAGCATTTTTAGGCAAAGATATAAAAATAACAAAAATTAGAGGCAAAACCTTTAAGTGGAATGAAATTAAAATAATCCCAACATATCACCCAGCATATATTTTAAGAAACAACAGGGAGCTTGAAAATTTTATAAATGACATAAAACTGGCAATTTCGACTAAAAAATAATCAAACAGCAATGTGGATAAGTGGTGGATAAGTGGTGGATAACTTGCTAAAAAATGTGGATAACTTTTAAAATCTTACGGAAAGAAGCTCCCAGGGGGTCTAAGTTATCCACCACCAAAAGACAGGCTGTCCCAGAGAGCTAATTCAGAGGAAAAAAAAAGTTATCCACATTTTTTTAAAAAGTTATCCACCACTTATCCACCACTTATCCACATTGCGCCCACTTTCGCATAAGCCCTCCTGCGGGAGCGATTGAGGGCGTCAAAGTAAAGTTATCCACCAAAAAAGTACCTACCTATTATTATTATATATATATATATATATTTAATTAATAATAATAAGACTTTAAAATTCAAAAACTGACCTAGTGTTTTTCATAAAAAAGTTCGAGCTCATTCTTTTATTTATCAAAAATTATGTTAAACTGTGATAATAATGTTAATTAACTTTTTATTTGTGCATACGTGAAGGTCAAAGTGAAACTCTCTGCCGTAATAGAAGAATTAGAAAAAGAAAAAGGTTTAGACAGGGCTGTTCTTAGCTCTATAATTTGTGAAGGCATGCTTGCAGCGTACACAAAAAGATATCCAGATCTTTCCTTAAAGGCTACATATGATAAAAAAACAGATGAGATAAAGATTCTTGTTGAAAAAAAAGTTGTGCCTTCGGTAAAAGATGCAGAAATTGAAATAGGCGCAAGAAAAGCAAAAAACATAGATAAAAAAATTAAGGAAGGCGACACGCTTTGGCTTCCCTTTGAGGGAAAAATTGGAAGAATTGAGGTTCTTCGAGCAAAGCAGGTAATTGCAACAAAAATAAGAGATATTGAAGCCCAAGCTGTATATGACAACTTCAAAGACAAGGTTGGATCAATCATTTACGGGGTTGTGCACAAATGTGAGCGTCGAGGTACTCTTGTGAAACTGCAAGACGTTTTTGCGTTTTTGCCTAAATCTCTTTCTTCGCCAAGCGACAAGTGTGCTGTTGGGCACCCAATTAGAGCTTTGCTGAAAGAGGTGTTGCCGCAGCCAAGAAATGAGAGCCAGCTTATTTTAGATCGCGTTTCGGGAGAGTTTTTGATGAGGCTCTTTGAGTTAGAGGTTCCAGAGGTTTTTGAAAAGCTTGTTGAAATAAAAAATATATCTAGAGCGCCGGGATATAAGTCAAAGATCCTTGTTTATTCAAATGATAAAAATGTTGACCCTGTAGGTGCTTGTGTTGGTGTTGGCGGAGCAAGGATAAAACCAATTCTAAAGGAGCTCGGCGGTGAAAGAATAGATGTTATAGCTTGGGGCGACTCTCGAGAGGAGATAATCAAGGACTCTCTAAAGCCTGCTGAGATAATAAGGGTTGAGGTTGTTGGCGACAAGGTTGCCAATGTTTGGCTTGATGAAGACCAGAGGTCGCTCGCAATAGGGAAAAAAGGTCAAAATATTTCGTTGGCAGCGAAAATTAGTGGATTTGAGATAAATCTTGTTGATTCCGAGAGCCCAATAGAAATAAAAAAAGATGGGCCAGTTGTAGAAGAGGTGGAAGTTGAGGCTGAGCTAGCGGAAGTCGAGACAGCTGAGAAAAACTCTGAGTCTGATTAGCCGGGGGGCTTTTCCGGGCAAAGTTTAAGGCGGGTAGAGTTTTGAGTGAAGGCGATAGCGGTTATTTTTTGTATTAAAATTCTGGGGCCAACGGTGGGCTTATGAAAGGTGTGCGTTTATAATGCGAATATATGAATATGCCAAAAAGCACAAATTTTCCTCTAAAGAGCTTCTTGAGGCTCTTAAAGGTGGCGGCTTTGATTTTGCTAGCCATATGGCCGTGATTACGCCTCAAGCGCTGGAATTTTTAGAAAAAAAATTTAAAAAAAAGGCCAAGGTGGTTACTAGAGGGCTTGTTAAAAAAGAGCCTGTAGCGGCCAGGGGAAAAGGGCCTGGCAAAATAGAGAAGGTCAATACACCTATACAAAAGCCGGAGGATGTCAAGAAGGAGGTAGTTGAAAAAGTTTCTGCTCCAGAGGTACTTATTATTCGCCCAATGAATTTGGCAGATTTTGCCAAAGAGGTTGGCCAGCCTGCTGCAAGCGTTATTTTAACGCTGTTAAAGTGGGGGGTTGTTGTGGCGATTAATCAGGTTTTATCGGAAGATTTAGTCAAAAAGCTTGCCGATCACTATGAGATTAAGGCCAGTGAGTTACCGTCAAAAAAGCAGGTTGAAAAACTTGAGAGAGAAGTTTCGCCCGAGGTTGTTGGTTCAGAAAAGCAAGAAAGATTTCCGGTGGTTGTGGTAATGGGGCATGTTGATCATGGAAAGACGACTTTGCTGGATTTTATTAGAAAAGCTCGAGTTGCTGCTCGCGAAAAAGGTGGAATAACTCAGCATTTGGGAGCATATGAAGTTGAGACTCCGCAAGGTGGAATGGTTTTCCTTGATACTCCAGGTCATGAAGCTTTTTCAAAAATAAGAATGCGAGGCTCAAGGGTTGCAGATATTGCTGTTTTGGTTATAGCTGCAGATGATGGAATAATGCCTCAGACTGTTGAGGCGATAGGTTATGCCAAGCAGATGGGATTACCTATTGTTGTTGCGATTAACAAGGTAGATCGTGTCCCTTCGTCGCGAATAGAGGCTGTAAAGCAGCAGCTTGTAAAGCACGAGTTGTTACCGGAGGATTGGGGAGGAGAAGTTGTTTGTGTTCCAATTTCCGCAAAGCTTGGCCAGGGAATAGACCATTTGTTGGATATGATAATTTTGCAATCGCAAATTATGGAGCTTAAAGCGGGCAGAAGTATGCCGGCGCACGGTTATGTTTTAGAGGCAAAAATAGAAAAGGGGCGCGGTCCTGTAGCAACGCTTATTTGCCAACATGGGGTTGCAAGAGTAGGAGACTTTTTTGTTTGTGGAAAAACGCATGGAAGAATAAGTTCAATGGTCAACTCTTTTGGAAAAAGGGTTAAGGAGGTTGAGCCTTCTATCCCTGTGCGAGTTGCAGGGTTTGATGGCTTGCCTGGGGCGGGTGATATTTTTGAAGTTGTTTCGCAGTTGGAATATAAAAAAGCCAAGGCGGGAAAAAGAGATGTTAAGCCTATTGCTCCAAAATTATTGGCTGTTAGTTCCGAAAAAGATATAAATTTGATAATAAAGGCTGACAGTGATTCTTCAAAAGAAGCGGTTTTGTGGGCAATTTCAAAATTGTCTAAAAAGCTTGAGCGCGGATTTAAAATTATTCATTCTGCTGTTGGGGATATTAGTGAAAGCAATATTGATTTAGCCGCTATTTCAAATTCTTTGGTGGCTGGTCTACATGTAAAATTAGAGGGAAAAGCTTCTTCGTTAGCTCAAAGGCTGGGCGTTGATGTAAGGCTTTATGATATAATTTATAAGCTTGTAGAGTATCTTGAAGAATATTCTGAAAGCAAAAAAGTAATAAAAAAAGAATTGAAAAAAGTAGGCGAAGCTACTGTTTTGCGTGTATTTAATATCAAAAATATTGGCGTGATTGCTGGCTGCATTGTAAAAGATGGGCGGTTTGCTAAAGGTAGTTCTGTGGTTGCCTACAGAGGTGGTAAAAAAGTTGGTGAAGGGAAAATAAGAAGTTTGCAGCGAGAAAAAAAGACGGTCAAAGAGGTGCATGCAGGATTTGAGTGTGGATTTCTTGTTGATGGGTTTAATGATTGGGAAGTAGACGATAAGGTGGAATGCTGGTTGGAGATTTCTGAATAAATAACGATAAAAAATTTATGAAGCTATTTTTTTCTCTAGTTTTATCATTCTTTTTTACTCTTTATCTTATCCCGCACTTATGCGCGCTGGCGTTTCGCTTCAAAATGGTCGATAATCCTGATGGAAAAATTAAAAAACATAAAAAGCCTGTACCTTATTTAGGTGGGCTTGCTATATATTTTGGCTTTATTACAGCTTTAGCTCTTACGTTTCCGTTTGAGAATCAGATGTTTTTATTTTTGGTTGGATCGACTCTTCTGTTATTTATTGGTCTTTTGGATGATCTTATTGTGATGAGGCCTATTCAGAAGTTTTTTGGGCAAATTATTGCAACATTCTGCTTTTTAAAAGCAGGTTTTTATTTAAAGCAAAACTTTTTTTTCAATAATTTTTGGAATATACCAATATCTTTTTTATGGATTTTGATTGTTATAAATGCATTTAATTTAATTGACGTAATGGACGGGCTTGCAACTCTTGTAGCCATATGCGCATCTATTTCATTTTTGGTTTTTTCAATTTACTTGAATCATTTTTCATTATCGATACTTATAGCCTCTCTTTTAGGTGCCCTAGTTGCATTTTTTTTATATAATAAACCGGATGCAAAAATCTATCTAGGTGATTCGGGTTCGTTGTTTATAGGCGGTTTTTTTGCTACTGTGCCATTCTTATTTTCTTGGGGTAATTATCATCAATATGCATATATAACTCCTATAATTATTTTAGCAATTCCACTTATTGAGGTTGGAACCCTAATCTTAATTAGGACCTCCAAGGGTATACCATTTTATCAAGGTAGTCCGGATCATTTTTCTCTCTATTTGCAGAAAAAGGGTTGGAGTAAGCCGTTGGTGCTTTTTTATTCTTTTCTCTTCTCTGCGGCCTTATTTGTGCTTTCTTTTTTGTTTCTAAATGGAGTTTTTTATTTACCAAGTTTATTTGTCGCGATAGCGGCTTTTCTTGCTACTTGGTATCTAATCTTATTTTTATAGATTTCATTGGTTATAAATATTTTTTCGCACTTGTCATATGTGTTGCTTTTTTGTTGTTTTTAAAAATAAGTAATGCAATTTTCAGGGAAAAGTCTTAATTGGGCCGGTTTTATGTTGTTGCATTTTATGTTGTGGAGAAATTATTGTTTTTTTCTCTTGATCCTGTGAAACTTATAATGCTTCTTTATTTGAAGCCAGACTCCTTAAACTATAAGTTTTGTGTTAGGGGTATGGTTAGAAGCACTGCTTACTGAGGAAGTAATAGATTAAGGCCTTGAAATTTTACATGCTACAATTCCTTCTTGGCTCGTTTCACTTGGGACTCTTAAGTCTATTACTTCACTCATTTTTTCTTCGATATGTCCATATTTTCACCTAGAGTAGTTTTTTTTGGAATAACTAGGTTCTTTTTTTTAAAAGCCAAAGTTCTTTTCAATACTTGGCAGGCTTTTGGGTATGATTGAGTTTGATTACATAAAAGCCCTCCAACTTTGAAAAAAGCTGAAGGGTTAGGGGGGTGAACAATACATTTAGTATTGTTCATTTAGGGACACTTTTTAAAAAAAATCAAGTCTGTTTGAGATCTTATCAACCCATTTTGTTAATGTCAAGAATAAGATTTTCAATAATAAACTAGATTATATTTCGACAAATAAAATTAATTATACAATTTTCCTGTAATCTTTAATTGTTGGCGTTTGTTAATTCTAGATAGTTTTGGAAGGAAGCATAAAGGCAAGGAAGCATCTTATATCGCATTTATTGTTTTCTGAAATTGCTATCGTTATCTCGCTGCATTCTAATAATTTACGGCATTCTTTTAGTCTGATGCAAAAATTTACTGCTTGATTTAAGTTGCCGCTAAACTCATAGGATATTGGTTGCTTATCAAAAGATGGTTCAGCTTTTTCTTTTTCCATTGCTTTGCATGATTTTAATGTTAAGCCAGTTTGCCTCGCATATTCAATTGCTGTTGCCATATCTGATTGGGCTGTATTGCCTTTTTCTAAATATTGAGTTTGAGTTTTTATGTTATTTTTCATTTTGTTTATAGATTTGAGCAGTATTTTACATTCGTTTTTGCATGAGTCAAGAAGATGCTGTTCTTTTGTTGCCGAAATAAACCTTGCTTCTTGCGCGGTTATTTTTTTTTGCAATACAAAATACACAAGGGTTAACCATATAAATATTAATAAAGCAATTATTGATGCTGTAATTGCGGCTCTTTGGTATGGCTTTAGTCTTTCAAAATAAAAATAAGATACCATATTTGTGACTCTCCCTAATTTATTGGTCTTAGAAAGTTGCCTTTACCCATTGTAGAGGATCAACCGCGACATTATTAACTCTGAGTTCCCAGTGGAGATGATATCCTGTAGCATAGCCAGTTTTCCCTAATGTTCCCACAGGATTTCCTTTTCTAATTCTATCGCCAACTTTTATGTTAGCAAAATCTTCCAGATGGAAATACATCGAAGTTATTCCCCACCCATGGTCTATAACAACAGTATTGCCACTTTCTTCATATCGATCTTTTATCGCAACAATGCCATCTTGTGACGCCCAAACTACGCTTTTTGGCTCATTGAGAATATCTACAGCTCTATGGATATATTTTCCTTTTTGTTGCGTTGTTCTAACGGTTCCAAAGTCACATGTTGAACGTATAATATCTATCGGCGTGCAAAATTGGCCTTTCCAAAGTTTTTCTTTTGGAGATTTTTGTGTGAGCTGTTTTAATTGGATTTCTAATTGATCTTGTATATGCCCAAGTTCTTTTTCTTTTTTAACTTTTTCACTTGTTATTTTTAATATTTGTTTTTTAAAAGGGAATTTAATAATTTGAAATTTATTTTCGAAATTCAATACATTGCCTACATAATCTTTTATTTCAGCTACAAGAAGATATTCGTTTGGAGCTTCTTCACAATTTATTGGGATGAATGTTTCGTAAATAGATGAATTTTTTGATTCAGGGAAGCATTCATAGGTGTTTGAAAGAGCATTTATTTTTGCTTCTTTTATTTTTTTATTTACCTGAAATTGAATGTGTAGCGTTCTGCCCTGAAATACTTTAAACTCGGAATCAGCCTTTAAAAATGCTGCTTGTGGTGGAATATTGTCAACATAAAATGTTAACTCTTTTTCGGATTTGTTTTTTTGGTAAGTATTGTCAGTAAACCCCATTTTTAAGGCATGTTTTCCATTAGATATTGTTCTTGTTGGAATAATAAACGGATATTCTTTTGTGGTAGATTCAATTTTAAATTTGCGCATCAATGGTTTATCATCAAGCCATATTGAAATTAGCCCCTTTTTATTTCCTGATATTGCGCATTGAAGACTTCCGCAATAATGTCCGCAATCTTTTATGCCGATTAGTGTAATTTCAGGTGCTTTATTATCAAAAAAATATATATAGGCTTTCCAGCTAGAAAAACCACATGCAGCAATTAAAACAAGTATAAAAATGTTTTTAACTTTAAGTAACATATTCTGAACTCCAACTTTTGGTTTTTTATATTTTTTTAAATTATAAATGTTTAAAAGATTTTTTGCACGAAAAAAAAGGCGCCCGTATATGGAGCGCCTTTTTTATAAAAGTTTAAAATTATTTATTTTGTTCTTTTCTGATAGTTATCCTCGGAATTTGAGAAGTGCTGCAATTAATATTCCTAATGCTGCGATACTAGAAAGTAACTTAATATTTTTTGAGCAGAGCAATGATTTTTCTGTATGACATGTTGAGTACTCATTTTTTTGGTCTATTTCTTGCATTTCAGTAATTTCTTTTTCTTCGCTTGTTATTTCAACTTTTGGGTATACGACCATGTCGTCTTGCTCATAATTGTTTCCATAGTTAAAGTCAGATTCTATGGTATATTCCGGAATTGTTATAAAATTATCTTCATTTTTTACACTATTTGATTCTGAATCGGTGTGGCTGTAGAAAGCAAAAGAATAGTTGTTGAAAAAAATGGCGCTAGCCAATAATATTGGGACTAAGATTTTTTGGGGTTTCATGGGGTTTCCTCCTTAAACATGGGGTTTTTAGGTTGTGTATAGAATACGTTTTATGGCTCAATAAGTCAAAAGGCCCATAAATAACAGAAAGCTTGTTGGATACACCGTTCCAACAAGCTTTCTGTTATAAATTTGCAAAGTAGTTTATTTTATCTTTATTTGAAGTGGTTGACCATAAATGAGGTATGGAGACCTGCCATACTCGTTTAGTAATTTCTCATTACCACCCTTTTTTACAAGAAGCTTATAAACTGCTTCGTTTTTATCGGCAGCAGCTTTGTGAAGAGCAGAATCGCCCCAAGTATCTTGCGTATCTATATATTTTTTAAGTTTTTTGCGTTTAAAATAGCCGAAGGAGTTTACAAGCATTTTAGTAATATTAATATTATTTGAAGCTAGATGCAGAGGTGTCATATTCGTGTCATCCTTTACATCAACCTTTGCTCCTTTTTCTAGCAGATACTTTACAACATCCCCGTGATTATAAACAGCCGCCCAGTGAAGGGGGGTTCTTTTGTATTTGTCTCGACTATTAACATCA
>Ga0180437_10008368_pt1 | contig 13167 bp, 14 predicted proteins | sample SS_ome_4_FD_132410 | JGI IMG/M metagenome (GOLD analysis project Ga0180437, IMG submission 132410) | Hypersaline lake sediment archaeal communities from the Salton Sea, California, USA - SS_3_D_1 metaG | ecosystem: Environmental > Aquatic > Non-marine Saline and Alkaline > Hypersaline >...
CGGCTGGCCGGCGAAGAGGTCACCCGCGAGATCCGCGTGCCGCGGCTGGCGTATCTGGGCGACAGCGCGCCGGCGGGCCTGGACGATTGCCCGGCAATGTACGAGGCCGAGGTGCTGATCCTTGAGTTGACTTTCGTCGCCCCCAGCCATCGCAAGGAGCGGATCCACAAGTTCGGGCACATGCACCTGGACGACTTGCTCGAGCGGCGCGAGCGGTTCAAGAACGAGGTCGTCATCGCCTCACACTTCAGCACCCGCTACCAGCCCGGCCAGATCGAGCGGCTGGTCCGCAAGCAGCTTCCCGACATGCTCGACGGCCGGCTGAAGCTGTGGCTGTGAAGGGTTGCGGATTGAGCGTTGGGACTTTCCAAGCCCGCCACCCGCGGCCGGCGGGACCCAATCTCCGCCACGCCCGATGACGCGCTGGCAAACACGCCCACGTCGCCGTAGAATGGTGGGCTGTCAGAAGGACTCGGGAAAGCACTTTTCGGAAAGGCGACGTCGTCCATCCTGCGAGGATGCCACCATGACCGATTACCAGCCCAAGTTCACCCGACGCGATGTTCTTCGCTCTGCCGCCGGGGCGGTGGTGGTCGCTGCGTTGCCCCGCGGCGTCTTCTCGGCCGAGCCGGCCGAGGAATTGCCGCCGGTGCGGCAGATCACCCGCGGGCCGAAGTTCCACTGGTTCGGCTACTACGACAAACTGGAGTTCGACCCGACCGGCCGTTACGTGCTCGGCATGGAAGTAGACTTCGAGCACCGCTCGCCGGCGGCGGACGACGTGATCCGCGTCGGCATGGTCGACCTCGAAGACGGCGACCGCTGGACCGAGCTGGGCACCTCCTCGGCGTGGTGCTGGCAGCAAGGCTCGATGCTCCAGTGGCGGCCCGGCTCGAAAAGCGAAGTCCTCTGGAACGATCGCGATGGCGACCACTTCGTATGCCACGTCCTCGACGTTTTCACCGGCGAGCGCCGCACGGTGCCGCACCCGATCTATGCGGTGAGTCCCGACGGCCGCTGGGCCGTGGCCGCCGACTTCCGGCGAATCAACGACATGCGGCCGGGCTACGGCTATGCGGGCCTGGCGGACCCGAACGCCGGCGTGCTCGCCCCGGCCGACTCGGGCATCTTCCGCGTTGATCTCGAGTCGGGCAAGGCGGAGCTTGTGGTCTCGCTGGCCGAGGTGGCCAAGATCCCCTTCCACTACGACCTCTCGCCGGCCAAGCACTACTTCAACCACCTGCTCGTGAGCCCCAACGGCTCGCGCTTCGAGTTCCTCCACCGCTGGCGGATGGAGGGGCTCAGAAGCTTCGGCACGCGAATGATCACGGCGGCGGCCGACGGGAGCGACCTGCGGGTGATCGATCCGTCGGGCTACACTTCGCACTTCATCTGGCGCGACCCGCGACACATCCTCGCCTGGTCGCGGCACGAGTCGCACGGCGACGCGTTCTACCTGTTCGAGGACGCCGAGGGCGGAAAGGTTGAAGTGGTCGGCGCGGGTGTCATGACCCGCAACGGCCACTGCACCTATCTGCCCGGCGGCCGGTGGATCCTCAACGACACTTATCCCGACGTCAACCGCAACCAGAACGTCTACCTGTACCACGTGGCCACGGGCAGGCAGGTCTGGCTGGGGCATTTTCACTTGCCGCGGGAGTACAGCGGCGAGTGGCGGTGCGACACGCACCCCCGCTTCAGCCCCGACGGCCGCAGCGTCGTGATCGACTCCCCCCACAGCGGCCAAGGTCGCCAGTTGCACCTGATCGACCTCAGCCGGATCGTGGCCTAGCTCGCTTGCGGAGACGTTCCCCGCCGGCCGCTGACTTGGTAGAATGGCAGGTTCGAGCCCAGTCGCGACGACGAAGCATGTCGGCTGCGGCCGCGATGGGCGTCCACCTTTCCCACCGATCAAGTGAAAGCCCAGCAAAACAGCCCCCGTCGGATCGCCGTCATCGGCGGCGGCATTTCAGGCCTGGCGGCCGCGCACCGGCTGGTCGAGCTTCTGCCGCAGGAGGCGACCGACGAGCTGGTGCTCTTCGAGCGCGGCGAGCGGCTCGGCGGCGTGCTGTTGACCGTCCACGAAGACGACTATCAGGTCGAGCAGAGCGCGGACAACTTCATCACCACCTTTCCCTGGGGGCTTGATCTCTGCAAGCGGCTGGGACTCGCCGACGAGCTGGTCCAGACGACGCCCCGGTTTCGCCATACGTTCGTCGTTCGCGGCCGCCGGCTCTCGAAGCTCCCCGACGGCTTCATGATGATGGCTCCTACGCGGATGTGGCCGATGGCCGTCACGCCGATCCTGAGCCCCCTGGGCAAGCTCCGCGCCGCGCTGGAATATTTCCTCCCGCCCCGCAAGGACGAGGCCGACGAAAGCATGGCCGTGTTCGTCCGCCGGCGGCTGGGCCGCGAGGTCTTCGAGCGGCTGGTCGAGCCGCTGGTGAGCGCCGTTTACGCGGCCGACATGGAAAAGCTCAGCGTGCTGGCCACGCTGCCGCGGTTCCGCGAGATGGAGCGGAAGCACGGCAGCCTGATCCGCGCGATGCGGAAGGCCCGCTCGGCCGGGGTCGAATCGAAGTCGCAAAGCGGCGCCCGCTACAGCCTTTTCGTCACGCTTCGCGGCGGGCTGTCGAGCCTGATCGACGCCCTGGCCGCCCGGCTGCCGCCGAGGGCCGTCCGGCTTTCAACGAAGGTGGAGCGAATCGAACACGCAGGGTGGGACAAGCAAAGCGCCGGCCCACCGCCGTCGCACGAACATGACAGCGGGACCGGTGGACCGCATGTAGCACGCTACGCTGTCGTGCTCAGCGACGGGCGGACGGAGCGGTTCGACGCGGTGATCGTGGCCACCGGCGCCGACGCAGCCGCGAAACTCTTGCAGCCCGCCGACGTCGAGCTGGGTCGGCTGCTGGGCACGATCGAACACGAGGGCACGGCCATCGTCTCGATGGCGTTCGAGCGGGATCAGGTCGGCCATCCATTGGACGGCATGGGCTTCGTCGTGCCTGCTGTCGAGAATAGCCCGATCCTGGCCGGCAGCTTCTCCAGTCGCAAGTACGCCCACCGTGCGCCGGAGGGGAAGGAGCTGATTCGGGTGTTCGTGGGCGGGGCTCGCCACCCGGAGCTGGCGCGGATGGACGCCGAGGAGCTCAAGCCGCTGGTGCTCGGCGAGCTTTCGCGCCTCTTGGGCGTCCGCGGCGAGCCGATCTACGGCACCGTGGCCCACTGGCCCGACACGATGCCCCAGTACCACGTCGGCCACATGGACCTTGTGGCCGCGATCCGAGCCAGGGTAGACGCCCTGCCGGGCTTAGCCTTGGCCGGCAACGCCTATCAAGGCGTCGGCATCCCCCACTGCATTCACACGGGCGAACAGGCGGCCGAGAAAGTGCTGGCCCGCGCCGGCTGAGTCTCGACACGATGGGCCGACTTGTGCACCGCAGGAATGAGGTAGTATAATGGGATCCGTTGCGTGCCGCCAAACCCGGGTTGCCCGTCTGGCCTTCCACTTCAGTGATTCCACGGTGTCATGATGGCAGTCTCCGTGATCATCGAGGAGCAAATCGAGATCCCGCTGGATCTTCGCTCGCTTGCCGACTTCCGCCGTTGGGCCCAATCGAACGCTTTTCCCGAACACGGCAGAATTGACTACATCGCCGGCAATATCGAGATCGACATGTCGCCAGAAGACTTGTTCTGCCACGGAATCCTGAAGACCGAGATCGTCGGCGTGCTGCATCGCGTGGTCAAAGAGAACCAGCTTGGCTATCTGTTCACGGACAGCACGCGCGTCTCCTGCCCTGGGGCGAACCTCTCGGCAGAGCCCGACGTTGTGTTTGTCTCCCACGAGGCACTTCGCCAGCGACGGGTTCGCTTGGTCAAGGCAGCCTCGGCAGAGCCCGCTCACTACGTCGAGCTGGAAGGGGCGCCTGACCTGATCGTGGAGATTGTCAGCAAGGGCTCGGTGGCCAAGGACACGCGCCGGCTGCCCGCGGCGTACTTCCAAGCAGGTGTCCGAGAATTCTGGCTGGCCGATGCGCGAAAGGAGCCGGCGCTTTTTGAAATCCGTGGGCGGGCCGAGATGGGCTACGAGCCGATCGAGGCGGACCCAGACGGATACCAGCGGTCTGACGTGTTTGCTTGTGGCTTCCGCCTGGAAGGCCACCGCGATCGTGAAGGAATCTGGACGTTCGATCTTGGCCGGAAGGTCTGAGTGGCTCAGGAAGAGAGTTCTACAGATTCACTTGTTGCTGCGGGCTATTCCTCTGGCGTCGCACTTGCCGCCTGAAGGCGGGACTACGAACGGTTCGTGGCTACAAGTCCACGAGCTTGCCGTCCTTCAAGACCACTAGCCGCGTGGCGAGTTTGTCCAGGAGCGGGCGGTCGTGGGTGACGAGGATCATTGATTGCGGCAGGCCGGCGAGGATCTCCGTAACCCGCTCGGTGGCCGCCTCGTCCAACGCGGCGGTCGGCTCGTCCAGCAACAGCACCTCCGGCCGCATCGCCAGCACGGTGGCCAGGGCCACCAGCCGCTTCTCGCCGCCGGAGAGCTTGTAGGTGATGCGATCTTCGTAGCCGGCCAGACCAAGCGACCGGAGCGTATCGGCGACGATGCGGCGGACCTCGTTGCGCGACTTGCCGAGGTTCAACGGCCCGAAGGCGACGTCTTCGGCGACCGTGGGCGAGAAGAGCTGGTCGTCGGCGTCTTGAAACAACAGCCCTGCGCGGCAGCGAACCTCGTAGAAATCCTTCTCCGACGCCCGCGGCCTGCCGAACGCCTCGACGCGTCCGGCGTCGGGCCGCACCAGCCCCACCACCAGCGCCAAGAGCGTGCTCTTGCCGCTGCCGTTGGGCCCGCCCAGACCGACGCGCTCGCCCGCAAAGAGTTGAAAGCTGCACCCCGACAGCACCGGCCGGTCGGCCGTGTAAGCGAAGCTGACGTCCGTCAATGAGATCAACGTGTCGTTCATAAAAGAATTCAGCGGTCAGCCGTCAGCTTTCAGTTCAGCACTCTCAACCCTCAACTCTCAACCCTCAACTCTCGACCCTCATCACAGCCATTCCGCCCAGGCCAGCCCGCACAGCACGGCCACCGCGGCGGCGGCAAACCACGCATCGGCGCGGGAAAACGCAAAATGGTCCAGCAGGTAGAAGCGGCCGCGAAAGCCGCGGCACTTCATGGCGGCCACGATCCGCTCGGAGCGGTCGAGGCTGCGAACCAGGAGCATTCCCGCCAAGTGCCCGTACGTCCGGTAGGTATGCCGGTTCATGCGGGGCCGGAATCCCCGCATCTTGATCGCCGCCGTCAAGCGAGCGTGCTCGCGGCCCAGCACGTCGAGGTAACGGACGGTGAACAAGAGGAGATGGATCAGTTTCTCGGGCACCCAAAGGTGGCTGAGGGCGTGCCCCAGGGCAGCCGTCTCCAGTGTCCCCAACAAGAGCATCAGGGCCAACACGATGGCGTTGCCTTTGAGCGCGATCTTCGCCGCCAGCCAGAACCCGTCGGCCGAGTAGTGGAACGGTCCCCAGGCGGCCCACGGCTCGCCCGGCGTGCTCAGCGGCAACAGCAGCACCAGCAAAAGCATCAGCAGGTTCAAGGGTACCAGCCGCAAAAGCACGGCTCCGAGGCGGAATCCCGCCGTAGACACGGCCAGCCCTGCGGCGACGAGCGCCGCGGAGAGCACCTCGGGCCGATTGGCCACCGCCACCAGCAGCGACAGCGCCGCTGCGGCGAGGATCCTCGCCCTCGGGTCGACGCGATCGATCCACGCCTCGCGAAGGCGCAGCGCCGAGAGTGGACGGCGGTTCGAAGCGCCCTCGTCCCTCATCCTTCGCCCCTCGCCCCTCGCCTCTCGTTCCGCTTCCTCACGCCGAGGAAATAAAAGCTCAGGCCCATCAGGCCGAGGATGTAGCCGATCGCGCCGGCGACGTCGGTGAGCCGCAGCTTCTGTTGATGCGCGGCCAATTCCCGCCGGAGTTGCGCGACCTGCGCCTGGAGCGCCGCCAACTCTTCGTGCATCGAGACGTCGCCGGACGATTCAGCGGTAGCCGGCGAGGCGTCTATCGGGCGCTGCGGCGGAGAGGAGGGCTCGGGCTGAACCGCCGGTTCGCCGTCGCGGCCGGGCAGGCTCTCCGGCAGCTCTTCGGCCGGAACCGTGTATTCGGCCTCGTGCCCGTCGCCGGTGTCGACCACCAGCCGATGATCCGTGCGGAAGCGGGCCTCGAACGTGAATTTGCCCTCGTCGTCGGTGGTCGTCTCACCCAGTGTCTCGCCCGCCGGGCTGAAGATGCTCACCTTGGCTTGGCGGATCGGCTCGCCGCCGCGGGCGTAGACCTCGCCCTGAAGGGTCTTGCCCTCGGCAATAGCGAAGACGTTGATGCTGTGCGCCGCGGCCGGCCGGGCATAGACCACCACCAGCACGAGCGCTGCAACAAGCTTCCGCATTCGAGAACCCCGTAGGTCGGCCGTCCCGGCCGGCGTTCGTTGTGCATTCCGTTCGGTTTGCATTTTGCCAGGCGAGACGCCCGGCCTGCACGGCGCCTGGACTATAATGCTTGCCCCGGCGCGAGCTGCGGGGCATCGAGCAACTCGGGACGGACCTTCCGCAGAAACGCCACCACACTGCCGGTCACCAGTCCTTCGACCGCCGCCAGGGGAAGATTCGCCACGATCACCAGCCGGGCCACCGCCGCGAACTCCCTGCCTGCGATCACCAGTGCCGCGGCCACCAGCGTCGCCGCCAGCATCACGCCCAAAAACCCGGCGGCAAACCCGGCCGAAATCGCCAGCGGCTCCCGCCCGGATCGGACCGCGCGGTGCAAGAGCAAGTAGCAGACGACGGCGGGGACGGCCATGGTCGCCGTGTTCAGGCCGAGCGTGGTCGGCCCGCCCTCCGACGCAAAGACCCCTTGCAGCACCAGCGCGATCAACACGGCCGGAAATGCCTCCCAGCCGAGAATCAGCCCCACCAGCCCGGCCAGCACGAGGTGGACGCTCACCCCGGCCAAGGGCACCTGCACGAGCGAAACGAGAAAAAACGCCGCGCTGAGCATGGCCACCTGGGGCACGCGCTCGTAGTCGAGCTTCCGCAAAGCGATCAGCGTGCCGGCCGCCGCGACCGCCGCGCCGCCGGCCAATACCGCCACGCCCTGCGGCGTGCCCGACAACATGCCTTCGGCTATGTGCATGTTTCTCAGTCCATATCCACGGTTTTGACCCAGATCAGCCCACCCAGCTCGACGTCGACGGGCAAGCCGTCGGGGGCGGTCATTTTCTCGTTGCCGTCGACCAGGGCCGCAAAGCCCCACCATCCGGCCCTCGGCATCGAGTAGCTGAACACGCCCTGGGCATCGGTCTTGATCACTTGGGTGACAAAGGCGTCGTTGGGTAATCTGACGCGGCCGTCCGGGTTGAAATACTCGACCTCCACCGTGGCGAACGGCACCGGCCGGCCCTCCCGCTTGACGATCCCCCGGAACGTGTTGCCCGTCCAAAGCCCGTATGGCCGTACCAGCGGCTCGATCTCCACCGGAAACCCGACCATCGCATCCCAACCCGTCTCCGCGCCCAGGAAGTCGACCACCACCTTCGTGGAATGGATGATCATCTTCCTCTCGGCGGGCTCCCAGTACGGGGCCGGTTCGATGAAAAAGACATGGTCGCCCGGCCGGAGCAGCCGGGCAGAGGCCGTGTAGGCCGTCTTGCCGCCCACGTCGCGCGGCACCAGCTCGCCGAGAAGGTCGTAGGACTTCCCGTCGACGAGCACGCCGAACCGCCGCGGCGGGCCCATCTCCATCGCCGGCCCGCCTTCCATCGGATGCGTGAACTCGATCGCCAACTCGACCGAGCGGCTGCCGGGCTCTTCGACCACGTCGGCCGAAGGCAAGAGGACGAGAAAATGCGCCTCCGCCGCAGCAACGATGAGGCCGCAGATCAGCAAGGAAGCGACACCGCTGGAAATTCGATGCAGCAATCGCAACGCGTGGACCTCCCAAACAACCAGCGCGGTCCGGCGCAGCCGGCCGGGTAACACAATCGCTCCCATTGTATTACCGCCGCAACGCCCTGTCGAGGGTCCGGAAGCGAGAGGCCCAATTGGTTGTTATTGCGGAAATACCGGGTAGGGTGCGTGCTTGCACGCACGCTGGCTGTTTTCTCGGGAATCGCGTGCGTGCAAGCACGCACCCTACGATTCCCAAGCCCTGCCGCAACAGCCACCGATTAGTGCTCTTCCGGATGCGTCCCGGCCATCACAAGCTCCCCCTTGTGAATACCTTTCAACCCCCTCAGGCGAGCTGCTATCTTCTGCAGCCGGTCCGCCGGCCCCCGCAGCAGGATCACCTCCAGGCAAAGGTCGTGGCTCAGATGGCTGTGGAGCGTCGAGATCACCAGGTCCGTGTTGTCGTGCTGCACCTCCATCAGCCGTTCGTTGAGCTGCGCACGATGGTGGTCGTAGACCAGCGTCAGCGTGCCCACCACTTCCTGCGTTCCCGACTCCCACGCCTGGCGTGTGAGCGTCTCGCGGATCAGTTGCCGGACGGCTTCACTGCGGGTGGCAAACTGCTGCTGTCGGCAGAAAGCGTCGAATTCTTCCAGCAGATCCCCTTCGAGCGAGACCGAAAACCGCACAATCTCCGACATTGGCCGAGACCCTTTTGCATCGGTTGCTTGACCCCATCCGCCGTCGGTCCCTATTCTCTAGGTTCCGCCGCCGCCGGGCAAGAAGGCGGAGATTGAGGGATTATTGCCATGCACGAGCAATTCATGCGACTGGCACTGGCCGAGGCCGAAGCGGCGCTGGGCGAGGACGAGGTGCCCATCGGAGCAGTGATCGTGCATGAAGGCCGCGTGATCGCTTCCGCCCACAACCAGCGGGAAGGCCTGCACGATCCCACGGCCCACGCCGAGATGATCGCCATCACGCAGGCAGCCGAATCGCTCCGCTCGTGGCGGCTGGATGGCGCGACGCTCTACGTGACGCTCGAGCCCTGCCCGATGTGCGCCGGCGCGATCCTCCAAGCCCGAATCCCCCGGCTCGTCTACGGCGCGGCCGACCCCAAAGCGGGGGCCGTCCGCACGCTCTTCCGCCTCCTGGACGACCCCCGGCTGAACCACCGCGCCGAGATCGTCGCCGGCGTGTTGGCGGAGCCTTGCGGGCAGATCCTCACACGGTTTTTCCAGCGTCAGCGGCAGATGGGAAAGAAGTAGAGGCTGCAAGCCAGCCCGGATTATTCACGCCAGTCGCAACTTGGCAGCAGAGTGCTGCACACTAACCCGAAGCGCAAGCGAGGACAACCCTTTATGCGGCCCTCGCTTGCGCTTCGGGTTGGTATGGGGCCATGAATAATCCGGGGTCAGGGGAAGCTTGACAGCCGATTTCGCCAAGATCGATAATCGGGGCGCCGCCGGTGGGCATTGCGACCGCAGCGCTCGCAGTCCCCGCCCAATATCCCGTACACCGATTCCTTTCACCAGGAGCTTGACCCGCCATGTCCAGCATTGATCGCCGAGAGTTTCTCGCACGTTCCCACCGAACCGGCCTGGGACTGGCGGCCGGTGTTACGATCTTGGCCGACGCCCGCAGCGTTCGCGGTGCTCCGGCGGCCGAGAAGGTGATTTTCGCGGCCGTGGGCGCCGGCGGCCGCGGCAACCATCTGGCCACGAACCCCGACTTCGGCTTTCTCATCCGCGGCGACTGCGAGTATGCCTACGTCTGCGACCCCGACGCCCGCCGCCGCGGCCCGCTAGCCGAGAAGATCGCCCCGATGCAGGGCGGGCGGCAGCCGAAAGTCGTGCAGGATTTCCGCGAAGCGCTCGACGACGGCTCGGTCCATGCCATCATCAGCGCCACGCCCGACCACTGGCACGCGCTTTCGAGCGTCTGGGCCTGCCAGGCCAACAAGGACGTCTACGTCGAAAAGCCGGCCACCCAGAGCTGCTGGGAAGGCCAGAAGATGGTCGAGGCCGCCAGGAAATACGAGCGCGTCGTCCAGATCGGCACGCAGAACCGCAGCGCCCCCTACAACTTCGCCGCCAGGAAATACATCGAGGACGGCAAGCTGGGCGAGGTCTACATGTGCCGCGTGTACAACCAGAAGTCGTGGTCCAACCGCCAGGCCGCCCCCGACAGCGAAGTCCCCGAAGGGCTCGACTGGGACATGTGGAACGGCCCGGCGCCGCTCGGTCCCTACAACCGCAGCCGGCACAGCTCCTGGAACCACCTTTGGGACTACTCCGGCGGCGACATCGCCAACGACGCCAGCCACCAGATCGACCTTGCACGCTGGCTCGTGGGCGTGGAGCAACCGAAGTCGGCTTACTCGGTGGGCGGCCGCTGGGCCGAAGAGGGCATCGCCGAAACGCCCGACACCCAGGTCGCCGTCTGGGAATATCCCAAGATGCTGATGACTTTCGAGCTGACGCTTTACACGCCCTACATGCTCAAGAGCGACCCCGAGCTCCGCCAGAGCGACATCTTCCCCCACTGGCCGCAAAACGCCACGCGGATCGAGCTCTATGGCACCAAGGGCTACATGGTCGTCGGCCGGCACGGCGGCGGCTGGCAGGTCTTCGAACGCCCCAAGGACCGCAAGCCCGTCGTCACGGAGCAGATGTACGGCCGCTTCCCCGACCCGGAGCACAAGGAAAACTTCATCCAGTGCATCCGCAGCCGCCAGCGCCCCAACGCCGACGTGCGCGAAGGCCACTTGAGCGCCCTGTTGATCCACTCCGCCAACGTCAGCTACCGCCTCGGCGGCCGGAAGCTGCTCGTCGACCCGAAAACCGAGCACTTCGTCGACGACGCCGAGGCGATGAACCTCTTCAAACGCACGTACCGCGAGCCGTGGGTGATTCGGGAGGAAGTGTGAGGGGGCGGTGGGTAGTGATAGTGAGTAGTGGTTAGTCGGCAGTGGTACCGAGCCACGTAGCCACGTAGGGTGCGTGCTTGCACGCACGCGTTTCCGTGGAAAGCTTGTCGGCACGTGAAGGTGCGAGCGTGCGGTGCGCACCGCCCCAGTGCAAGGACGCGGGCCGCGGCGAATAGAGTAGCGGACGGTGACGTATACCGTTTTTCAAGGCCGATCGGAACGGCACGTCTTCCGCTGGACGGACACAGGGGTCTCCTGCGCATTTGTCGTACCAGAAGCGGCGTTCTTTTCAATTTGTGGGAGTGCTTACCAAGAGGAACACTCTCATGAAAGACACGCGCTTCTGGAATCGGTCCAAACGCTCCGTGGCGCAGTAGAAAGAGACCGCGATTTGTTGGCCTTCCGTTACTCGTTCGATGTGCCCTTCGACAAAACAATGCTCTCGGTTTTCGCAGCGGTGGGTGACAAGAAGACGTCGCAGAAGACGGGTCACACGGCCGGAGCAATCAACGGACGACTGTATTCCATGTCGGCCGGCGTTGGGCACTGTTTCATGATGCCGGCGGCGTCTTTCAGTCCGCCCACGGGCGAGCCACTCAAGACCGATTTGCGACAAGAGAAGAGCATCACTCTCGATGACGGCCGAATCGTGAAGATTCGGCGGCGGAAGATCCAATTGAGGTTGCCGGATGAGCTTGATGCTCTGATCGCCTACCTGACGCGAATCGACGATGATGCCGTGCTCGTGCGATCAGATGATCGAAAGCCGACGATAGACCAATTGGTCCGCATGCTTTCCGAAGGCGGCGGTGCGAGTGACTGGGCTGAGGAACAGCTCTACGAGCTTGGAGAGCAAGGCGAGGAAGCCCTCGTCGCTAAGCTCAACGATCCCAAATGGTCCAAGTACCACGGCAGGATCGCATTCGCGCTCTTGACGGTCTTTCGATCGAATAGCGCCAGGAGTGCCGTCGAACGGCGAATCGCGGCCGAGCCAGACGAGGAACAGCAAAAGGAACTCTTGGCGTTGCTGCTCGCTACGCGCAGCAGGTAGGTCACGTCGACTACCAGTAGGTCACGCCGGCGGGGATGAAGTGGGAACGGATGAGTCTCCTGGATTTCTGCCCTACGAACGCATACCGGGCACGCGCTTATCCGGCAGCGCGGAGGTCCAGGCGTCGGTGAATTCGTCGCGCAATTGGAGGCGCTCGGTCCAATCAGCCAGGTATCGCGTGTCAAGCGAAGCGGCGTTGATCCGCAGCAGCTCCGAGGCGTCGACGCGGTCGATCAGCCGGCCCGCCAGTAGTTTGTGGAGAACCAGGTCCTCACAGGCGAGGACGGCCACGGGGAAGTCGAATCCCGGGAGTTGCGTCGCGACCCGGCGGCGTAACGCCTCCCGGTGATACTCGGATTTGGCCAAGAGCAGGTCGATTTGGATGTCGAGAAACGCTTCGGGGGGTTCATAGAACAGCGGCACCACGTCGAGTTGACCGAGCGGAACGGTCGGCGGGTCTTTCTTGGGGCGAATCCCCGCTTGGCGAAGCTGGCCGACAACCTCCTCCACTTTCCGCTCGTCGATGCCGACCAGCAGATCGATGTCGCGCGTTGCACGGACGTACTTCCAAGTGGAAAGGGCCAGCCCGCCGGCCACGGCGGCGGGAATGCCGATCCGCTCGAGTTCGAGCCAGACATGCCGCAACGCCTGGAGCAGCGCGTCACCGACCACTTCCGCCTCCGCTTGCGCTGAGCCGCCTTGCCAACTGCCGGATCATCCGGTCGTGCTCCTCCATCCGCTCGGCGTACCATTGACGGTAGGCCGCGCGGAGGTCGCCCTGGGGTCCGATCTCGCGCCGCAGGCCTGCCAGCAGAAACTGCTCGCAGGCGTTCATCAAGTCGACCCACATCGCAACGCACTGGGCCGGAGTCGCGTCGTCCGGCACGCGCGGAGCGAGATCTTCGGGCTCGGGGTGTTTGTCAGCCATCGCGCGTCTCCGCAGCCATTATACCACCGGCCATCGCCGCGCCCACTGGAAGGCAGACGGCACACGGAGTGTGCCTGCTACGGCAAAATGGAGTGTGCCTGCTACGGGTTGAATTGAAAAGGGCATCGCCGGCTTTACGCACGGGCGTGGAACTGCTACGCTCGTGTTCAAGGCGGCCAACGACTGAGCGAAGGAAGTTCTGCCCTCATGTACACCGTCCTGCCAGCAGCGGGGATCCTGCTTGGCATGGCCGTCTTTTCCGGCACGGCCCGGGGCAATCCCGTCGACGTGCCGCCGGACGGCGCGGTGCTGCCCG
>Ga0180437_10008369_pt1 | contig 13166 bp, 7 predicted proteins | sample SS_ome_4_FD_132410 | JGI IMG/M metagenome (GOLD analysis project Ga0180437, IMG submission 132410) | Hypersaline lake sediment archaeal communities from the Salton Sea, California, USA - SS_3_D_1 metaG | ecosystem: Environmental > Aquatic > Non-marine Saline and Alkaline > Hypersaline > Sediment...
CCTCGTTTACGACCATCCTGAAGCGATTCCCCATATCCAGGACAGTAGCATTCACGGCAGGGCCAGGCTTGGTATCAAAGACAAGTCGTATCGGATCTGCCTTACCACCGATGCCAAGTGGGTGAATCTCCAGGGACGGTCGATCTGCTGTGATGGAGGGACAAATCTCAAGCATATGTGCACCGAGAACTTTATCTTGATCTGAACCGAAGTGGTAGGTGTAGTCCTCCATAAAAGACGTGCCGCCATCTAAGCCCAAGCCCATGACTTTCATCGATCGAACCAGGGCCGCTGTCTTCCAATCGCCCTCGGCGCCAAAGCCGTATCCGTCAGCCATCAGACGCTGAACAGCCAAACCTGGCAACTGAGGCAACCCATGTAAATCCTCAAAGGTGGTGGTGAAAGCTTGAAAATCTCCCTCTTCCAAAAAGGTCCTCAAGCCAATCTCTATTCTGGCGGCCTCCACAAGGGATGCGCGCTCTTCACCTACGTCTAACAAAGAAGGCATCAAATCATATTCACTTTCATACAGATTCAACATGGAGGTGATCTGACTCTCCTCCACCTGATTAATCACATCTATCAAATCCCCCACTCCATAGCCGTACACCGCATAACTCATGCACGCCTGGGCTGCAACCTTATCCCCTTCCGTGACAGCCACATCACGCATATTATCGCCGAAGCGGGCAATCTTCATTCCTTGGGCGTCGTGCCAGGCACATGCCGCCCTGACCCATGTACCCAAGCTTTCGCGCACATCCTCATCCTTCCAGTGTCCCACCACAACCTTACGGCTCAATCCCATGCGACTGCATAGGAAGCCAAATTCGCGATCTCCATGTGCCGACTGATTGAGATTCATGAAATCCATATCGATCTCTGCCCAGGGGATTTCGCGGTTGAACTGGGTATGCAAATGAACAAAAGGTTTCTTCAGCAGGTTCAATCCAACAATCCACATTTTCGCGGGCGAGAAGGTATGCATCCATGTGATCAACCCAACGCAATTTGATGATGAATTGGCTTCCAGACATAGGTCGCGGATGGCATCCGGCGTGGTGAGCACGGGTTTATAGATCACCTGTACCGGGATGCTAGCCGTGTCATTGAGTGTTGATGCAATCTCCCGGGAATGCTCAGCGACCTGTTCGAGTGTCTCGGGACCATATAGGTGCTGACTGCCAGTGACGAACCATAGGTTATTATTCTTCAAATCTATCATTGTTAATTATTCCTGTAGTTTATTTTTTCCCTGGCTTAATTCGTTGAAACATACTTTTTTGCATTGACACTACAAACCAATAAGTTTGTGAACTTTTAACTGGGTCGGATAATGCATCAATGGCTTAACGCAGATATCGGGACTACACTACGACTAATACAGGGAATATCGCATGTTATCATCGCCCTTGTTGAACAATTTGTCGCAGGCAATGATGTTAACACCGAATTCCCCAAAAATGTCCATGGCCATAACCTTGGAGACTATAAAAAATGATTTGAGCTATGAAACTAAACTCCTTGTTGATGTTCTGGTCAACAACTGGAGATATCCATCTAGTATTTTTCTATCGACAACTAAAAGATGTCTTTAACTGTTCGCGAAATAAACAGCGAGAATGATCTGCATAAGTCTCAATGTTTTTCCTGTTCTTACTGATCTTTCACCCACTATACTAAATCATTCAATTTCCAGTATTGCTGGACGCATGTATTCATCACCATTGATTTCAAAAGATAATTTCGGCCAATCATCGATGATTGAAAGAACCTCATTTCCTGTCTCGCCAACCAGCAAAGTATCCTCCGATTTTGCACCTCTGATAGATGGATTCCATGCATAGGTTTGGTTTACCTTGACGATGTCTTCACAATTAGGAGTCACTAACCACTCGCGAGGTTCATATCCCGCAGGTCCACCTTGATGATGAAGTTTCCATTCGTCAGGAAACCCCAGCTTATCGTATGACTCAATAATAGTTTGAAAAAGATATTTAAGTTTATTTCCAGGGCGTGTAGCCGAAATAAGAGAAGCATCAATCTGAGCTAATGCGCGTGACTTATACTTCAATTCCTCAGGTAATTTCCCAAAATATACAAAACGGGTTAGTGAACACACCAACCCCCAGCGCCGCCCACACAAAACTACCATGGCATACCGGTTCATTTTCTTCACAGTTGGTAATGGATGACGGAAATGGAAGATACGATCGTCAGTGGCTACAAGGTTAACTATGTCTTGCACGCCTCGTTTTTCTGCTTCATAGGCAAGCCTAGCGGAGATTTGGTGTTCTGTTTGACCAGGAAGAATAGATCTCGCGGCTTTATCCATTGCCGCAGCACAAAGCCGCCCTAAAGAACGAAATCTTTTTACTTCATCTGCTGTAAGGACGGCTCGTAAGCGGGATAATTCCTCGGATAGATCTACTGCTTCAGAGAAAGGACCATCTGAGCCCAAGGCTTGGTCGCCAATAAGCATTTTTATATCGTTTATCTGTACTTGCCATGGCTTTACGTGGAATTTCCAACCTTGCTCGTGCAGTTTCTCTTCCTTCTCCATTCTCGGCGCTTCAATGTTGTTGGTAATTAGATATCGATCCTTGGGGGTAATCAGGAGCATGGAATCACCATTCGAAGATGCCTTGTTGACATAGGATGAGGCTCCACAAGTCGCCCAGGCGAAAGAACTTGTTTTTCGCAATAGGAGTGCTCCTAACCTGTTTTGGTCTAAAAGTCTTATTACCTGTGTGTATTTCTGCTCGAATTCATTCATGAAGATGTAAACTCCTACTTCTTCCACTCTAGGCAACGGTTCTTTATCCAAGCAAGCGGCTAGAATAGCTGCTTAATAGTGATGAAATTGGATATGAATAAATAATCACTAAAACATACGACTTGTGACCTATATACATAGTTTTGAACATGGATGATACACACCATATGAAATTAAAGTTGTAGTGCTTATATGCTCTCATTCCTCTTGCAATATTACGACATCTTGTGGGGGGATTATTAAGGTCTCTTCTATCGGGAGCGAGTCGTGTAGTAAGTCAACAAAGTTGCCATCTATGATAATTTTCTGATCAATCTCAGTGTGATTTAAAAGAATCATGATCCGCCGGTCCTCTAACCATCGTTCACTAACCTCAATTCCCTTCGGAATCCGTAAATATGGTTCAATACCAGTCTCTTCCAACAACAGTCGGGCAATCATCTCATTCAATCGAGACTGTCCCATCGTGCCAACATATATAGCTTTTCCATAACCATACTTATTCAGGGAAATGGCAGGTTCACTCGAGAAAAAGTCCTGCAAGTAGTTTGCGAGGACCTTTGCGCCTTTAGTCTTCAACACATCACACCAAACACCGACTTTCAAAGTCGCTTCGGGAAATTCACCCCAATTGATCTTAATCTCATTCTCTGAGTGTTTTGGCAGGGAGATATATTCTTTAATTTCTATACCACAAATATCCGCTAGCAAACCAGGCAAAGGAATATCGACAACTGCATTAAACAGATCTTTGACACCTGAACGTGGTGTAATAACAAGCACACCACCTTCGCGCACGTAATTTTCAAGATTTTTCGTAATTTCCTCACTCACAATATGCAGAGCTGGTGCGATCACAATTTTGTAGGAAGATAGATCCGAAGTTGGAGAAACGATATCGATCGATATATGTTTATTGTAGAAAGCACGATAGAGGCTATGGAAATGTGTTGAATATTCAAATCCTGGATTGTTTCCTTGGATCTCAAAGGAAAAGCGCGAGTCATAGGAAAGTAAAAATGCTATTTGTGAATTAATCTTGGAGCCATGTATAAATTGACCAACCCTGCGAATCTCGTCACCCATCTGCTGAATTTCTTTATACCGTCTTCCTGGACGCCCATGATGATCCAATATACCATGCCAATATTGCTCGGTTCCGAAGCGTGCTGTGCGCCAACGGAAAAAAATAATTGCATCCGCACCATGGGCAATTGATTGATAAGCCCACTTTCGTAACTCACCCGGTTGTGGTGAAACACCTATCAAATCCCAGCCAGCAGCGCCCGATTGCTGCTCCATAACCCAGAAGTTACTGGCCTTCATTCCGCGCATAGTGTCGTGTCCTAACGCGAACCAACTAGGATCCATCTCTGTTTCTATATTCCACTGTGTTCGGCAATAAACATCCCAAGACACAAAATCGAGATCACAAGACAGATCGAAATAATTTAGATACGGATACTGGAAACCCATCAAATTATGTGTAACGAAGTGATTGGGACAAGTTTCTCGAATAGTTTCCAATTGTAATTCCTGATAAGAAACATAAGAATCAGAAGCGAAGCGATAAAAATCCAACGCCAAACCGGGATTGGGAGGACCGCCTGTTTTCAGGGGAACAGGAATTTCCGTCCAATTGGAATAGGTATGACTCCAAAATGTAGTACCCCACCTTTCATTCAACGCTTCAATATAACCATACCGTTCGAGCAACCAGGCTTGAAATGCTCGTCTGCAAGTGTCACAATAGCAACGATCTCCAAATTCGTTATCGATTTGCCACCCAATGACTGTTGGATGTCCTTGATAATGTTGAGCCATTTGTGAGACGATTTCCTTTGAATGCTTATGGTAAAGGGGGTTGTTGGGGCAATATTCACGACGATTACCATATGTCAAGCGTCGCCCGTTCTCATCTACCCGGAAAAGGCTTTTATCCTTTGCCATAAGCCAGGCAGGAGGTGATGCAGTGGGCGTACCCAAAACCACCTTGATATCATTGGAAGCCAAGATCGCGACAACATGATCAAGCCATTCAAAATCAAACTTTCCTTCAACAGGCTCCATCATTGACCAGGCGAATTCTGCCAATCGGACCAGGTTGATGTTGGCTTCTTGCATTAGCCGTGCGTCAACTTCCCAGCACTCCTCAGGCCACTGCTCCGGGTAGTAATCAACTCCAAAGTAAAACAACCATAGATCCTTTCGACAACGCTTTCGGGAAAGAACTTATATGCTTTGTTATGTAGTGATAGTTTGAAGCCTATATAGTAACTACTCTACCCATACAAACAGAACTTAAACTACTAAAACACGATACTAGATTCGCAAATAAGAACCATCCCCGCGAGCATCTTTTTTCCAAGGAACCACATCGCAAGTCTTGACCATAAAATATAGAATGCGCCTTCTCAATTCTTTAGCGATCCCCTGATAGTTTGGATTATCTACCTGATTGGTTAGTTCTTCTGGATCTTCTTTCATATCGTATAATTCATCCTTTTCTTCTAAGCGGTAAATATATTTGTGGCTCGTAGTTCTGCACATTACAGCCTTGGTGTTATGTGGACCGTCTTTCACCTGCAACGAACATTTTGGCCAGTAAAGGTGGTCATCAGGCACATCACCTGCGACATGGGATTCGCCAGGATTTCGTCCCCCTTCACAAAAGACTGCATCTCGCCATACTGTTCTTGTGCCTTGAAATAATGGAAGCAGTGATCGTCCATAATGCGTATATGTCTTTGGTAGACCTGTCAATTCTTCCACGGTGGCTCTTATGTCTATCAGCTCTACAAGTGCAGAATTTGCATGTCCCTTGGGGTGTAACCACCTGGGTGGCTTAATGATCAGGGGGACTCGGGTCAGATCGTCTTGCATACAATTGACTACCTTTTCGACAAGGCCATAATCACCTGTAAAATCACCATGGTCGGAGAAAAAAAATACCGCAGTCTCGTCATAAAATCCCTTGGCTTGAAGAGCATCTACTATCATTCCTACCTGCTCGTCAACTCTGGCGCACATGGCATAATATGTCGATTTTAGTTCCAAAAATCTTTCCTCGCTCCAGTTCTGCAAGCCTTGGTTGTCATAGATGCCTTTTAAAATGGATGGCTTGTTATCCCAGTTGGAAGGTGTGGAAATCCTACGTGGCACCTTGTCCCTATCTATGAGACTGTACCAGGGATCTTCGCAAGCATATGGCGGATGAGGAAATTCAATTGTTAGCAACAAGCAGAAGGGTTGATCAGAAGACCAACGATTGATGAAATCTAGCGCTCCTTCAACCATGGCCCAATCGCTATCATAGACATAATCCTTACCGCTATCATTCTCAATCTTTCCATAATAGAAGGAATAAAAGGTGTCCTCGTCCCGATTCCCTCGCCAAGTGTCATAGTTGTGTAAATCTCTGCGTAAAGGACGTTCTTTGCTGTGCGGGGCAACATATTTCACATGGCAATAGGGTTCATATCCTAATTGGGCGGGTACTAGATCGTTTTTACCTCCCCACCAAATGAAATATCCAAACTCCTTAAGTTCCCGTAAAAGATTTGGTTCATGAGGTTGCAACATATGACGCATAGATCGGTGACCAGCAACATGTGGATACCACCCTGTCATAAAAGAACATCGACTGGGGGTACAAACCGGACATTGGCAATAAGCATTTGAGAAAGTTATTGCGTCATGTTTCTTGAGTGAATCAAGATTGGGTGTATGCGCGCCTTCATTTCCTAGATGACCTAACACATCGCCTCGGTATGTATCCGGAATAATCATGACGATGTTTGGTCTTTTATTTTCCATTATTGGCTATTCCTTCACTGGCTTCTTATAGAAACTGTTTTGATTTTCATTCATAACCCGCCGTGCAATTTTTATTAATTCGTCTTCCGTTAAAAGACCTTCTGCATTCTCTTTCTCAAGAACTTTGCTCAACCAGCTGCGCATCTCAACTGCGTAAGCTGCTGCCGCATTTGGCCATGCAGTGTCTCCGCCAAAAACGAAGATTTTCTTCAAAGGTGCTGAATGCAAAAGTGCTCTAAAGCTGTTCTGAGACATAATTGGATCAATTGCCCAAGCCCAACACATGTCTACAAATACATTAGGCAAACGCTTCGTGATAGCAATGAGTTCATTCTGATAGGGATATCCTAGATGAAACAACACAAAATGGGCCTTCGGAAAAGTCTGGATTAAATCCAGAAGGAGGAGCGGCGAGGTATGAGAATGATATTTAAACCCTGCTGCGCCAGCTAAATAGCCTGTATGGATTTTAACAGGCAGATTGTATCTTATGGCCAACTCCACACATTTTTGTACGCACCAGTTGCCCACAGCCGAAAAGTCAATCTCGGACACATCTTTCTGCAACAAAATTCGCTGAAGAGATATTTCAACATCAACATCTTCTGGTTCTTCCCATCGCAGGTTTCGCTCGTAAGCATATTGCATTTTTATCGCGATTGCTCCTGCTGCCTCACTTTCGAAATATGCTTCAATAGCCCGATCAAGTGAAACGAGATCGCTAATTCCAGCAGGGGAAAAATCGTGAAGTAAATTAGTGTGGATTTTCCCACAAGTAAGCTCATAGCACCTCAGGTCATAGAAAAAGAATTTATCACTTGCGTCATCTTGTGGAATGTGTAAAGAATCATGGTTTATATGAACAGCCGAAATATTCCCTTTTTCAATCAAGATACGCTTCCTCATACCCGGCTGACGGTAATTATTGTTGAGTTGTTGAGCTCCTTCTATAGAATCCCCCGAAATCTCATCAATCCCATAAGCCATCTTCGCTATCCTGCGCACGGCTCGACCATATCCCGTCTCCTTTACTTGTATCCAATAGGGAGAGATACGCTCCCATCTTTCTCTTAGATCGAGATCCTTTGTATTCAAAGTGTTATTTAAAACATCTTCCTCCATACCTGCTGAGACTAAATCCGCTCTAACATAATTAGCAAAAAGATCTTGAAGTACATCGGGACCATCCGAAACATACTCATCTTCTGATCTTAAATGCTCGTGTGTATCAATGACTGGTATATGCATGAGGCGTTCGAAAACATCCATATTATTATCCAACCCATCTGTGTCTTTTTATCGGAAAGCAATCACTACATACACCTATTTCATAATTGTTTTGATTAGGGTCTATTCACAAATTCAGTTGACTTTGCCCTACCGAGTATCCCCCAGGGCGAATGACCTTGCACTGGACCTCCCGAACAGAAGCTGGCAAATCCAAGTCAGTATAATAGACTTGTCCGGCATCTATTACTGGTAAATCGAGGACGCCCTTATCACAATTTCCATTGCCCCTTACGTACTCATATGTTAAGACATAGCCAAGAAGCTTATGCGCTGGTATATGCGTAAGTGAATTCGCCCGAATTTCCACACCCAAAGTAGTTCCTTTTTGGTTTCTTTTAGTCCTGCCAAAAGCTATGGTCACCAATTGATATTCCTCTTTTAGCGCATGCCAAGAAGATTTTCTTTTTCGTTGCTCGGTAACGATGCCCATTGGATAGAAAAATCTTTCCTTCGATAAAGGGTCGTTCCAGTTCGGGACACGATAATCTTGATAAGTCCAGAAAATTACTCCAGCGACATGTTGGTTCATCTTAAATATCCTCATTTGATCTCGGATAAGCTGGGCTCTTTGATCATCATGTGAGCCGCTTGATGAAACCAAATAGTAATCATTGGAATTAATGATTTTGGGTCCCTCAACAAGCTCCCACTCGTCAGCATACCCCCACTCTGATATGATTACGGTTTTATTTGGCCATGTGTGCGTGATTGCATCCAAGTTTAGTTGGAGATTGCCTTTTGGCCCATGCCAAGTTCCAAAATATGCATTCATCATAATGAAATCCCCAACAGCATCACGCCATACTGCACCATTTAATCGGTTAGATGCAAAGCATACTTTTCGAGATGGGTCAACCTCTCTAATAAATTCAGTAAATTGTTCAACGTATTTTCGCCCATATACAGTGTCGCTTTCAATTTCATTCCCTATGCTCCATGCCAACACACAGGCTCGGTTACCCGCATACTGCACCATTCGATAGAGTTGATCTTTAATTTCCGATAATATTACTTCTTCTGCCATCTGATTTGCAGTTAGTTGCCAAACAGGCACCTCGGGAATCATAAAAATTCCGTTTTCATCACAAAAATCTAAAATTGCCCTCGATTCCAAATAATGTCCTGTGCGTACAAGTTTACAACCCAATTCCAAGATGTCCGTGTAATCGCGTAAAGAGTACTCGCCTGGTTCTGCATGACCATACTCGGCAGAGTCAGCGTGACGAGATATACCTGCCAATCGCAGTGGTTCACCATTCAGGAATATGCACCCTTGATCAATAAGCGCCTCACGAAAACCGAAACGTTCATTAATTTGATGAATGAGAATATTTTCATCACTAAACAGAGAAATCCTGCACGTATATAAGTATGGCCTATCGACAAACCATAGATGGGCTGAGCTTATCTGGCCTTCAAGAGAAACTGATTTGGAGCTTTTGCTGTTGGTGTAAACATCTTCTCTCTCTCCCCAAACCGTCTTGCCATCAGAATTGATTAATTCAAATAGAAGACTACTGTTCGATTTGTGGTTGGCATAATTCTTTATTACTACTTCTGCGAATAGATTTACATTTCCATCCAAACAACTTCGAATTTCTTCTATCTTCGATCGCAGCTTTAACTCTGCAATCCTTGTTTTTCCTGTTATCCGCAGCTCTATTGGACGGATAATTCCTCCATATCCAAACCAACCATAAGAGCCAACTTCATGGAGGCGAGCCGGAATCCGATCATCTTCGCGAGAATTATCAACTCGCACTGCTAATAAATTTTGTTCTCTTGACGAAAGAGCCGAAGTGACATTGAACTCAAATGGGATGTATCCTGCACTATTTCTCCCCAAATATTTTCCGTTTAGCCAAACATCTGCCACGTGAAAAACTGCCTCAAAGTATAGATGAGCTTCATCGTCCTGGGAGAAAGTCTCAATAAAAAATGGCAGAAAATACCAACAAACACCTTCATAGTTCGTGTTTGGTTCATGAACATTCCAAGTATGGGGTATCTCTATTGGGAAAGCCCTCTCCACTATGGTAGATTTATTACTAAACCAAGATTGTTTTATCCCCACATCCTTAGAATCCTTATGAAACAACCAATTCCTATTTAGATTCATAATTTGGTATGGAGACTCTTTCTGAGAAACAACAATCATTTCCCCTTACCCTTTTACTGCCCCTTTTGTAATTCCAGAAACAAATGCATCCTGCAAGAAAACGAATATTATGATAACCGGTATAGCACCTACAAGCGCACCAGCTGCAAACTCTCCCCAATTTTGTGTGTAAGCGCCATCTATAAAGGAAAAGAGACCAACTGCAAGTGTCATATATTGCTGGTCCGCAATGATTATTCGGGCTAAGATGAAGTCACAGTAAACACCGATAAAAGTTAGCAATGCAACTACAGCTAACATGGGTCTAGCAAGGGGAAGGATAACCTTTGTGAAAGTTATCCAGTGAGATGCGCCATCTATTCGAGCGGCGTCGTCTAACTCTGCGGGAATAGAATCAAAGAAACCTTTGGTAAGCCACATGCTCCCCCCAGTTACTCCCCCCATATACACTAAGACTAATCCTCCCAAGGAGTTCAGTCCAGCCGCAGGAATGTACTCGCCTATTTGGTGGATGATCAGATATAACGCCACAATGACTAATGTGTTAGGGAAAACCTGAACCAAAAGGCAGCCTGTAAGTATCTGCTTGCGACCCTTAAATCTATATCTAGATAAAGAGTACGCCCCCAAGGATGTTATTAGTGTTGAAAGCAAAGAGGTGGTTGAAGCGATAAGAAGAGAATTCTTCAGCCATCGTAAGAAATTAGATTTATCACCTAATAGCAGATTAATATAATTCTCCAAAGTCGCATTTTGAGGGATTATTCTTGGATCCGAGAGTGTATTTACGGGATTGATAGAGGAAGAAAAAACCCATAGAATCGGCAAAAGAGCAAATAGCGCTGCAATGACTGAAATGACTACTAGACTGATCTGGCGTAATAGACGCAGTATTTGATAATTTGACATGTCTGCATTTATTTTCAGCGGAACTAGCTGAGAACTTCCTCTTTCTTCATAATGTAATTCCATTGACCGAGAATGACTGGTGTAAGAATGAGAAATATAATAAAAGTAATCGAAGCTGCATACGCGTAGTCCCCACCACCCATATCAAAAGACATCCGGTACGAGTAGCTTAGTAGTATATCTGTATGTCCTACTGGGATTACACTGCCACTCATTGGTGGCCCTCCCTTATTAAACAGGTAAATTAAATTAAAGCTGTTAAAACTATTAGCGAAAGAAAAGACCAAAAGCGGACTCATCATTGTAAGAATATATGGCAACGTAATGTAATAAAAAATTTGAGTGCTTGATGCCCCATCAACAACAGCAGCCTGATTTACCTCATCTGGAATTGCTTGGAGCGCCCCCGTACAAATTAATACCCAGTAAGGAAAGGAAAGCCAGAGGCTAATAATCACAAGAGCAACCTTCGTCCAGAAAGGTTCAGTGAACCACGATGGATGCCACCCAAGTAAGAAATCAAGCATTTGGTTTACCAAACCTAAATGTGGGTTCAACAATCCCCGCCATATGAGGATACTAATAAATGCGGGGATAATGTAAGGAAGAAGTATGCTGGAGCGTATTATTCTCTTGAATATAGGAAATAAATTATTAAGCACTATTGCAACCAATAATCCGACAAAAAAGGGTGCAATAACTTTCAGCGTAGCAAAAAGCACATTCCAAATAAACATTGAGAGTAAAGGACCCTTCAACGATTCCGCTCGAAACAACCTAGCATAGTTCATAAATCCAATCTCTACTTTGAACCCGGGTTTTAAAATCATCCCATCCTTTGAGGTAAAGTACCCTTCTTTTGCGAAATATGATATGCCATCCTTACAATCAAGCATCGTATCATTATCTAATTGGTACGTATACCTTTGCTTATACGCCCCAGCTTCCCTTAATGAAAGTATCTGAACGCGATTTGTCTCATCCCCAAAAGTCAAGTCACCAATTACTGCAGATTGTTGAACAACTTCTGCTTTGGATAATTGAGAATACCCTGCTATTAGATTTGGAGCTTGGATTTGATCAGAAAGTTCTTCACTGAGGTCGATAATTTCATTGCTACATGCAAAAATGGTATTAGCAACCCCATCATCAGGCCGTAACAATAGGCAGTATTCGTTCTGTTCTTGTGAGTAATAAGCTGTCCAATTGTATTTGACGGCATCCTTGGGCAAGAATTGTTCCATCTCAATTCTCTTAATTGCCTGTTGTTTTGTCAAAATATGTTGTTGGGAATAATTCGTAAACGAGATATAAATGTTGTAAATAAATGGATAAACCGCCAGTAAAAAGGTAAATGCAAATGCCGGAAAGAACCACCGGTATGGATAATTACGCTTGAACAAGAAGGCGATATCAAAAACAACCAGCACTATGCTGAAGGATGCTGCTAAAAAACCAAATCCATCTCCAACCAGCTTTAACACAAAAAAGGCAAAGCCAACATTGACAAGAATAATTATTACATTAAGCATTTACGGAGCCTTCATTATCAGGCTGCGAGGACATAAATTGGAAAGCCAAAGATGCCCTTTACACCTAATATTATTTATTTATTGTCCATATAAGAATCAGATCGATTACTGCACAAAATATTCAGGTGGGTATGGACACATACTTGCTTATTCTATTCCAGCAAAAAGCGGAGAATAAAATGCATCTCCTCTAACAGGATTTTGTGCATGTGTCCATACCAAATGTATATTGGTGCTACAAGAAAGCTATCCTTATTGACCCTGGCTTTCTGCAATGGCAGCCCGAATCTGCTCTGCTGCACTCTGAAATGCGACTTCGGGGTCTTCCTCTTGTTGCATTACCAATGTCAAGGTATTGTACGCCACACCCCAAAATGCACTCATCTCAGGAATGTTGGGTACAGGATTTCCAAGCTTCCCCGCTTCTGCTAATGCAAGGGTATCTGGATTAGAAATTTTTTCTTGCACCGGTATAAACGGAACATTCTCGCCTAACAAATCATGTAACGCTTGCATGCTTGCTTCCGTTGCCATATAACTGAGAAAAGCCTCCGCTGCTAACGTGTTTTCGCTAAAAGCATTCATGTATATGCCATTAACAGCAAGCCACGGTTGTGCGGGTTCAATTTCAGATGGTAATGGACTGATCTCGTAATTCACCCCCAATTCCTTGAATCTAGCAACATCCCAAGCACCCGTAATATACAGTCCTCCATTGCCGTTC
>Ga0180437_10008370_pt1 | contig 13166 bp, 7 predicted proteins | sample SS_ome_4_FD_132410 | JGI IMG/M metagenome (GOLD analysis project Ga0180437, IMG submission 132410) | Hypersaline lake sediment archaeal communities from the Salton Sea, California, USA - SS_3_D_1 metaG | ecosystem: Environmental > Aquatic > Non-marine Saline and Alkaline > Hypersaline > Sediment...
AAGGGCATGGCCCCCCCGCCCATGGACGTGCTGCGGTGGTGGTTCACGATGAACTACGACGCCGTGCTGAGCAGCGAGGACCGTCGGGCGTTTGAGGTCCGCGGGCAAGGCGTGAAGGTCCAGAGCGAGAACGAGTTCCTCACCGCACAGGGCACGCGCGTTCACACCGGCAAGACCGACGCCTTGAACCGGCAGTTCGCCCACAGCTTCACGGCACACTTCGGCGACCTCTGCCGGAAGTATCCCATTTACGCGGAGACGCGGAACCTGTTCGACCTGGCGCTGGTCGGCGCGCTGGTGCGCAACGAGGGGCTGGCCGAGGAGACCGGCTGGCACATGACCTGCTTCGGCGACCCCGAGGCGTATCCCGTCGAGTTGGACGCCGCCCCGGAGAAGGTCGAGACGGTGATCCATCACCGCGTGATCAACCGCGTCCACATCCTGGCCGGCGTCAGCGGCGGAGTGCGCGTCGATCCCACGTCGCTGGCCGCCCGCGAGGCGATCGAAATTGACCGTTACGGGACCCTCCATGAGCAAGCGCCGGCGGCCGCCCCGAAGAAGTTGCCGCCCGACGCATGGTGGTGGGACTGACGCTGCCGATCATCAGCGGCAGTCGTAGACTCGGGGGTCAGACCGACTTTAGTCGTTAGGGCCGCCACTACTAACGACTAAAGTCGGTCTGACCCCCAATCCACAACACCAACCAGAACTGTGAGGTGATGTCGTGATGTCATGGAAATCGACGTTTTGCGCCACGATTGCGGCGATCGCCCTGGTGGCGCAGGTGCGGGCAGATGAAGGAAATTCGCCGGCGCCGAAGATCATCGAGTTGAAAGAGGTCAGCCTCGTCGGCATGACGGCCAAAGGCGAGGTGCAATGGATCGAAAAAGGGATCGACCTCGGCGATTTCCAACGCGGGTACCCGGTCTACGGGCAACGGGAGCCCGACGAGTCGACTCGGTATCCGGCGTTTGCCACCGAGGATGTGTGGTACGGCACGCTGCAGATCGGGGCGTGGCGCGATTCGGATAAGCTCAGCGCTGCGATCGCGATCACGAAAAGCGCGAGGGACGTCGAGCGATGCGATCTGCTCTATGTCGACACGGATTTTGACGGTGATCTCACGGATGAGACCCCCAGCCGCACGACCGAAGACGAACGGGAGACGATTCTGCTGCCGAACTATTGGCGATCTACGGGAGACGATCAGATAATCATCCATTTCAAGCCGGTCACACTGGATCTCCCCGAGCAATATCCGCTACGCCCCTACACGGTCTATCCTTTCATCGTGAAGGGGACGGCGAAAATCGATGATGAAGAGCAGGAATACCTGTCGCTCTTTTACCGGCGCCCGACGGCGATGACGGGCAAGGCATCGCTGTTTGGAAAAAAGTACACCGTGATGCTCGGGGAGCTTTCGGTGGGGACCTACGAGTCGCCCACCACGACGATTCTGCTTGGGACCGAGGATGGCCAACGAGGTGGCAGCCACTATGAGAAGAGGCTCGGCTGGCTCCGGTACGAAGACGGGCGGTTCTGGGAGTTCTCCGCGTCCCCGGACGGAAGCCGACTGAAGGTTGCTCCCTGCACCGGGGCCATGGGAGTCCTGCGGCTGTCGGCTGGAGATCGCAGCTTCGAAGAAGTCACGATGCGCGGGTACATCAGCAGCAAAACGCGTGCGGTACCGCTCGGCGACGTCGACAATCGTGGGGAGTACGGCGGGTTCGAGGCATCTCGAGAGTGTCGCCTGCCGGTCGGCGACTACATGCCGTCGTGGGTCACGCTGAACTACGGGAACCTTCGCCTGTTTGTGTCCGAGTCGTATCACTCGGACGGGAAGCCTCGTGATAGTACGCGCCAGCGACACTACGCGATCCAGATCCGCGAAGACAAGCCGTTCGTATTCGACTTTTCCGACGAGCCGGACGTGCTGTTCGCGCTTCCCGGCAAAGATGCCGAATTCAAACCGGGCGACAAGGTGGAGGTGAAACCGGTACTTTACGTCCCCGCCCTTGATATGATGATCCGAAACGTGTACGACACCCAGGAGAAGGTCGAAAAGACGGAGACGTTCGGCGATCAGACCAGCACCTACAAAACGGACAAGAGCCTTGACCCGACCGTGGTGATCAGGAATAGTCAGGGTGAAGTGATGGCGGAAGGCACCGCGCCATTCGGGTGAGATGGGACGTGTGGGTACTCGTGGCGAGTACCATCGGACCTGGAACCCCGCGATGGCCGCGAGACGTTCACGATCGCGGTCGAGTACGACACGAAGAAGCTCTACGGCAAAGTCAAAGCGGAGCGGACGTTCATGATCACGAAATAGCGGAACGATTCGGGGTCAGACCGACTTTAGTCGTTAGGGCGTCCACTGCTAACGACTAAAGTCGGTCTGACCCCGAATCCCCCGAAAGCTCCGAGACTGTCCCTTGACTGAAAGCGATTCTGTCTCAGATCCGGTGAAACAAATCAGTGAGAAGATTGAGTTGGTTGAATGATATTGGTGTTGACAATTACGATAGCGAGAACCGTCGTGTTGCCGAGGGCTAGATAGAACACACGTAATACACTGGATATCGCGAAGCGACCGTGTACTGCACCCCTGAAACTGGACAGGTGCCTTATTCTGGGGTACCGCCCTGGCTCAGGAGGGAGCAGGAATGCAGGTCTTGGCATTCAACGGAAGTCCGAGGAAGAACTTGTTCTGCTGCAGACGGAAAATGTCGTCAAACAGACCTGTTCGGACTGCTCGGCTTATCATACGAGGAAATCGTTCATGCGAACCTCTGCACTAATCATTATGATTCACCAAGTCGTCTTTCAGGGTATGTTCTTCGCAAAGAACATTTCACTCCGTCGCAAGCTGAGGGTGCCGCTCAGGGGAAGGAATCGCGAGGCCATCTTAGCGATCGGATTCATTAGCCTATTCCTCCTCTCCTCCATAGTGCTTGCTTCGCTCGAAGCTCCCATGGGAACGGTTGCTGTTCTGACGACAAGCGGCGCACTTGCCATTGCTCTTTCGCTTCTTGCCATGAATCTCGTGGTAGGAGCGGCGTCGTTGGTCGGGTTAAGGGATTCGTGGCGTGTGGGCGTCTTAGAGGATCAGCATACCGACCTTGTCGAAGAAGGGATCTATCGGTTCTCAAGGAATCCCTATTTCCTATCCTATTTGCTTATGTTTGCTGGATACACGGTTCTCCTGCAGAATGTGATACTTCTCTTCCTGTCCATGATCGGATGTGCCTTCATTCATGTGATGGTGATGAAGGAAGAAGAGCATCTTACGGCTTTGCATGGGGAGAAGTATCTCCAATACAAGAAGAGGGTGCCAAGATACTTCATCATTTGAGGCTACTTGCCCACACCGCCAGGTGCCACTGGCGACGCCAGTGCTCTTCTGTCCGTACCTTGCACTACAGCTTCGGCAGTCAATTCCTCCGCGTGATTCGTCGTGGCCCGGCACTAACGACACGGCCGGAACCATTCCAGCGGCAGGCCGTACAGCGTCGGGAGTCGCCCGTCGAGGTGGGTGCCGTCGGAAGCATACCAACGGGCACTCGACCAGGGCCAGTCGACTGCCGACTTGCACAAGCCCCGCCGCATCGGATTGAGGTGAATATAGTCGATCGATGCGGTCCATGCACCCTCGGTCTGTAGATTTCGATCGCAGCCCGGCTCGTGATCGTGCTTCGCCCTTCTTCTATACGGCATGGGTTTCGCCCGGGAGTGAAAGCTGGTGGAGACGAACAACCACTGCCCAAATGATCACCGCAGCATCGCTACGTGGCAGCCCCGGATCGGTCGGCGGCTCGACTGCTTACGCGGAAAGTTCAGCGGGCGTTTTGCGCTACAAGCTCCGGGCGGAACGGCACTGGCGTGGCCAGCGATTTTCCGGGGCGTATCTATTTGACTTCTTCTCGCCGGCTGATTCAGCGGAAGCGGAAGTCGAGTTTGTAGTCGTAGAGCCAAGGGACGCTGTGCACACTCGGGGGTCAGACCGACTTTAGTCGTTAGTGGTGGCCGCCCTAACGACTAAAGTCGGTCTGACCCCCAGTCCCCAGTCCCGATCGACGCTTTTCTGTCCGTACTTTGCACTACAGCATCGCCAGTCAACTCCTCCGCGTGATTCGTCGTCGCCTCGGAGTTCCGGAATTCTGCTGGATCTGCTTCCAGCCGGTCGCCCCAATGACGCCATCGAACACATCGAACAGCCGCTTCTGATCCGGATCCCGAATCGTCTTCATGACGCAGAAACCTCACCATCCATTTGCCAACCGATCACGCGCATAGTATAACCGGATTTCAAATCCGCGCTGCCCGACTTTTGTCGGGCGCGTCCTCCGGGCCCGTCGATTTTTAGCGGTCCTATGGCGCGTCGACGGCTTCGGAGCGCCGTCGTATCTGCTTCAAGACACGTCCCGAGGAGCACCCCGTGAACGTTACCGAACTATTGCGGCGCAACCGCAGCTACCGCCGGTTCCATGAAGACCGGCCTTTGGACCGCCGCACGCTGGTCGGCCTGGTCGAGCTGACGCGGCTCTGCCCTTCGTCGGCCAACCGGCAGCCGTTGAAATACATGCTGGCTTGTTCGCCGCAGGAGACGGCCCGCGTGTTTCCCTATCTCCGCTGGGCCGGCGCATTGCCCGACTGGCCGGGTCCTGCTGAGGGCGAGCGCCCGACCGGCTACGTGATCATCCTGGGCGACAAGGAGGTGACGGAGCGTTTCAGCGTCGACCCGGGCATCGTGGCCCAGAGTATGTTGCTGGCCGCGGTGGAACAGGGTCTGGGCGGGTGCATGGTCGGCTCGATCGACCGCGACGGGCTGCGGCGCGAGTGGGGTATTCCCGAACGCTTCGAAATCCTGCTGGTGGTGGCCCTGGGTAGACCGAACGAGACCGTGTTGCTCGAAGACGCCCCGGGCCCCCACGGCCTCGACTACTGGCGCGACGCCGAGGGCGTGCATCACGTACCCAAGCGACCGCTGTCCGAGTTGTTGCTCGAGGGCTGAGAGCGCGAGGGGTCGTGCCCAGCTTTCGCCTCGTTTCCTCTGAACCGACGCCGGCCTAATTACCGGCGATCACTTCCACTCCGCAAATCAGCGGCTTGCCTTTCGACGCCGAAAAGGAAAGGTCCAACGGGCCCTGAACCTCGACGTTCTTGAACGTGCGAACGAGCGGTTTCTGCGGCCCTCCGGCGGCTTTGAACACGTCGAAGTCCTTCAGCACCGGTTTGCCCTCCAGGGTGACGGAGAACACCCGGCGGCCCGGTCCCACGGCGGCCGGCTCGGCGAAGTACAGCCGCACGTCGTAGCGCCGGATTTGCTCGTCAGAAAGCCGGGCTTTCTTGTCGGAGGTCACCAGCATCGGGATGGCGATCTCCGAGACGCCCTCGGCGCCCGAGTCGGCGATCCACGTACCGTCGGGCTCCGCTTCGAACCGAAACCATCCCAGCTCTTTCGGGGCCAGTTGAAGGTCTTCCGATTTTCGCGGGGTCACGCTCAGCCAGAGCGTGCCGTCGGTGGCAAACCGGTCGCCCGGGGCGGCGAAGTTGAAGCCGGCCCGGCGAATCGCCGCCGGCGCCGCCGTGGTCTTCTCGCGCGACGTATGATACATGGTCCAGAGCCGATTGTCCGGCCGGTGGATCATGGCCATGGCCATCATGCGTTCGCGTTTGTGGTGCGTGCCGAAGTTGGGAACGTTGAGCACGCCGTCGGCCGGCAGCATGCTGGGCGTGCATCCCATGTTCATTCCGTACAGTTGCATTGCCCCGCTGGCGCCGGCCAGATCGTAAAACGCCGTGCGCCAGGTGATCAGCGTGGGACAGGCCACCAGGTGGTTGCAGCCGCCCTTGCGGAAATGCCAGGGTTCCTTCCGTCCGGTCAACGGGTTGACGCGCTGGTGGCGGCGGCCGGTGAGCAGCTCGTGGGTGTAGCAGTAGCGGTCGAGGATCATGTCGCCGAGCACCACGTGCGGCTCGGAGTAGGCCGCGTCTTCGATCCGCCAGAGCTGCTTTCCGTCGCTGCCGCGCAGGCCCCACATCCGCCCCGGCGCGTTGCGGCCCGGTGTGCCGTCGCCGCTTTCGGTCGCCCAGCGGCTGTCCTGCCAGACCATCAGGTTGCGGCAGGGGACGATCAGCACGTCGCGGTGCTCGGCGTAGGTGAGGTTCAAGACCGGCACGCCCGGTTCGAACTGCCACCGGGGCCGGCCGCTGGGCAAATCGAGCGCATAGAGCATCGGCGGCTTCTGCGGCAAACGGCGGCCGGCCTGCCGGAACTTTTCCAACGTGTTCGGCGCCATGGTGTCGACGCAAAACACGGAGTTCTTGCCCACGGCCATGCCCCGGTTCAAGAAGCCGAACTCCGCCCGGCGGCTCCATCGCAGCTTGCCGTCGGCGCGGTCGAGCACCATCAGATGGGCCATGGGCATGCGATCCTTGGCCCAGTCACCGCCGTTGCCGTCGTGGCCGCACTGCGCGTCGATCAGGTCCTGCGGCCTAAACGCGGTGGCGATCAGCCGGTTGCCGCTGACCCGGACGCTACCCCAGCAAAGCCCCTCCCTCTCCGCCTCCGGCAGCGGTATCTTCCACGCACTTTGCCGCGAGCCGTCTTGGGGACTGAAGCAGAGCAGCTCCCGGCCTGCGCAAACGTAGATGCCGTCGGCGACCGAGGTGAAGTTCAAGCCGGTGGTCCGCGAGTGGTGGATAGCGGGCAATTCGGCCTTCATGGCCGGCTCGTAGCGCCAGGGCTCGCGGTGCTTCTTCGAGTGGATGCCCACGCCGCCTTCCGGCCCGCCGAAGCCGTAGACTTCCGGCAACTCGGTCTCCCACAGCAGCCGGCCGGTATAGACGTCGAAGGCGCCGAGCCGCCCGGGCCCCTGCAGGATCATGCGTCCCTCGACGATCTCGGCGCCCGGCGGCAAGGGGCTGACGCCGTGACCCGACTGATGGTCCACGTGGCCGTCGAAATAGAATCGGGGATTGCCGGCGGGCCCTTCGTACCAGAGCAGCCCCAGCGGCGCCCGGGCGACCGTTTCGGCCGACGAGAGCGCGTTGCCCGCCGTCGCGTACTCGTGCGTCCACTGTCCCGAGCCGGGAACCGGGCCGTTGCGCCGCTGGATGAGAACCTTGTTGCCGCCGGCCACGGCAAACGTCCCGCCGTAGGGACGTAGGCTTTCGCGCAGGGCGTCGGTCAGCTTCAGCTCCGTTTCGCTGGTGATCAGGCTGGCAATGTAAGGCGGCAGGCCGAGCCGGGCCGGATCACCGACGTAGATCGAGAGCCGGTGATCGTCGAACAGGCCGCCGTCATCCAGCCGGCAGCGGATCGTAGCGACTCTCTTTGCGTCCTTGTCCACTGCGATGACGCGGAGCTGGGAACTCTGCAACAGCCCTTCGACCAACGTGCCGTCGCGAAGTCCCAGCACCAAGGCGTAGCCCTCGCGGACGCCCGTCTTTGCCAGAAGCTGCCGCGCCGCCTCGCTGCCGGTCGACTCGGCCGGCTCGGACGCGGTCTGCCCGGCCGGCGGCGCTTCCACGGCCGTCTTCTGGGCCGACCGATCGGCGAAGCAATAGATCCGTCCCTGGGCCGTCACGGCAATCAACCGGCCGTCGTGCATCCTGGCGTCGACGACGTCGCCTTCCACGCCGTCGGGAACCGGCAAGGGCTCGGCCAGAATCAACTTCGGCAGCTTCTCGGAAAGCGTGCGGCCGGTACGGGCGTCGTATGCCCCGCTGCCGCCGTGACCGTAGATGAACAGCTTGCCGTCGGCGACCCGGGTGGCGCCGTAGGGTCGATACTGAGCCGTGCTGTTCGTCCAGACGGGCCGGCCGGTGTTCACGTCCAGGGCGTGGACGTAAAGCGTGTCGATCGGCCAGTGCCCGGCCACGAAAAACACGCGGCCGCGGTCGACGATCGGGTCGGCGCCTCCGCGCCAGGTGGAAACCAGTCGCTCGTTGGCAAGAACCTTTCGCGGGCCCGGCCCGCCGCGGAACCTCCAGAGGACTTTCCCGTCGCGATCCAAGGCGTACAGATATCCGTCGTCGCTGGCCACGAAGATCCGTTTCCCGTCTCCGGCCGGCGCCATACGGACCGGCGCCCCCGTATAGAACCGCCACTGCTCGGCGCCCGTGTCCAGATCGACGGCCAGCAGCGCGCCGTTATGCTCGCAGCCGATCAACAACATCCCGTCCTGGGCCAGCAGCGGATAGGCCACGTCGCGGCGCATCCGGGAGGTGTGCTCCCAGGCGGGCTTCCGCGCCGGCAGATCCCGCACCCACTGCAGCCGCACTGCGCCTTCCGCAACGGCCGATACGCCCAGGCAAAGGACCAAAGAAAACAATCCCGGCTTCATCTTTCCGGTCTCCTTCAGCAAGGATACAAGCGTCGGTCCACAACGGCCGACACGGCTATTTTCCGAACACCCCCAGCACGATCCGCTTGCCGTCGAACGAGACGGTTTGATCTCCCACGACGATCCGGCTGCCCGACGGTGTCGGCTTCGCCGGCGTGCCCCCGGGCGGGAACCACAGGCTGAACTTCGTGCCGCCGGCTTCCACGACCGTCTCGTCCGGGGCGCCGGGTCCGGTCATCACCAGCATGGCGTCGGCCCCGGAGGCCCTGGAGAAGTCGATGGCCAGGCACGACCCGTCGCCGGCGGTCAGAATGGTCGACCCGTCCTTCGCCGGACGGAACTTGTCCCGGAAGCCGCCGTTGATGGTCCCCCACTTGAGCTTCTTGCCGCCGTGCTGGATCAGGAGCGTTTTCTCGGCCTTGCAGCCGTAGTTGCCCTTGGTCGCGCCGGCCAGGATGGAGATGATCGCGTCGTTGTGGTCCTGCCAACGGTTTCGCCAGGCGTAGAAGTCCCAACGGTCGTCGTAGATCGCGTGCGGCAACGCGTCGTCGGGGTCTTTGGCCTCGGTGTCCAACGGCCAGTTGACCAGGCCCAGGATCGCGTGGTGCGGGTAGCCCGACGGTGCATCCAAGCCGAATCCTCCTTTGGCGTCCCACGCCTTGAGCCCCGATTGGTCGTAGAACCAAAGCATGGCCGCCTGCTGGTCCTGCGTGGCCACGCCGAACCCGATCCCGAAGTAGCAGGCGCCGCTCAGTCCGGAGCGGTCCCAGATGTTGTGGGGATACGCCCCGCGCTCCGGAAAGCTGGCCCGCAGGTTGCCCGGATCGCCGCCCAGGGCCGTGAGAAAGAACCACTTGAGCATCATCCACTGCGGGTTGGGGCGCGGCGTGTAGAAGTCCTTCCCGGCGGCCGTGCGGTAGGCCTGGATCGCCGTCAGGAAGGAGATATGGGAGGCCATCGAGCCGGTGCCGTCGCCTTCGGCGAAGAACCCGGCGCTGCCGAAGCCTTGCGTCATGTTGATCTTCATGGCCGTCTCGTTCTGCTTTAGCAGCGGGGCGATCTTGGCCATGTCGACGCCGGGGTCGTTCATGATCGCCAACAGCGCCAGGGCCGACCCGCCGATCTGCATCCCCCAGTGGTTGCTGCCGGGATGCTGGCGCTCGCCGCGGGCCAACTCTTCGATCGAGCACCAGCGGCCGTCGTTGTAATTGGCGATCACTTGGGCGATCTTCAGCCGGTAAGCCTCGTCCCATCCGTCGTAACAGAGATCGTATCCCAGGGCGTGCCAGCCGAGGGTCGGGCCGGCGCGCAACGCGCCGGTGGCCTGCTTGAACCGGTATCGACCGTCGCAGGTCGGCGCTCCCTGAAGCGACTTCTCGAAGCATTGCCTGCCAAGCTCGGCGTACTTCTTCTCGCCCGTAAGCTGGTACAGCAGACCGAACCCGGCCACGTGCGACATGCTGAACCCACCGGGCGGCCACTGCTTGGAGCCCGAAGGCATTTCAAACACGGTGGGCATGCTCTGGCCGTCGCCGCCGTTGAGTTGGGCGCGGAGTCGTTTGATCACCGCCTGCCCCTGGGGAGTCTTGGCCTTGGCCCGCAGCCGCTCGACGTCCGTTTTGCGAAACAGCAGTCGAGGGTGTTCGCCGGACTCGACGGGCATGAAATCGTCGACCGCGACGGGCCAGGGCCCCGTTCCGCGGTCGAGAACCTGCTTGGGCAGGGCGCCCCGGGCAAATCCGGCCGAAATCAGAATCGTCAGTCCGACACTTGCAGCTCCAAGTGTCACACGTCCAACCGCAGTTCGCAACGTGCTAGACTTCCCGGATGAATTCATGGTACGCGCTCCTGTACTGGGGACTAACAGATGTCGGTCGTTTCTTACGCGTCTGTCGAGCGGAACCAGCCGCGCCGAACACGGTCGTTGTACCAGATCTGCCAGCAGGATTCCAGGCATCCGAGGGAATGACGAAAGCACTGCTTGACATCGGCGGCGACGTCAAGTCTACTGTTGACAAGATGGGCGTCATGCCTGGGGCCCGGCATGCTGCATCGATGAAATCATAACTTGGCTGTTCCACGCAGATCTCCACCGCTCAATTAAGGACGCAACCCATGTTTCACTCTCGTTGTCTAGCCATCGGACTGTCGGTCATTTTCGTGCTTCACGCGGCATCATTCGCCCACGGCCGGAACCGCGGGTCGCTGCCCAACTTCATCCTTGTCTTCGTCGACGACATGGGCTACGCCGATATCGGACCCTTCGGGGCCACCAAACATCGCACGCCGGTGCTCGACCGGATGGCCGAAGAAGGGATGCGGCTGACCGACTTCTACTCGACCTGCTCGGTCTGCACGCCCTCGCGGTCCAGTCTCATGACCGGCTGCTACCCGCGGCGCGTGAATATGCACGTCGACGAGAAGAACCTCTGCGTGCTCTTTCCCGCGGCTCGCAAAGGGCTGCATCCCGACGAGATCACGATTGCCGATCTGCTCAAGGGCCGCGGCTACGCGACGGCCTGCATCGGCAAGTGGCACCTGGGCGACCATCCCGATTTTCTGCCCACCAGCCAGGGCTTCGACTATTACTTCGGCATCCCCTACAGCAACGATATGCACCGCAAGGCGGTGCCGTTGCCGCTGGTCCGCAACCAGACGGTGATCGAGGCGCCGGTCAAGCAAGACACGCTCACGGCGCGGTATACCGCCGAAGCGGTCCGCTTCATCAAGGACAACAAAGAGAAACCGTTCTTCCTCTATATTCCGCACACGGCCGTGCACGTGCCGCTGTTTCCCGGAGCGGACTTCAAAGGCAAATCGCAGAACGGCGCGTACGGCGACTGGGTGGAGGAAGTGGACTGGTCGATGGGCGAGTTGCTGAAGACGCTCGAGGCCGAAGGCATTGACGAGGACACGCTCGTGCTGATCACCTCGGACAACGGGTCGCAGCGAAAGGGCAGCAACGATCCGTTGCGAGGCGGCAAGGGCCGCACGGACGAGGGCGGGATGCGCGAGCCCTGCGTGGTGCGGTGGCCCGGCAAGATCCCGCCCGGAACCAGCAGTGCCGAGATCACGTCGACCCTCGATCTGCTGCCGACCTTCGCCAAGCTGGCGGGAGCCGAACCGCCCGCCGATCGCATCATCGACGGCCGCGACATCTGGCCCATTCTCAGCGGCCGGCCCGGGGCCAAATCGCCCCACGAGGCGTTCTTCTACTACCAGATGGACCAGTTGCAGGCCGTGCGGTCGGGCAAGTGGAAACTGTTCGTGCCCATGGAATCCAAGAAGCGCAATTGGGGCCAGCCGGAAGGCAAGACGGATTTGAAGCTGTTCGACCTGGCGGCCGATATCCACGAGGACCATAACGTCGCCGAGGCCAACCCGGAAGTCGTCCGGCGCCTGTTGGCCCTGGCCGAAAAGGCGCGGGAAGATCTGGGCGACGTGAACCGGCCCGGCAAAGGCCAGCGCCCGGCCGGCTGGGTCGACCAGCCCGCCCCCCGCTTGCTCCAAGGCCAATAGACGCGAAGGTGCTCGAGGCCTGCCGGGAGCAGGGCGTCTGCTTCCACGCTTACGGGGGCGGCTCGTTTCGGAGGTTGCGTACGAGGCCACCGGGCAACGAAGACGACGCGTCCTCAGTCGCTACCGCTCCAGGCAGGAACCGACAACTGAGAACCGACCACTGAGAACCTTGCTTCCGGGCTCGTTCCACTCAGCGTTTTAGTATCTGAAAGAAGTCCCCACGATGCGCACCAACCACCGCCGCTACCTTGGAAGTTGCCCGCTTGCCGCCATCGTCTGTGTCTTGTGCTGCTCTGCGGAATCGGGCGTTGCCTCCGATCCGATCGTCCGGCATGGGGACTGGACTGTCAACGGCAACGAATCGTATCGCGGCAAGCATATCCGGCTCGACGGCTCCCTGATTCTGCCCGAGGGGGCCGAACTCAGGCTGGAAGACTGCACCCTGGAAATCCTGGGCGACCACTCGCGCGAACACTCGGTCGAGTGGAAAGGCGGCTCGCTGATCACGCGAAACTGCACCGTCGGCGGATTCGTCAACCAGCAGGGCGTGGCCATCCACACGGTCTTCCATCTTTACGAAGGCCACTGGGAGGCGGTCGACACCACCGTGGAATACTCCTACGGCATCAGCTTTCACTGGAAGCAGGGCCGCGGCGTGCTGCACGGAACGCGATTGAAGGCCGGCCGGCGACCGGACGCGATCATCCTCTCGGGCGAAGCGGACGTGCGGCTGGTGGACTGCAGCTTTCCCATCGCGCTGGGCGTCTACGTCGACCGGGGCGGCAAAACGACGCTCGATCTGATGCGCAACCTGCCGATCACCGCGACGTACGACAAATCCAATCTGCTTCCCGGGGTCAACTGGCGACTCGAATTGCAGAACACGCGGGTCAGTCGCTGGTTCGTCTTCGTGCGCAACATCGGCATGCATCACGATCCGGCGGAGATTACCCTGAAACACTCCCGGGATCTGATCGTCTCGCTGCTGGGCCACAACTTGACGGGCCGGATGGAACTCTCCGGCGACCTGCTGCGGCCGATGCGCGTGGGCAACGTCACCTTGAAGGCCGCCGGGCGACCGGCCGGGATCTCCATGTACGCGATCTATCTCTCCGGAGACCAAACCGACGTGTCGGTGACCGGCCAGTCGCACATCTGCGAGTTGATGCACGGCGGGGGCAAGCTCGAGGTGGCTTCCCCGCCCGGCCAGCGCCGGATCAGCATCGGCTGCACGACGCTCGAACTGTCGGGCAACGCCCAAATGGAGGTTCACCACGTTCACCTGGGGCGGCCGCC